>Ga0070751_1001713_pt1 | contig 12806 bp, 21 predicted proteins | sample VirMetDEL_Aug_28_FD_78514 | JGI IMG/M metagenome (GOLD analysis project Ga0070751, IMG submission 78514) | Aqueous microbial communities from the Delaware River and Bay under freshwater to marine salinity gradient to study organic matter... | ecosystem: Environmental > Aquatic > Marine > Coastal...
CGAACGTTGAAACCTCATGTTGATCAGTCATTAGTTGTTCTCCAGTTGGTTAATTGCTTCAAGCAGTTGTTCTTTAAAAATTTTAGCAACTGAATTTAATTTTTCATTGAGTACTCGATTTTCTTCTTCAAGTGTTTTAATCCGATCTTGTAATTTTTCCTCTTGGGATTTTTTAACCATGCATGTGATAGTTACTTCTCCACTCATCACTGGTCCGCCAGGGTAGAGGGTATTATTTTTTTGTTCGATATTGAAAATTTCTAAAGTTCCATCCGAAAGTTTTTTGATGATTTCTTTTTTGTGATTTTCAAGATATGAAGAGTAATCAGTCATTTGTTAGAAATAAGATAAAAAACTGCAGAGGCAAGAAGAAGACCAATAACGAATAGAATACTAATCCAGATAGGAGATAGAACCCACCACCAACTCCAAGTAATAAATCCAGTCAGTTTTAGACCGATAAAAAGAATAGTCAATAAACCAGTGAACCCGATTCCACCAGAAGAGGAAGAAGAAGAAGACATAATTTGTTTTTGAACTGTACCTACTATAGAATAAAAAAGCACCCCCGTCAAGAGGTGGTGGTCAGTTTGGGAAGTGGTCTTATTAAAGGTTTAGTGGGTTTCCTTTAATAAGAGAAATCCTTATTAAAGAGACCTTCACAGGTCTCTAAACTCCTCTTTGAGTTTCAGGTAAAGTTTAAATCGTTCTTTGCGTACAGTATCTTCTTTCTGTTTCACCACTTCTTTGATATAATTTTCAACACTCATACGACCGACCTTTTCCACAATCTCACAAATCACAATCGTATTGCTGATGGTAATACGATTACCATCATATTCCTCCATATCTTCATATCCATCCTCATCAAGAAGTTCTTGTGCCGCAGCAGCAACTACTTCTTCAAGTTCGTCTTTATCATACACTTCCAACCCAACAGAGTCGAAAGTTGTTAGACCATTACCAAATGTATCTTTGAGAATAATAAAAGTCATCAGTCCTCTGTGTGTATGAGAGTATTATATCATCAAAAAGGGCACCTATAAAGTGCCCTGTTCCAGTTTAGAAAGTGTCCCATTATTTTTAATCTTTAATCGTTTTTAAATATTCTCTTTCTGAACGGTACAGATGAGAATGACTTTTATCCAGATAAATGGTAACACCTTCGATTACCTCTGGAATCAACCATTGATCTATTCTATAACAATATTTCCAATTTGGGGGCTGAACACAATTCATTATTACTACTGACCAAAAGGCGGTTAGATAATTCAGAATCGTAGTCATAGAACGCCACTATAAATGGGATAGATATCGTAAGTATGCTGATAAAAAAGCCCCCCACATAACTCGTGAAGGGCAATAAATGACCATCGTCCATTTATCAGCCGATGGAAGGGGCAGTCAGGGCCACAGGTGTGGACTCAGCTGCTGCAAGATCAAGCGGGAAGTTGTGTGCGTTCCTTTCGTGCATGACTTCCATACCGAGTCCGGCACGGTTAAGGACGTCGGCCCAGGTGTTGAGCACGTGTTCTTGGTTGTCCTGAATGGACTGGTTGAAGTTGAAGCCGTTGAGGTTGAAAGCCATGGTCGAGACGCCGAGGGCGGTAAACCAGATTCCCACCACTGGCCACGCAGCGAGGAAGAAATGCAAGCTTCTAGAATTGTTAAAAGATGCATATTGGAAGATTAGGCGACCAAAGTAGGCATGAGCGGCAACAATGTTATAAGTTTCCTCTTCTTGACCGAACTTGTATCCATAGTTTTGAGACTCGTTTTCGGTGGTTTCACGAACTAAAGACGAACTGACCAGAGAACCGTGCATCGCACTGAAGAGAGATCCGCCAAATACACCAGCAACTCCGAGCATATGGAACGGGTGCATAAGAATATTCATCAGTTATGTTGAGGTTCTTTATCCTCAACTCTCCGTCTTTCGTCGGAGTGTCGGACTATATCATCACCAACTCGTTTTTGAGTTGGGCCAAGCGCTCTTGGGTCTTCATAATCCGTTCTGGATCGTATGACCTAGTCTCTGAACCTTTCCCGCATTCCAGCGAGACTTGGCTGCTGATTAGCATGTCTAAGTACTCAAGAAACTGATCTAAAGTGTTTTTCTTTGACCCGAAGTGCTTATGGAATGTCCAGTGTGCCGAGCGACACAAGAGTATTCCATTCCTCGTATCAAATGCCCAATCAGTCCAAACTGATCCCGTAAAAAGGTGGTGACTGTCAAGAGTTCCTCTCTTTCCAGTTATTGCACATTTGTGGTTCCAAGAAGATCTAACTCCTTTTCTCCACTCTCTGTACTCCACAGTAGATCTCCACTCATTTGGAGTTCTAGGTTTCAGGACTCTATTTTTCTTGATTGTCTCACTTAGTTTCTTCCTAGACTCTAGAGAAACGACTTTTCCCCGGTGGGCATCCCCAATAGAAGATTTCCCACACTCTTTGCAACCTGTTTTTGACCTTTTGTAATTGTCAAAAGTAGTCTCAATGAGTCCGTGGTTTGGACACATGACTACCAAAGTGCAAGATTTGGTTTCGTACTCTCCAGAGACGAACTCGTGACCCCTACTCTCAATCAGACGGAGAGTTTTCCCCATCTTTTCAAGTTTGTAGTCATCAGAGTTTTTGTACATTAGATTTAGCTTTCCAGCAATTCACTTGGTTTTACGAGCACAATATTATTTATGCTCAGCCTGAAAGACAAGCATGTAATTAAACGTACCCGAAATGCCAAGAGGCATTGCATCAGAGAAAGAACCCTGACCGAAGGGGTAAACCAGGAACACTGCAGAAGCAGCAGCCACAGGTGCGCTGTAAGCAACCATGATCCAAGGACGCATTCCCAGACGATAGGACAATTCCCACTCACGACCCATGTAGCAGTAGATGCCAATCAGGAAGTGAAACACTACGAGTTGGAAGGGTCCTCCATTGTAGAGCCATTCATCAAGAGTGGCGGCTTCCCAGATAGGATAGAAGTGGAGTCCGATAGCATTGGAACTAGGAACAACGGCACCAGAGATAATGTTGTTACCGTACAGGAGTGAGCCAGAGACAGGTTCTCTGATTCCATCGATGTCCACAGGCGGAGCACCAATGAAGGCAATAATGAAGCATGTAGCAGCGGCGAGTAGGGTCGGAATCATGAGGACTCCGAACCAGCCAACATAAAGACGGTTGTTAGTGGATGTAACCCACTGACAGAATGACTCCCAAGATGATTGGCGGGAGTTAGATAGTGTAGCTTGAGCCATTTTTAAGGGTGTAAGTAGAGTCTGTCAGGGAAACAGACGACTTAGTATTTCTCCCTACCCTCGCGGGAGATATTAGAGACGGATTTTGAATGCCTAGTCTCGGTCAAACGGCATTGGGTGGGCTAATCAGTAGCGCTTTCAATTTAATTATACCCTTTGTTTCTCAATGTAAACTCTCATTCTTCTTTCTTCTTTTCAGTGACACTCTGCCCTGAAGAAGGTGAAGAAGTCCCTTTCTTATCGCTTGAGTTAGCCCTCTGCACACCAAAAGTAGCAAGAGCACCTGTGAAGATAGAAGCAATAAATGTTGGGTCTATTTTTTGTTGTGGTATTCCAGGGATGGCGACGTAGGCCAGTGTGAGAATAGCACCAGACCAGGCCAGCACCACAACCCTAACTAGAGCACCAAGCCACTCCTCGGACATGTTTTCTTTTGGCATTTTAGTTTCCTTTTCTTTGTTTTTGGATCCTATATTCATCATGCTAGAAAAGGGATAGTTTTGCTCCTAATCTCTTAGCAATCTTCTTAGGAGGAGAGAACAGGGGCTTGAATCTTTCTTTGCCTTCACGGCTAAAGCTGTCAATCATCGAGTCGTCGATGATGACTTTATTATTTATTTCGTACAGCGGGTCGATGTCAATTTTGTCCCTGATGTACCGCTCAACGTCCTCAACCTGGTCAACAAGACGCGTTCCTGTGTCAGAATACTCGAAGATGTCAATATGACCATCTTCAGCTGTGATATAGTGGAGAACAGGTTTGGTTTGTTTCACCTTCACTTTGAACTTTCCTTTTACTGCGTTTTTCACTGCAGGACCTAAACTCTTCTTTGCCACATTGAACCCTATGGTGGAGGCCATAGTCGCAGCTGTGGAGGCGACTGCAAAAGTGGCAGCAGTGGCTATAAGAGAAGGTTCCGGCAGTTCCACTTCTAAACCACCGACATTTACTTTCGGTAGTTCTTGTGTAGGCGGCACTTCTACTATAGGTTTGCTATCTGGAAGACTTCTGCTTTTTTCTTTAGCAGCCTGCTCTTTATCTCTTTGAGCTTGGACAGCTGCGTTATACTCGGCTTCTGTTGGAACCTCTATGACAGGAAACTGCAACGAGTAGTCTGGGATGTACAGCACAGGAGGTTGCAGACTTCTACTGACCGGTGGTGGGAGTGTCGACACAACAGGTGGCTCTATTGCAGAAATGACACTAGGAGGTATAGCTCTGACAATGGGTATCCTGTTATCAATTGGCTGGATCTCTGGGACTGGCATTGTTGATGGGAGGATATTTGACTACGATATCGGAGCAAATTCCTGCGTATGGGCTGTTAGGATGGAATGTCACACCTAGCTTTATCGCCTCTCCGCATTTCAACAACCTAACTAGCTCAAAGTCAAGTCTAGCCTTATCTGCTTCCGCCTTTTGCCTTTGCGTTGCAACCTTCGCTCTCTCCTTACACAAGTCCATGAGCTCTTTGTCTAAAGGGATATTAAAGCCAAGCGACACACCAGCATTGGAAGTGAATGTTTCGTAGGAGGACGGGTTGTTGCCGCCATTTAGCCCTCCCAAAAGAAAAGGAGCCAACGTCATGGATGGCCCCTGACAATTGACTCCTCCTCCGTATGAGTTCACTGCAAAAGGACCCTGAAGCACTTGTACCGCCTGGTTTGTTACATTACCAGTTGCAGAAGCTGAGGGTCCAGCTATATTAGTGTTACTTGGTGCTGACTGAGCAAATGCGGGTGAAGACCCCAAAACTATTGCGTAAAGACAGAGACAGAGTTTGTTACTGATTCTGTGGTCGTGGTTCGGTCTATCCATGTTTCTTTGGCAATTCCCGGCCCAAGGTAGGTTTCAGAAAACTGAAAAGGAGCACCTTGGGTGACGATGGTGTAGTTGGCTCCTAGAGTGGGGTTGCTTGGGATGTTGATGTTAGTTCCGGACACGGTGTAGGATTCACCAGTGGTGTATTCTATTTGCCGTATCGATTCCACGATGGTTTGTGAAGTCTGTGTGGTTGCTGTGATAGCACCACGGGTGAAATTAGGTACTACGGTGTTTGCTGAAGCTGGTTGTGCGAGTCCATGGATGACCCCCAGCAAAGCTCCAGAGAGGATGGCTAAGTGGAGGTCTTTCATCACTGGAACACAGAGAGCTCGAGTGTGCGTTGTCCAATAGCTGTTGTGCCAGGACCACCAGCAGTCACTGTGGGAACTCCACCAGAGTTGATGGTTCCTGCGAGTGCGCCTGCACTTCCACCTGCGGAGGTGACTGAGCTTCCATAAAGGTTGGGGGTATCAAAGCGACCGGCACTGGAGATTGAACTTTGGCTTGTAACTACGGAGTCTCCCTGCAGATAAGAGGCAGAGAAAGAAAATGACTCACCAGAAGTTGCCTGGCTTGCGCTTATTGTGCTGGGGGCGGCAGTGAAGCCATCACTTGTCATAAGCACTGCGTTGCCGACAACACCGGAATTGGTACCGTCTGATGTGGTGACACCAACACCGCTAACAGCGTATGAGTGGCCAATTCGAGTAGACTGTACTGCCGGACCCTCGACGGTGAGTTGCACGGAGTCTGTAATTCTTGAAGTGATTTGACCTGCATGCGCTGCAGAAGCGAGTAGGAGCACTGGAAGTGCTAAAACAGCTTTCTTCATTGCGGTTTATGGTGTGCTATACAAGATTGCGCTAATTAGTTTTACCCTTTAGTAGTTGTTTACAGATGTGTGTGAGAAGACGAGTGATGTAAATGTGTTTCATCAACCAATCTTTCGCCTCCTTTTCTGTCATCCTGTCGATTTCAGGGCGCATTTGAATGATAGAAAGTTCTTGCTCAGGAGGCAGAGTGGTATCAATAATCGGTGGGTTGGCCATCCATTCTCTCCCTAATCCATTCAATGATTTCTTCGGCCCTTTCCATATCTTCTTCTTTCTTTATTTTGTTTTCGTAGTACTTTTCTAATAAATCCAAATCTTCGTCAGAAACATTGTGAATAAGCTCAATCATTTTTGATCTTATAGCAATTTCCTCAGCGCCCTCTTCGTAAGGAATTTCGAACTTACTCTTTCCTTCTTCATCTGAGTCATAGTCAATACTTAAATAGATTTCTTTCCAAGAAAGCTCACAGTTTAGAACGTCTTCAACAGATATGTCTAACTTAGAAGCAGTTTGTTCAAACGTAAACCCATCGCTTAGCAAATCTCTAACTCTTTGTCTAAGGCCCAAATATCGACGATTGGGCCTAACAATACGAGAATGGTCACGAAGAGCGTGTTGAATGTAGCCACTCACAGTAGTCCAAGCAAAAGTGCTAAACTTAACCTTTAGATCGGGATCGTATCTCGTTGCTGCTACACATAAAGCAAAATGACCAACGGACTTTAGGTCATCATAAGTGAAGCACCCGGTTTGGTTTCCTGTTCTGCAGACGGCGGAGTAGGCGAGTCTCCCCGCCACCCAAAGATGCTCCTCCACCATTTTTTGTTGGTCTGGCGTCAGCTCACCATGACTTTTTTTCTTCCTAGAACGTTTTTGAATTTGCATTCCAGGTTGCAGTCCTATGTCATCCCTCACACGCGGCACATTCCCCTGAATCTGAGGCTTTAGAGTTGTGATAGTTTTGCATGTATTCAGAATAGCCTCCAATTCTGACTCCATCTTCCCAAAACTGGGGCACGGTTTTGAATTCAGGCTTCCAATATCCTTTGTCTTCTGCTTCTTGTCGAGAGATCTCTTTGTAGTTCTTACCATCCTGTTTGAGTTGTTCTTTCAGTTTTGTGCAATATGGGCAGCCATCTTTGGTGACTACAATGATTTCTTGTTCTTTCCTATCTTTTTTCTTCAGTGGGGAGGAAGACTTCAGGTAGTAAAGAGACTTTACTCCGTTTTTCCAAGCGGCGAGATGGAGTTGGAACATCCGGTCAGCACTAATCTCGGGATCTACGAAGAGGTTCAGCGATTGTGCTTGACAAATAAGCGGTTGGCGGTCTGCTGCTTGCTTGATAAGCTCCATAGAGTTAATCTCTCGTGCCGTCTTAAACACTGCTTTCTCTTTTACAGTGAGGCAGTCTAGTGTCTGAACTGATCCATTATTGGCCAGGATCTCATCCCATACCTCATCACTAACTCCACGCTCGCACAATAGCTTTTCCAGTTGTGGGTTCTTTCTAACAAAAGTGCCTTTAGCTTGTACAGCAGCAAAGTAGTTGGAGTCAATTGGCTCGATGCCCTGCGAGAAAGCGCCGCTGATGACAGCGTTAGTTCGTGTAGGAGCGATGGCAAGAAGGTGAGTGTTGCGTCGCCCTGTTCCTTCGCACCATTCTGGCTCACCATATTCCTCCGCCAGCATCTTAGTCGCACGCTCTGCTTTGGACCTAATGTCGTAGTGGATATCTACATTCATCTTTCGTGCCTCAGCACTCTCGAATGGGATCATGTGCTTCTGAAGAAGTGAGTGATATCCCATAGTTCCAAGACCGAGAGCTCGGGACTTCTCAGCAAAGCGGCGGGAGCGACCCATACCGAACTTATGGCCAGTTTTGTTGATGAACTCAGTTAGGACTGAATCCAAAAAGTAAGTAGCAAGCTCAACGACCCCAAGATTAGATTCCCCAACCCAGTTAGCCCACTCGTCGTACCTCGCCAAATTAAGCGACGAAAGGCAGCAAACAAATGAGTGATTTTCGTCAGTATGGAGTGTGATTTCTGAGCAGAGGTTAGAGGTGCTGACCTTAAGTCCTCGTTCTTTGTAGCATTCTGGGTTCTGGCGATTGACATTGTCGATAAATAGAAGATATGGCGATCCAGACACAAGGCGAGTCCTGAGGACTTCACCGAATAACTCCTGTTTCTCTTGGTCACCTGCGATCATGGACTCTAGCCAAGCATCTGTGATAGTGAGACCGAGGTTGGAATCGATAAAGTTGCGTGGGTCGCCTTTGCTATGGTCTTTTGCCCTAAGGAGCTCCGGAACGTCTGGATGATCAATGGGTAAGTAAGTTGCAAAAGATCCGCGACGAACTCCACCTTGGGAAACGTATGAGGCCGTTTGGTCAAACAATCGGCTAACTGGTGCTACGCCAGTAGCTTTACCACTACCTGCAAATGGGGAACCAGCAGGGCGAATGTCTCCCAAGTAAATGCCTACACCACCACCATTTTTAGAGAGAGCGGCTGTCTCTTTCAAATGTGAATAAATGGAAGAAATAGAATCTGAAATGTGGACTGAGTAGCAAGAAATGGGAAGAGCACGACTTGTTCCAAAGTTAGCAGCGACAGGAGACGCAGGACCAAGCCACCCATTCCAAAGCATGTTGAAAAGGTCCTCTTCTAAATCAGGTCTTTTTAGGTATTTAGCGGCGGTAGAAGACAACCTGGTGAACATGTCTTTAGGCGTCTCCCCAACCTGGAGGTAGCCTTTATTAAGTGTTTCGAGTGCTTCAGCACTCATCCAATCGGGAACAACTTGCATCAGCGGAGAACGAGATCGAGGGAGGAAAGATTAACGGTGTTGAAGTTCTGAGTGGGTTTGGCGACATAATTATCGCCGGATTTTGATGCGGCAAAGAAGTCAGTGCTCTTTTGACCAATAACCATAACATCGAACCACTCTTTCACCGAGTTGGCGAGTACCGCATCGTACTCATAATGGCAGTCTACGATGTCATAGATACCAAGTTCTCGAAGTCGGTTGTTAGCACGCTGCAGCATGTAAGCATCAAGCGCCTCTGCAGTAAGACCATTTACTTCACGATTTTTGAAGATGTTAGCGAGGAAAGAGCGCTCATTCTCCAGTACAGCATCAAAGCCTGATTTTATCAGTGCTCGTTCTTCGCTCGACAAACCTGTTTCACGAACAAGTTGACGGAACAAAGCGCAAGCACCATCACTATGTTGTTGTTCATCAAGCGCCGACCAAGAGATCACCTGCGCCAAACCCTTAAACCGTCCACTCTTGTTGAACGAGAGGAGGACCGCGAAGGATGAGAACAGCGACACTCCCTCACCCGCTCCTGAGAAGATTCCAAGAGCAACCTTTCCATTGTATTTAGAGAACTCCTCAATCTTCGCTTGAGCCGTGGGATCACCGAGAAACGCCTCGAACTCATCAAGTCCAAGTGTATCACTAAGGTGATTATACGCCTGTTGATGAATACACTCAAATAGAGAATACGCTCTCGCCATCGAAAGAATCTCCGGCTTCGGGAACATTGCGCATACTTCATCACTCCAATAGTCTCCAATGACTTGTTCTAATGTAGTGAAACCTCTAAGGATACCTGCAATAATCTCCCTCTCGGTTTCTGTAGCTTGTTGCCAGTCCCTAACGTCAGGGTCAAAACTAACCTCCTCAACCCTCCAAATGGAAGCGATTGCTTTCTGAAATCGATTGAAGAATTCTGGATACTCCCAGTCTCCGTTCAGTTTATATGCTAGTCTAGGTTCTGTGATGCTCACTGGTTATATTCTTGAAATACTTGATCGTTCCACCATAAAGGTTTTGAGCTTGGCAGTTTCTTCCATGCCGCATAGCTTTTGTGATGCATATAGCGGCGATACGCTTCAGTAGTGCTGATGCGAAAGTTCCTACGAATCTCTGGATATTGCTCAGCGTTGATAGCTCTGGCAAACGGTGTGTGTTCAGTGTAGAGACTAAGAGACCCACCATTTTGCTCAAACAGTCGTTTGGCATCGAGGTGGGCTTGTAAGCAGCTATGGATTTTACCGTAGCGGCGGTGATATTCGGCGCAAATTGCCAAACCGTGTAAGATCATCCAAGCAGTATTAGCTTGGCATTCGCGACCCCAGATAGTGCAAGGGTGATTTTTGTGTGTAACTTTGTAATGACCACCGTCTTTTTTAGTAAGAAAGCCGTAGTCGAGGAACTCTTCGCTGAAGTTTGCTGCCAAAAGTTGAGCATTCTCCAGAGCCATCTTGACCACAAGTTTGTCAGGAAGATCGTAAGCAGACTGGAAGGGACATTCTGAGGTGGCAAATAGGTTCACGGTTTGTTTAGCGAACTAGGGCTATTATAGTCTAAAAACTCAGCTGTAAACCCTTTTGTGTGCTTTCTAACTCCATTTAGAACTGACGATAGATTTCCGGGGCTCAGACCGAGTTCTTTAGCCGCCTCGTTCACTCCTCTAAAAATCATTCTTTCCCCGTCTGGAGAGATAACTTCTATAGCTTTTCTTGTTTTTTGTGAGCCAATTTCTGCAAGCCTTTTTGCTTTATCACTTCTTTCTTGCTCAGATAGATTTCGCCATCCAGTCCTATTCCTTCTTTCTTCTTTATTTTTTAGTGCATCCCATGATGCTTTTACTTTGATGTTCCTTTCTTTTATTGACTCTAAGGTTATGCTTTCTCTAGACCTTTTAGCGCCCAATTGGCAGGCTTTTCGTGAAAGTGCCCCGCTAATGTTTTCATTCAAACATTTAGGGTCATCCCAAAAATAACGGATAATTGACTCCTCAACGCGTTGCGCCTGCAACAATCCCTCATCGTTATAGTCAAAAGTTTGAAGAATAGTGATTTCCGGAGTGTAAAAATCCCACTTCCATTTGTGAGTTACGGGTGACCCTAAATAGCCATCTTTTTCTTTGGACTCTTTATGATAACCAAAATAAAAGTCAGGGATTTCCTCAAATGTGATTTTATAAACAAAGATGCGTAAATCCATCTAACTATTATAACAAAAAAGGGACCCGGTAAAACCGAGCCCCTTATAATTATCTACCTTGTCCACGGTACCTTTTTTTACGTCCGTTACGGGAAGTAGCGCTAAGTTTAGTATTACCACTAGCACCTTGTCGAGTGTTTTTTGGTTTTCCGGGTTGGAATTGGACTCCGCTAAGCCCGACTTTTGCACGTACTGCCAATGAATTTCTCCTTTAGTAAGTTTCTGAGAGTTGCTTTACAGAGTAAGCGAGTAGAACCAAAAAGATTATAGAAGTTGTGGTCCAGAGTAAACTTGTCATTTGCGAGGCCATGTTAGTTCTAGTGTGGCGGTGAGAAGGATAACAAAAGCAAAGACAAAAAATCCTGCTAGCATAAGTCCTCCAATGATGATACAAGCGGTAGCAACGGGGGCCATCTTTTTAAATGGGAATTAAGCGTTACGGTTGATTTCACAGAGAGGTGTAACTGTAATTCTTGTGGCCTTTATATCTCGTTGTTATCACTCCTCGCCAGATTGTGTTAGCAGTGCTGCACCAATTACTGATACAATTAGGATAGTGGCTGTGGCAAGGAGTACCATAGGTCTGTGGGAATCTTGTGCAGTTCCGTTGTTTAGCGGGAGCGGTTCTTTAGAACCACAAAAGCATCTTTGTTGAACTTACGGACACCTTTGGGAGTTGCCCACTTCTCGTTGTAGTCTTCGCCTTGGTCGATCCCCGAGACAACTGTGCCACCAATCTCGATGACGATGTCGTCTTCAGTTGGGTCCCAACCAAGATCACGAACAGCAGCAGCAATCCCTCCCTCGTTCAATTTATACATTGTAAACTCAGAAGAGGCCAAAGGCGAGAGTGCCCGTGGTAAAGTAAGAGATGAAGGCGAGGATAATCGAAATCATAGCGACCCTACCATTCAACTTTTCGGCTTTCTCGTTGTGGGTTTCGTACATGTCTTTGTTCATTTGTTCCTGGATGTCTGAATCGATATACATAGTTGGTTCGGTCGCGAACATGTTCTGTTTGCCGAACTCGTCTTTGGTTACTGTCATTAGGTCGGTAGTAGTTCATCTTTATTTTACCCTAACGTTTCAGTTTGTAAACCTCTTACAAAAGTCTGTGTTTTGCTTTAGAAACTTATGAACATACCCACCTACATCCATTTCCATCCTGTGATGGGCTTGAAGGTGGAGGGATTGGACAAAAAACAAAGACCCACAAATGAGAAGGTTTATATGGGTTACAGGTGAACCCAGAACCTTGGAAAGATAGCCTTTCATAACAGAAAAAGGAGGGCCGAAGCCCTCCCCACGATCAATCTTCTTTTGTAACTTCCACCGACACCGACTTAGCGTCTCGGCGAGGGATGCGAACGGTCAACATACCCCATTTGATTGAGGCAGTGATGCTATCAAGTTCAACTCGTGACCCAAGTGTAAGGTACGTCGAACCACGATCACATTCAATAATCAGTGCGCGTCCTCTGGCGTCAACTTTGATAGTGTCCGGATCAACACCCGGAACTTCTACATTGACAATAATGGAGGTCTGGTCTAGTGACTCCTGAACCTCATAGGAAAGACCTGAGCGAGGAATAGCGCTGACTTGGGAGAAGTTGCTCAACATTTCGTCGAACACTTTATCGATTGATGCTGCGTTAGGTAGTGCAATCATTGTGGGCAAAAAGCAATAGGACAATGAATGGGAGATGAACTCCCAAAGCGAAATACGAGACTCGAACTCGTGACACCAATTTGGAAGAATGGGATGTTACCGCTACACCAATTTCGCAAGAGCCGGTGACAGGGCACGATCCTGCGACATCAGCTTTACAAAAGCTGCGCTCTACCAACTGAGCTACACCGGCAA
>Ga0070751_1001716_pt1 | contig 12796 bp, 5 predicted proteins | sample VirMetDEL_Aug_28_FD_78514 | JGI IMG/M metagenome (GOLD analysis project Ga0070751, IMG submission 78514) | Aqueous microbial communities from the Delaware River and Bay under freshwater to marine salinity gradient to study organic matter... | ecosystem: Environmental > Aquatic > Marine > Coastal ...
AAACGAGTACAAGAAGTACATCCCTGTAATCGCTGAAGCTAAAATGAAAAGCGGTGATGAAAAGGTATACGCAGACTTCGCTATCTACGCTAAAGACGTTGTCGAAGCAGGTATAACACTCAGTGATATGGATTTTGAAGAGTATTTATACCTTGAAGATGTAGATGAGGAAGAAGAGACAAATAACCAGGAGTAAAAAGACCGTAGTTGATGGGATAGAATTCGCATCAAAGCTAGAGAGTCATATGTACAAGCTGCTAAAAACACACAAGATTCCCTTTAAGTATGAGGGAGAAAAGTATGTGCTAGTAGAAGGATTCAAAAGCGAGTTCTCATCTTACGAGAAAACTGCAACGCGTAAGTACCTGCACGATAGAGGTAATAAAAAGATACTTCCCATTACCTACACACCAGACTTCATAGACTCGCAGTATCCACCAAGGTATATCATAGAATGCAAGGGTAACCCAAACGAGAGGTTCCCACTTGTATGGAAGCTATTCAAGAGATACATACACCTCAAAGGATGGAACACTCAATTATACATGCCCCGCAATCAAAAAGACTGCGAGGCTGTATTGAATCTTCTAAAAGAAGCTGGGTTTTAAAATTGTTCTAAAACGCTGTTTCGTTTTACACCTTGTTCTTTTTCTTCTTCGGAAGCTTTGATTTTCATACTAGGGTCTTTCGGGTCAAAAGACATCTTGTCTGTTCCAATAGCATCATAGATTTCCTCAAGCTGACGCTCCATTTTATCTGCTACCTTGTTGACATCCTGCTTTGGAACACCAGGGGCTAATGCTGCTACTAATCGTAAATACAACAACATGTTTGTTGCGTCATCTAACCTTTCTCTTATAGGCTCAGAAGCAGAGGTAATAGCAACTCCAGTAACACCTTGTGCTGACATAGTATTTCTCTTGTATATCATACCCTCGTTCGACAAACTGATGGCGCGATTCAAGTTTTCATATTCCTGCCCAAGGATACTTAAGATACCAGCATTGTTACCGATAAAAGAGTAGAGACCATCTTTAGTCATCAAACTCTTAGTATCCTGTGTAAGGAATTCAGTGACTTTTAAATCATCATTACCAAAAGAAGTCATGGTGTAATTCCACATAGCTTTTACCATATCATCAGCTAAGTCTGGTCTTGGTAGTGGATTCATCATTTTTGTTAAATCCTGTGTCACCTTCTCTGCAATGTTGATGTTGTATGGACTAATCTTTAGCTTGTTTTCATACGTCATCAGAAGCTTACCAACATCCTTAGAATTATTCTCGATTTCCTGTAGCCCATCCGCAACAATGGTTTTAATTGCATTGTACTCTTCGGTAGATTTTGATTCATTAGGATTCAACTCTCTTATAGCCTCGATACTCAAGTCTTCAAGTGAACGATTCTCTATAGGCAACATGTTGTTACCAATCAAAGATGACATACCACCATATCTCTCTATATCATCCTCGTCTATAGCTCCAAAAAGACGAGCCAATCCCGCAACACCTTGGTAAAGACCAACCACACCGACAGCTTTTAATCCCTCGAAGTAGGCGATTTCACGAACCTTACCCTCCAAAAACCTGCGTGATTGTTGTTTTTGTTCAGGGTCAAGCATTGGGTCTTGAATCTTTTGAAGATTAGCTAAAATCGCAGAGCGCGTGTTGAACGTAAAACTACCGAATGGCACAACAAACTTAGTTATGTTATTACTGAACTCAGTACTGTAGTCTCCATATAAACCAGCTTGAGATGTCGAAGTTGTTTGCTTTTGTGTCTCGTCAATCTTCTGGTCAGCGTAATTTATCGCGTCTATGTTTGGATTTTTGTTTTCATTTACCCAAAAATCCTTATCATACTTAGCACCCTGCTTTATGCGGTAATCAATATATAACGCTTCAAAAGTCGCGTTCGCTGCAGCACGGTCACCATTCGCTAACATCAACTCTAAGGTCGCTTCATTTGAAGCACTTATCAAATCCATGGCTTGTTTTAAGGTATACAGCTCTGGACTCTTAGAATCAGGTATAGCACCATAGTTGTAAAATCTTTGGTATGTCTTCTTTTCTTTAGCTTCTATTTCAGCATCTGTGTCTCCTTCTACTACATCTACTAAACCAAAATTCCTTAGATAGTAAGACATAGGCATCTTTCTGTTTTGATTCACAATCAACTCAGAACCCAACGAGTTTCGCATTCCAGTACGCGACTTTGCATAGATGTTTGAAGCATAAGCATTGCTACCCATAAGCTTTCTAAGCTGCTGCACAGTCCACGTTTTGCCCTCAGCACCAGAAGTAGCATGTCCAACGCCAGTGTAAAAAGCAATGTTACTACCGGTCAATGCACTTTTAGCTTCCTTGCTAGTAAGCATTGGCATAACACCACTAACCGCTGATTGATACTGACGTATGTTCTGTGTTAAACCAGTAAGTACAAGAGCACTTGCAGAACTGTAGGCGGCTTGTACTACAGAAGACCACACTCCTTTAGCAGGGTCTATATCACCAATATCTGTAGTGTTTAAATGAGCACTCTTGATGTCCTTCTCAAAAATGTTTTCTCGCATTTTAAATGCATTTGAGAAGCGATTGTATTCATCACTAGTACGCATGTCACCCTTATCGTTCATAACGTTGCCCTCAAACAACTGTTGGAATAAAGGCATATCCATCATTTGTGATATCTGACGGTATTGGTCACGTGCGTTTACCTCTAATTCAAGACCCTGTAATGAGCCATACATCTGATTAAAGAAGTTACCGGGAGCTAAGCGAAGACTCAACCCACTTTCATCATTAGAAAGGGTTTCTGGAAGGGTAGCTTCCTTAGTTTGTCCAGCTGTACTCGAAGGGTTAGCTTCTTCCTCATATCCAATGCGGTCAACATAGGTTTGCCCATCTGAATATTGGTAGAAAGAAGGTAAGTAAACGTCCATTTCAGTGACATCAAAATCGGAATACCTTTCTAAATACTCCATTGCTTCAGCGTTTGGCTGCATAGCAACAAATTTCTCTATAAGCTCTGTGTTTCGTCCAGAAGCTCTTGATGCGACATCTTCATAGGATTTAGCTTCAGCAACACCTAATTTTTCCACCATAGCTTTAAATGCTAAATACTGTGCCTCGTATTTAGGGTTTTGCTCTGAAGGCTTTCTCTTTTTATCAGCTTCGTAGTTAGAGCGTCTTATGTCTAGCTCCTGTAGTATGAGACTCTTGTTTCGTGTGAACTCAATATCTTCACCATTTTTAGTCTCTCCTCGTAGCCTACGAAGATTACTGAGCATCATCTGCTCATAATTGTTATTAATATGATTAGGGTCACGCATTTCCTTACGCTCTCTTGGACTCGCATTCTTGTAATCCTCGTCATTTTCAGCAGACAAAGCGTAGGATTCAGTGTGCTCTTTCTTGAGATTACCTATCTTTTGTTTAGCCTCGTCAGTGCGTCGACCTGCTTCGTTATTTAAATCAATGAAAGCCTTCCCTACCTTGGAATCTTTGAATAGATTCTGCATCAAAACAGTGGTTGTTGCAAGTGTACCCACCTTATCACTAAGGCTTCCAGAGTACATATCTAAACTTAGATTTATAATGCCACTAATAGCAGCGTTACCTTCTTTCGTGTAGATGTCAATTTTTCGGTCACCCAGTTCTGATTGTATATCAAGAACCATATCAATAACATCCAACAAGTTTTCTACTTCACCCGGCTTTGTCTTGTTTCCCTTTTCTACATCAAGCAAGTAACCAACAAGTGTTGATTTTTGATTGCTGTTTAAGTAGCTTAATACATCGGTTTTGTCATTAATCAACTCTATACGGTCAACTAACTTTGAGTCCCTAGACTCTTCAAAAGCGCTCATTGAAGGCTCTTCTGCAGTAGGAGTTACATCTGAAGACTCTGTTCTTGTGCGTGCTTGATTTTTCGCCTTATTCTTAACAGCCTCTAACCTATTTTTTAATTCACCTCTCTTATTGTCATAACGAGAATTAATCTCATCAATTACAGACTGGTCAGCTGAACTAGGTTTTTGGATACGAGCTTCTAGCAACTCTCTTAACTTAGCCTTGTCAGCATCACTACCATAAAATTCTGCCAAAACTTTGTCAATCGTTTTATTGTAACGTCCAGCTAAGTGGTCACCTAATACAGAAACAACATAGAAATCTCGACTACGCTCCATAAGCTGGAATACCGAACCTCCCAAACGTATTTTACCGGGAATACTTGAAGCTTGGTATGCAATATCCAGAGCGACATCATTAGCGTAGGGCGTACTATATCCTCTTTCTTCAAATTCCTCTCTACTTATAAAGACATCCAAATTTGAATATTCATCCCCATTGGGACTTGTATCCTCTTCAACAGAGATTCTTGACTGTGACCTACTCGAGTACTCAATCTTTTCTGATGGTGATGACTCTGCAGCTTTAGCAGAAGCCTCATCTTCAGCTAATTTAATCTCATTACCTCTCTGTGCAGCTAATTCACTTAACTCAGATTCAATCTGTTTAATCTCATTAGCGTATTCAGCATCTGTATCTTCTAGTTTCAGTTCCGGAGAAACAGCTTCCATTGCTAAATCAACATCTCCTGAAATCCCCTTGTTCTTTTCAGACTCACGTATATTATCAATGTGTTCTTGGACGTTAAAGCCCTCAAGAATCTCACGAGGTATGTTTTGAGACGACCTACTAGCATCAGCGCGAGTTGTATTCTCGATTATCCTAACCTCACCATCTTGACCTAAAAATCCAGCTGATTCAGCAAGAAAAATCTCAACTGCCTTTTCTTTTATTTCGCTTTGAGGGATTTGATTGACTCCATCAACTTGTTGCTGTGCAGTAGACGATACACCTTCTTCTGTTGACAACAAATCTTCAGTAGCAAACGATGCTGTAACGTCTTTATCCTTGTACTTATTCTCTAGTAAATCATCTACAGCAGCCTGCATATAGAGATTTTTTTGTTCAGATGACATGTAATCAAAAGAAATAGTAGACGGATACTTCATCATAACACGTCGAGCTCTGTCTTTCGCGGCTTCTAGCTTAGGAACAGCAGCTCTAGCAAGGTTACCATCCTCAGCATTTTTAACAGTGTTAGCATAGTTTTTCACATCAGCCATAGATTGTAAAAACTCATACTTATCCTCTGGAGTCATTTCATCAATAATACCCTGTTTCTGAGTCTTATGGATTAGCAATTCAGCTCCAAATTTATCTACTAATTCCTGTTGTGATTTTAATTGAGACTCACTATATGTAATGGGTTGTTGAGAATCCTCTATGCTCTCCTCGGCTTTTTTATTTGTAGCAACCATATCCTCATAGATTGCTAACTCAGTCTTGTAATTCCTTAACGACTCTTGTTCGGCATTAAAGGTTAAGTTGCCTCTCATAAAGCCATCAACAGCGCTGCTGATTCGTTTATTTTGTACACGAGTACCAAGAGATGCTATACCTGCTGCGGTGAAAAATGTTTGAGCACCAGTCTCCTTAAACATGTTCGAAAGCTCTTCTCCATTGTAATCCTTTAAGCCCCATGCTACATCTACTGCATATTGAGCCATCATAATAGATTCCTCTTCGGTAAACTCAAGAGCTAAAACCTTTGGCTGGACTCCAAATGATGTGGCGAGTTTGTTTATAAACCCCTTGTGAAACTGCGCTCCATATTGATTGGCTAAAATCTTAGCGTTTTCAGCAGTCTTTGCTCCAGCAAAGTTTTTAGCACCTGCAATACCCTTGAAGTATTTAAACGTAAATAGACTTGTAAGTCCTGTTTCTACACCTCCAACTGTAAATGCATAAGCCTTCTGCTCAGCACGAGACATATTTGCCATACGTTGCAGTTCAGCCTCTTTCCATGCAGCTGTAGTATAGTTTTCACCAAGAGCTTTTTTAGCATCTTGCTGTTGCTTCTCAAGGCTATACATGGTTTCACCATAACCATTCATGAATGTCAACGCTAAACCCATCTCTGGATTCATCATATACATAGCAGTGATAGGTAGGCTTTCCATTGTTGCATTACCACCCTTAGCTAGGACCTCAGCAAAGCTGTTAGCATCAGTTATTCCAGATTCGTAGTATGGAAGCCACTCTTCACGAGTATCCTTAATAACCTCTTTTGTGAGATAACCTAAATCTTGGAAGTCGGGGTCATTAGCTTTGATAGCATCTTTAGATATCATCATTGGAACACCGCCTACTGACGCACCCTGCATCGGCAATGCTTTCATCAAACTACTACCAACATCAGCAATAGATAAGACCAATGTCTGACCTAAATCTAAAATCCTCTCTCCAGCTAATACGGCTTGGTCGTACGCTTCTTGAATATAACGAGATGATACTTCAAGCTCTCTAATAGGAGTTGCGTTGTTTCGCTCTTGTAGCTCAGCCAATGAATTAAGCATCTCACTGGCTATCTTCCCCTGTACATTAGGGTTTATAGATATCTTTATATCTCTTTTTTCTACAGCTAGAATACCATCGTAATCAGATAGTAGGTGTTGTGCCTCTGCGTATGTTGCTACTCTATCATTGATAAGAAGGTTTTGTCCGAAGCTCATGTCATCAGGAGACATACCAGCAGACATCATCATCTTCATGTGATGGTCGTTGTTTGCGAAATCAAAATAACCACCATTTGGAGCAGCAGCTATTGCGCCACCGATAACTCTCGAATACGAACGTACCCGAGCATTCATAGCATCGCCTATCTTTTTTATCTGTTTCTTTTGTGACTCGTCTTTTGTATTTGAATACAAATCATTTAAGATTTTTCTAGCTTCAAATTGACTGAATCCTTGCCTAGACATCTCTTCATAGGCTTGATTGTTTCCCGTGATGTCTAATAGAGCACTCTGCTCTTCTGATGTTAATTGTGCACTTCCATTAAGACTGCTGTTTATGAATATAGCAGTCATTTCAGTGTTTTCTGAATTGTTAATTGCTAACTGAGCAATTCCTACATTTTCAACCTTACTGGTCATCCAGTCTCGTAAGCCGTCAATAGCAACGTCCATGCGGTAGTCACCAGTATTGGAATGACCTGTAGTCCAGTAGTTTACGAGGTCTATACCTTTTAAACGTTCATCTGTATACAATGAAACAGTTTTAGATGTTCCGTCAGGGGCTTTTATCTTAAGTCGATTTTGACCTACATCAGTTTGCTCAGCTTCAAAACCAAACTTACCATACTCTCTCTCAAACTGTAAATCAGCATCTCGCTCATTCATAGTCATCCAAGAAAGGTCAGACTCTTTAATAAGCTGAGGTAATGTTACGTCATTGTATTTAGGGATGTGAGTATTGTAATCAGGACTTTGAAATCCAGAATCCGCACCAGATAACACGATGTCGGATTCCGATTGCGAATCCATAGAACCCTGCTTCGGAGCGCTTGGCGATGAAGTTGTCGGAGTGGTTTCGCTTGAATTTTTTTTTTCACCCTCAACCTCTATTGGCTCATAAAAAGATTCGTATAGTGATACTAGTCCATCGTTATCGGGAGTTTTAATACCTAGTTTTCGATATATGACTGGCAGATTGTATGATATTCTCTCGTTAGCATAACTATCAATCTCATGCTCAGTCATTACCTCACCGTTGGCGTAATTAAGGTCGTACAACCACTTATAAGCCTTCTTGTTACTGAACTTTTTTTTAGGCTCAGTAGGCGGTTCGGTATCTTCAGAAATCACAGGTGCTTTTTCCGCCTCAGATGAGTTAGCCTCCGCAGATTCAACAACACTTTTTCGTGTATCCAATGGTGCTTCTGATGTAGCACTGCTATTTTGTTCGTTGTTCACAATCATTACTTATACGTTTCTAAAACATCATACCACCACTTCTTCGGACCTATTTTCGCAAGACCTAGTGTTGTAGGAACTGGGTTTTCACCGCTTCTTAAATTATATGACTCTGCTATTGCGTCTGCTCTTTCCCTAAAATCAGAGTCTTTATTATATCGTTCTTTCCATCTTGAAGTTAATTCTGAATCAGTTAAAGGCTTGCTAACGACAGGTAGTTTAGCAACACTCAAGCCAATTAAATCAGAGGTACTCGTACCACCAATATTACCACCACCCGAAGCTATCTGCTTTTTCATGTCAGCAATATCGGCTGTTCCAAGGAAGTGGACTTGGAATCCGCTATTTGTTTGTACACCAATCATACCTGTAACCTCATTTATCTCATAACCTGCAACAGAAGTATATTTTGCTTGTGGGTATAGATTCTTAAAATTACTTAATCCAGCGCCAACAATTTTCGTGTCTTTTATACCAGACCCTGCCATATCACTAAAGTAATTGTTAGCAGTTGATAATTTAGAAGAGGAGCTTGCGTTTGATTCATAGAGACTGGCGTCTTTGTTGTAACCAAACCTCAAGAAATCATTAACGTTTTTCATTTGATTAACATCAGCTCCGCCACTCAGAGAAGAAGCAACAAGCAGCTCCGATGCAACTACATCTCTATAGTATTCAGCGCCAAAATCAAAATTATTAACTAGATACTCGTTGCTTCTGCCGTTTTCTACAGTACTCATAGGTAAAACAGTCATCCCAAAATCTGTAGATTTACTACCTGTTCTTCCACCAATAATACCAGACTCAACCTCTTCTCTCATTATGTCCATGCCCTTGTAAATTCTGTCACGAACCAATGCTTGAGCGAATTTTCTATTGTCCTCGTTTATAGCATAACTGCCCGTTTCTTCATCAATATCAATAAACAATGGGTCTTGATTGAATTTAATAGGGCTGCCTGATTCGTCATACTGATTTTGATAAATATTATTTACCGCTTCAGATGACCTTTTTTGTTTGCTACGTTGTTTATTTGACAACGGCGTAAATCCACCATGCTCATACAATACAGATATAATCTGCTTTTCTGATAAAGTGTTGGTGTATAAGTTTACAGAGTTTCTAAGGTCTTCAAATTGTTCCTGTGCTACGGTACCACCATATACGATACTACCGTCGCTGAGCGTCTGCATATACCCTCTATAAGGGTTATTTTGCAAAACCTCACCTCCAATGATTGGAGCCTCTCTGTCTCCAAGGAGCTTTAAGAAGTCTCTACTTAAATCAAACTCATTAACTTGAGCAATAATATTTTGGTCAGTAGAAGCAACATCAGACAAAGCTCTACGCTGATTGCGTACTTGAATCTGTCCGTTTTCATCTAAATACTCTTGCGAAACTTCGTAAGCAAGTTTCATTCTACCCAGCTCATCTTGAGCTGCTATCGGCTTAATAGTTTTTTTAGCTGGTCGCTCTGTTCCATCAGGAAATCTTAAGACTGGACCAAGTCCCTTCGGAGTAAACCAAGCAAAGCTTAATTCATCAAGCATAGCCTCGCTATATTTACCGTCTTTGATACCTTTCTCGACGTCTTCAAACTGCTTCTTTTTTAATTCCGCTAGTTTGCCTAAGTAGTTCATGTCACTAAGCTGTGCGCTATAATTAGCGTTAGCATCTGACCGACCAATCTCACCCATCAAGTTGGCTTTATGACCAATAGCAACAATATCTCTGCCCATCTGAGCAGTACCATTGAATATAGCGTCAAGCTCCGCAATGTTTGTAGCGTCAAAAGCACTTGCCTCAGCTAACTTCTGCAACTGAGTTGAACGTTCTTTCCTTACTGTTTCTCTCGAAGCTTCGGCTTTTCTCTTTCCGTTAACATAAAGACTAACCAAACCATCGTAATCGACTGTAGTAGCTTTAGTTTGATATCCTCCTTTATATGCCATTAGTTATTTGCTTTTTTTTCTAAACCTGTAACAAAGCGCAGGTATCCTTGGTAGTCACCTATCATAAGGTAATCTTCGCCTGTAGCATCTCCTGTTTTTATTCTTTCTTGAGCAGCGTACAACGGGTCTTGACCAAGTCCAGCTAATCTATCTTCACGAGCGAGACCTGCAGCCATTGTTTGTTTAGCAAATCCCATCATTGCATCTGAACGCATTTGTCGACCTGCGGCTAATTGTTCTTGCAAAGAGCCTAAGATATTCTGCTCTCTCTGCTCCTGCATACTTCTAATATTGACCTTGTCTTGAGCTTCCATAATATCATAAGAAGCTTGTTCTTTAGCCATACCACCGTACATCTTGAGCTGCTGTTCACCAGTTTGCTCACCAGTCATACTAGTGATAGCTAAAGCACTCGCTGCATCACGACCCTGCGCAACATCTAATGCTCCTGCACGGCTTTGTGATATTTCTGAAAGTTGCTCTTGCTCTAGTCTTTGTGATGGAGTCAATCCCTCGAATGGGCTAACCAATTGTTGTGGCTCAAACTCCTCTAGTTTACGTAAAGCTTCTTTTGTCAGAGATGAACCAGTTAAATAGTTGTCCACTGCCGTGATACCTCCAACCATTAAACCTAAACCAATTAGTGACATAACTATAGAATATTATTAATTACAAATATACAAATTTACATGTAGCTCTTAAATACCTCAGAATTACTAGCAAACAGCTCTACAAAAGATGTAGAATCATTTTTCAAAGTAATTTCTGCATAATACCCTCTCAATCCATATGATTCGGATTGTGGGTTTTTAACTACAAAACAAAAGTCCCCAACGGCTGGTGTGTTTGCGGATGAAGCCGTACTAATAGTCTGACCCGTATATGAATCTATGACACCGATGAGCTTGTTCGTTCCATCGTTGAAATATAACTCATCACCACCAATACCATCTGCGTTGTTTGCTGAGACTTGATTAACAATTGTGGATGTAAACGTGTAATCATTACCAGTTAGCGATACTAAATCACCAATACCTAGTATTGATAACTCGTTAAAATTCAGTTTATCAGTGCTCAATCTGCGTATGTAACCATAACGCATATGTTCTTTATCAACAAACTTGAGGTTAGACTGACTACCAATTTCACCCTGCTCCTGCTCACTTGATAAAGTAGCATACCAATCGCTGTGATTCGTTTCTAACTTGATGTTTTTAAATACCTTAACATCACTAGGTGCTTTATTAGAAACAAAAGTTACGCTACAGCCGTGAGTACTACCATAAAACTCCGTACGAGTATCATTAGTATCGTGCTTATAAAGATTACCATTCTTGAAGCTAAAAAACTCCGAGCCTAAATTAGACATCCACTCAGGCTCGTAAGAGTGGAAACTAGTCCACCCTTTTACTTCCTCGCCGTATGTTACTGTTGTAGCCATTAGTTTGTGTTTGTATCATCTTCATCATCAATACCACTTACAGCCTCGTCAGTTGGAGTACATGCTCCATCTTGATAGTCAAACAATAAGTAAAGGATGTCGTCAGAAGATGTTGGGTTAAATGCAAATGAACCTGTAGTCTCTTGGTATACATCATTCGCAGGAGCATCGGTTTGCGACAAGAATGTAGTAGATGGGTCACTCTGAACCTGTGCAGGAGTCAATACACTAGAAGTAACCAAGTATCCAATTCTTGAACAAGAGTTAAAGAAGGCTCTGTGATTAGCAAACTCACGATAAGAACTCATTGTAATTACCTCTGTATCTGCAGGAATAAATGCATTGTCAGTATCACCAATAAGCGTTTCGTTACGAGCAACACCTGTATTACTAAATACATCAGTACGCTCATAATATGGTCCCGACGCTACCCTGTATCTGTTGATGATAGTTTTGTCGGCATCATCAATATCATTCATAACCATAATAACGACCTCTCTATTTCCCGCTGCAGGACAAGTATGAGTCATCTCTACATCAGCAGTTGGCTCTACAGCATCAAGTCTTACTGTAGCTGTAGTATCCGATTGTAAACTAGCTGAGGTTATCGTCAATGGTATCGTTCCATTTGGTGCAGTTAGCGCATGCTGTGTAGTGTTGCTATTGTATATAATAGTCATAGTTACATCAGAATCCACTGTGTAAGCGAAGTTGAATGTACCTGGTGTATCGCCAATACTAACTTCGTAAGAATACGGAGTACCCTGCTCAATAACTTTGTTAAATTGACTACCACAAGACAAGACAACAGTTTCGGCAGGCTTATTAGATTGGTTCATTGACAATACATACTGATTGTATCTAGGGTCGTAACCACCTACATTAAACTTATTTACATACTGAGATAGGTTGTCGCGGAAATACGACTCCATTCCTGCGTCAGAAATAGGCGTGATTCCGTTTTGACCCAATCTTAATACAGCGCCTCTAAGAGCGTCTGTGAAGTAAAGTGAGCCACTGTATTCAGCGAAGCTTTCTGGGTTCTTAGCGATGCCGTATTCGCCTGCATACGCTATTGATTGACCCAATACATTCTCTATCTGTGTTAGCGAACCACTTCCGTCAGGCGACTGTAGTATATTTTTACCAAAAAGAACCTTACTGATTTGGTCCTCTTGCATAACAACAAGGTCGGTTTCTCTAGCAAAAATCTTTTGAATACTTCCGTACCTCAAGTCCATAAACTTGATGTTGCCACGAGAAGCATTAAACTCGTTTATACTATTGTATGTGCTATTCTCATTAAAACTACCACTATAAGTCAAAGCATTTTTTTGGCGTATTTTCTTGTAGCCATCTAAAAGCAATAAGTTAGGTCGATAATCAGTAGCTAAAGTGCTGCTAAAACGCTCGTCTCTTACACTAATGCTTTCTACACCATTACCAAAGCTGTAGCAATTACCGTAATCTAAATCTACAATAGCAGACTGAGACGAGTTTTGCGTTTGCTTGTTACCCGTGTGGAATCCATTGACAATATCAAATACTTGGTCAGTCTCGTAGTAGAAATCATCATCT
>Ga0070751_1001718_pt1 | contig 12786 bp, 13 predicted proteins | sample VirMetDEL_Aug_28_FD_78514 | JGI IMG/M metagenome (GOLD analysis project Ga0070751, IMG submission 78514) | Aqueous microbial communities from the Delaware River and Bay under freshwater to marine salinity gradient to study organic matter... | ecosystem: Environmental > Aquatic > Marine > Coastal...
AATCCAGAGATGGCAGAAGCTATTATCAATCGGTTTTTGTTTGACAAGCGTGAGCAGTTGGAGATTGCCAGTCGTCTTGCGTTGATATACCCTTGTAGTTTTTTAAAGCTTTCCCCAACCGAGAGCACGGACTTATTGGAAAAGGTATCGATCCGTGCTCTGCCATGTTGGGAAGTCATTGTCGATATGGACGCTAGCTCATACGACGAACAACGCTTCGTGGCACATACTTATTATCTTAGTATTCCAGAAGCAAAGGAAAAGTTTGGAAATAAGTCATACACTGCAATTCCAAAGGTAGAGTTCTTTACTCCACAGGATCGGTATACTGGTGTGACTGAAGACTTACCAGATGATTACCTGTACATACAGGTGGTAGAGTTTTATGACATGTTGTACGATCAGTTGTACTTTTGGTCTCCAAACTACAAAGAAGGTGATGGTATCTTAGAGAAGTCGGAGATACCCATTCGTTCATACGATGACAAGCCTATGTCACCCATTTGTCCGTTGTATTATGCGCGTAAGCCAGAAAAGCCCATGTGTGGTTTGTCTGCTGTTGCCCGTGTATACGATCAGTTTTATGAAAAGAACATCCTGCGTACCTACTGGGCTAATGCTGTTCGTCGCGACAGCCGCCAATATTTATACAAAGAAGGTGCATTGGATGAAGAAGCGTTGGCTAAGATAACTGCTGGTGTTGATGGAGCAATGATAGCTGTGGACGAGCCAGTATTGCAAGGTGTTATTCAACAAGTAGGGGTTGAGCCTATCTCCAACAACTTCGACAGGTATTTAAACTTTATCGAAAATGACATCAACCGTGGTAGTATCTTAGCCCCATTTAGTAGAGGTGAAGCCACCAAAGCAACAGCAACAGAAGTGGCTGCTCTTGCTCAATACTCAGCATCTGAGATTGGTAAGTTGGCTCGTGAACGTGACAATACTATTGAAATGATTGCAGAAACATATTTGCGTATTGTATCCTTGATGACAGAAGATGGTGAAACAGCGGTTATTGATGTTGATGGTGCGCCAAAGATTATCAGTACGATTGATATAGAAGCCAAGTTTAAGATTGTAGCCTTAGATCAAAGTAGTACACCATTGTCGCAAGCATTGAAGCGTAACAACATCGTACAGTTGTTGCCTGTCCTTTTGCAGCTTGGTGTTAATCCAGCGACCATTAAAGATGAACTGATCCGTTTGTTTGAAATGCCAGACAGTTTTAAGGAAGCAATGGAGCAAGCACAGATGATGCCTGGTGCTGGTGCTGCTGCACCAGAAAATGTACAGACACAGGCTGGCGAGATTGATGCACAAGGCAATCTGCCAAGTCAACAATTCGCGAATGCCATTAACCAAGGAAGACTGTAATGCCATTGTACACCTACGTATGTGAAGACTGTAAACACGAACATGAGGAGTTGATTACCTTTTCAATGTTGGAGAAGGATCTTATACCCAAGGTCTGTGGTACAGATACAGAAGATGATGGTTGTGGTGGCAATATACACAGAGTTTTACGAGCACCAGCAAAGAACAGTACGTGGAATGGTACAGGTACGTACGGTGTCAATGGTTATTTTAGCAAGGCATTGGGCAAGCACGTTGCCAATCCGCAGGTTGCACAAAAGATTATGGAAGACCGTGGCTTTGTGTGTGAAGCAGATTTGCCAGCGGACAGGTGGGATAGTGCTGTGGAAACCCAGAAAGAAAGAGTATCAGAACAAGATAAACATATCAACGTCTACACAGACGCACTTAAAAGTGGTAAAACAAAAGAAGAAGCAGTGGTTGAGGCATTTCCAGCTCACGACGCACTGTCTGGAAAATTAGACAAAACATTCGGGAGTACGAAATGAAAGAAGAAATGATGAAAGGCATGCCAGACTTTGACCAAGAGGTTGCAGCAGCTGAACAAGATGATGAGATGGCATTTGAAGAAATGGCTCCGACAGGTAACTTTAGTGCTAAGTCACTGAATAACTTGGTGAAAGCGGCAAATCGTTTGTTGCCATTGTTTGATCAAACACCTAACTACCCACAGTTTACAAACAATGAACAGCGTTTGCCAACTGATTTTGTACGTGTACTGGCAATGTTTGAAGGTGCAATCCAGGATGCGATTGACAAAGACATGCTTGACGAAGAAATGGGTTTTGAAATCTCAGAGATTACAAATGACCCAATGCTCAACATGGTTGCTGGTAAGATTAGTAGTGTTGCTGGCAGTAAAGACTTCCGACGTTATCTTAAAGAGATGCCAGATGAAATGGGCGAAGAAATGAAAAGCGACAATGACGAGATGATGGAAGAAGAAGAAAGTGAAGAACCAAACACTCGTAATGTTGATGCTTTGTTCTTGGAGAGATTGTAATGCCAATACGCAAAACAAAAGGTGGCTACAAGATTGATAAGGTCAAAGGTAAATCTAAGACTAAGAAATCAGCCATAAAACGCCTACGGGCAATCAAAGCAAACCAATCTGCATCAAAGAAAAAGAAAGGATGCAGCTGTCATATAAAGGGGAAATAATATGCAAGACAATACTTCGAATGAAACTGTCGTAGAAGCAACACCAGAAACAGTAGAAGAAACCGCGGAAGAAACTGCGGAGGAAACCGCGGAAGAAATTTCTGAAGTCGAAGAAGAAGATGTAGAGCTTCTTACCATAGAAGAACTATTGGAGATGACTGCGGAAGACTACGAGGAGTTTCAAGAGGATGCCAATCATAAAGGAATGAAGCCGTTGCACGAGTGGATGCAGCACATTCCAGAAGATGTACGAAAACACGTAGCCAACATTCGCTCATCGTATACACGCAAGACACAAGAGATTGCAGAAATGCGTAAGCAGCTTGAAGCGGAACGTGCAGCACTATCGCAACAGCGACAAATGGCTGTAAACAACCCATACTTAGAGAGGGCACAGGCAGAACTTGCACAGCAAGGTGATCAGCCCAATGACTTGTATACAGAACAAGGTTTGCAAGCGGAAATCAAACGTCAAGCTTCTTTAATGCTTCAAGAGATGATGAAGCCAGCACAAGAGCAAATACAAGTTGAGCAACGCAGGATGCAACTGCAACAGTTTAAGACAGAGCATCCAGAACTTATGGACAACGAATACCGTTTGCCTGTTGCTCAGATGCTGCAAGACAGACCAGAGCTTAAACTTGAAGATGCGTTTTATATTGTGAAAGCAAAAGTAGAAGCAGCAAAAGCAAAAGAAGAACGCGAACAGTTGGCGCAACAGAAAAGTTCACGCCGCCAAGCACTGAAAAAAACAAGCACAGGGAAAGCAGTAAGTCCATCAGGTATTCCAAAGTTTAAAAATGCTTGGGAAGCATACCAATATCACAAATCACAACAGAGTAAGAAATGAAAACATTTAATCTAGAACAAATGAAAAGACGTGACCTTCATCCAAAAGTAGAGCGAAAAATTGAAGGTATTGTAGTACATCACAGTGCGTCTAGCACTGATACAACAGTTAAGCAAATCCATAGATGGCACACCATTGAGCGTGGTTGGTCTGACATTGGGTATCACTTTGTCATTACTGCTGATGGTACTATCAATGAATGTCGTCCGCTTGAGCAGGTTGGTGCGCATGCAAAGAACTTTAATAAGCATAGTATTGGCATTTGTGTGACTGGTAACACCAATGAGCAACCGCCAAACAATGCTCAACTTAAAAGTCTGCATGATTTATTAGAAGCACTTCGTTATGACTTTGGTTTGTTGCATGACGATGTTTACACCCACCGTGAGAAGGGGCAAACAGAGTGCCCAGGTTTGATGCTGCACAGGTGGGTACAGGCTTACCGCATGGAAACACTTGACACTGTATCACTACAACGGTAAACTAATCACATAGGACTGGACACAGCACCCTACCAACATTCCATCTGGAACATGTTTACAAATTTTTTACAACAACAATAATAAGGTAATACAATGGCTATTTCTAATGATCTATTGTCGTCAACTTTGTATTCCATCCGAGATGGTGAAGTAGACGAACTCTTTCAAAAAGTTGCGTTCCTTGATAACGCAAAACGTTTTGGCGGTATTGAGTATGAAGATGGTGGTATCAAAATCCAACGTCCACTCTCAATCGCTGAACATTCTTCAATCACAAATCTTCCTACTGGTTACGAAGCCATCAACTTGGCTGTAAAAGACGTATTGCAACCTGCTATCTACGAGTGGGCTGACTTTACTGCTCCTATCGTAATCACCAAAAAGGAAGAGCTTGAGAACAGCGGTGAAAAAGCAATCGTTAAGATTGTTGAAGCACGTATGCGCTCTGTAATGGGTATGCTTCGACGTGAACTCAACAAGCAATTGCTTGCTGGATCTTCTGGTATCCTTACTGATGTTAACACTTTGAACGGTGCTAAGACTGGTGGGTTCTTGGAAGCAGCAGCTAAGGCTTCTCAAAACAACACTGTTGGTGGCATTTCAAAATCTACCTACAATGTTAACGGTTGGACTAACCAGTTCCAAGATGCCTTGGACGACTTCGAAACCAACGGTATCCGTTTGATGCAACAAATCGCTATCCAAGCAGGTTCAGTTGCTCCTATGGGACAAATCGATTGTGTTCTTATGTCTGAAAATGCTATGGCAAACTACAGACGTGCATTGTTTGCACAAGAGCGTTTCATCAACGAGAAAACTCTTGATGGTGGACGTATGCAACTTGCATTTGGTGGTGCTGTTGTTGAGCAAGACTTGGAGATGGGTTTTGAAGGTGACGGTAAAAACTACTCTGCATACATGTTGAACTTTGAAGGTGTAAAACTTTGCATGCATAAAGATGCTGATTTTGCAGTTTCTCCTTTCGAACACATTTCTGGTACAACAGCACGAGCTGCCCAATTGTATGTTAAAATGCAATTGATTGCAGATCACCTTGGTTCTCAAGGCTTGCTTGTTGACGGTGAAGTATACGCTTAATAGGAGGCTATCATGGCTACACAAAACTTAGTTCAATACTTAGAAAGTACACAATACTCAGCATATCCAGGCGGATCAAGTTCATCTGTTGGTGTTTCTGCTATGAACCGTCGTCAAGTCGAAACATTTATTGCTTCGGAAGCAATCGCTGCAAACGACTTGGTATCATTGGATCTTAGTAAAACTGGTGATGGTGACAAAGCTTTGTACATTGTACAAGCGGACAGTGGAACAGCAACTGACAGTTGCGCTATTGGTTTTGCTTTGAATGCTGCAACCGCTGCTGGTCAAACAGTTGCCGTAACAATTGCTGGTATTCACGTATCTGCAAACGTTGCTTCCGCAACTGTCGCTGGTTCTCGATTGATTGTAGGTGCAACTGCTGGTGAAGCCGCTGTTGCACCAGACATTTCTGAGGGTGGTTCAGCTACTGTTGCACAATATCCACTGATTGCTATTGCTGCTGAATCGGATACTACAAATGTTGCTACAGTATTTGTGATTAAACAGTTCTAATCATTGATTGAAAGTAGACCGAAGGGTGGGTGTTTCGCCCACCCTTTTTTGTTGGAGTAAACATGGCTAATCTTGAACAACTAAGACAAAAAGTAAAGAACATTACAGATTACAGTCCAGACCTTTCGCAGTTCAATGATCAGCTCGATGACTTGATCAATGATGCTTACTATTCCATTTGGACAATGAAACGATGGAACTTTGCAACCAAGTTGTCTACACTTCGATTTCATGTAGACATTACACCTAGTTCTCATACTTCAACAGAAACAACACTATCCGTAACCAAAGGTTCAAGGTTAGTTACGCTGTCCGCTGGTATTGAAGCATTAGACTTTTACAAGCATAAATGGGAAGGACAGCCCATAGAAATCGAAAACATGGAATATACCATCAGTAAGATTGAAAGTACCACAGTAATCATACTTGATGTTCCATATCAACAAGACACTGACAGTAGCACAAAAGCATGGAAGATTAAGAAACGATGGTATGATCTACCAGAGGATTGCTTAGAGTTGCTGTATGTAGGTCACAGAGATTACCCATACGTGAGCGCAACAGGAACACAGAACCCATACGGTAAGTCTACTGGGCTTATGGCTAGACGAGAAGAAGACTTGAACTTACGTACTGACTACGAGATGGACTATGCAGAAGCGTACATTACATCTCCTACTCAGTTTACAAAACCTGGTGAGAACATAAACATTTCTACAATTTCAACCTCTGGTGCAAACTTTCAATCTGGGAACTTTTATGAATTTTGCTATGCGTTTGTACGCAATGGTAAGGTTGGTGCGCTATCAGAACCTGCTGTTATCGAGGTAGAGAACAACAATTATGGTATCGTAGTTAAGTTTCGTAGTTGGGATGATACTGCAATTGCAGCATTGGTAAAGTCGTCATACCAACAGCCAGACAACTATGAAGGATACCGAAAGGTAGTTCTGTGGAACATGAACTTTGATCGAGTAAGTGCTGAAAGAACAGGTCTTGCATGTTGGGTGTACGTTGTTAATGGAACAAACACTACAGAAAACAATATAAATAGTTCTCGATACATTCAGCGTGTTGAAGTAGAGGATACAGCTAGCCAACTAGTTATCAAGAAGACTGATCAACTGAATAACTTAGCAGAACGATACATCGAGATTGATGGGCAGTTTCAACAGATAAGACCGTATCCTAGAGTAAATGGCTACGACTTTGAGCAAGAGTCAGCGAATGATGCGTACAGCAACCTGGTTCAACCTAAAGACTTTGTTAGAGAAGGTGTTATTCGGTATCTTGTGAAACCACAGCCAATGACTTTGAAGACTGACACACCCAACATGCCGTATGAATTTCATCAGCTTATAGTATACAAAGCACTCGAAGACATTTACTTGAAGCTAGGTCAGCAGAGCTTGGCTACCACATACGAGCGCAAGTACACCAAAGAGGTTGCCAACCTTGCCAAACGATACGTTGACAAGATTGACCAGCAGGTTCGACGCGGACAGTTTGCTATGGGTAGAGCACCAGCAGTTTATGATGGTTCAACATTTAGGAAGTTATCATGAAGTCACAACGTTTAAAAAGGTTTGTACCCGTACGTGGTGTAAATCGTACATTGATACCGACACTTGGTGACGCATTTCTAGTTGCTAACTGTAGATGGCATGCAATGGGCGGATGGGTTTCTAACATTGGTTTTGCTCCATTTTGGAAGGTTCAAGATCAATGGACAGTAGCAAGCAACATACTTGAAAATTACTTTGAGAAAAAGGTGGATGCTTGCTATCAATGGAAACGACAAGGCACAAATGACGTGTACACCATCGTTGAACAAGGCAATAGACTTTACTACATGTTAGGTAATAAAGGGCAGGGTGGAGTGTACACAGGTACATTTTACACTAACGACATTGTTGTATTAGATGATGACCGTACCGCACCTAAGCAAAATGAAATAGGAAGTCAGTTTATTAACCTTGGTAATCACCTGCTAATCATAAACGGTAGAGATAGAGCTATATTATTTAGTGGCGATAGAAAAGTACGAGACTTTGGATTTACAACAGCAACACCACAAATCATTCCGCAAGATGTAAATACCAATCTGAAAGATAATGGTTATCTCGATGGTGGTGCAGCACTGTGGTTTGGACAAGATCAAATATACGGACTAGGTGTTCCAGAAAAAGACCACGTAAATGTATACAAATACAAGTGCACAATGATTACAGATACTGGTGCTGAAAGCCCTCTATCAAGTGAACAGAGTATATCATGGATGATTGATAATAGTTCTACTAGTGCAAAAGTGCGATACGGTGTAATGGTAAATTTGCCTACAGGGCAAAAGGGTACAGTAGCCAGACGTATTTATCGTACAAGAGAAGTGACTGATAATGGAAGTACGTACTACTTTGTGGCACAGGTAGATGAAAACAGTTCGTTTATCTATGCTGATGTTACCCCAGATACAGCACTGGTAGATGTTGCTCCACTTACTACCGCCAGCTCAGTGATTACTTCAAACTTTAAATATGGTGAAGTATGGGACAACAGATTGTGGCTTGCTTCTGGTAGTAAGATTGTATACTCTGATCAAGGTGTGTTCGAACAGTTTGGTTTGCTTAACTACTTTGACCTTGGAAACCTTAAAGGTGGAGATGTTACGCAAATCAAAGCCTTTTATAACAACTTGATTGTTATGCGTGAAACAGCAGTCAACATTATTAGTTTTGATGCTGGCGCATACAACATCTCAACGATTACGGAAAGTGTTGGAACCACAGCTTCAAATACAGTTGTTGTTATTCCAAACCTTGGTGTCGTATTTATGAATGCTGAGGCAGTGTACATTCTTACTGGTGGTTTGAATGGTGGTGCATCACTAGAAATACAGAAGATAAGTGGTGGTATTGAACAATTCTTAAAAAGATTAAACAAGCCCCAGATACACAAAGCGATAGCTGCATATTCACCAAGAGAACAAGAGGTTTGGTTTCATGCTTGTACAGATGAGTTTCTTACACCAGACTTTGGTTTTGTTTTGCATTTACGACCACAACCATTTCAATGGTCAGTACGAACAGACTTCGAGAGTCCCAAGAACTTTATTCTTTCATCAATGACAACAACACTAGATGGTTACTTCATGGTTGGTGTAGATCCAAATTGGGCTATTACAAATGGCAATGAAACCTATGGATTTGGACAACTTAAAATTATGTCTAATGGTGACAACTGGGGACAGCATGCCGAACTTGGTACGGTTGATGATACCTCAACAGTGACGATTACAAAGTATAACAGACCTATCAGTGAGTGGCGGTCTGAATGGTATGGCTCTAATGATCAAAGTGTAAAGACCAGGTTCTTTGCGGTTGAGCTTAAACTAATGTCGCAAGGCGATACAAGTTTTGATTTCTTCTATAGTGTTGACTATGGATATGAAGAAACCGCAACAAGTAGTCAAAAACAAGCCAAGTCTGAAACTGTATTTACTACAAAGGAAGATGCTGTGTTTGGTCAAGCCGACCGTGCAGTAACAAAGAGTACCTTCAAGGTTAATGACAGTATTGTTACTGATCAGCGTTTGATTACACTGCGATACGATGTAAACACAAAACTATGTGATCAGTTTCAATTTGGCATTAGAAGCACTGATGGAACAGAGTGGCATTTGTTATCATTCAACATTCTGAGTGATGCGCAAGCTCTACCAGTGCTCAATCAAAGTACAAAGGTGCAGTAATGAAGGTATTTCCACAGGCTAGTCAAGAACAGTTTCAGCAAGTTTCTCCATCAACACTGAATGACAATACATTTCATGCGATTGGTCAGTACAATGGTAGGCTTGATGGACAGAATATACCAGTTGCTTCAATAGCTAGAGATAAGTTTAAGCCACCAACAGTAACCACCAACAACAATGGTAATGTTCGCAACATAACGATGCTTGGACAAACACAAGATTACTATATGATCAGAAGGTGGAATACAGAAGAGGATAATGAAAACTGGTACGAATATGGTAATACATACGCCTTAAATGCAAGCCCCCGTTCATCTGGATGGAACAATGTAGGTGTGCTCAACAATGATTACAAGCGTGTATATTTGGAGTTTGATGCCAAAGAAGGTGCTTTAAATGGTTGCGCTGACATAAACTTTCGACGCGGTACAGACCTAATACTCGATGACAACAGTGTTATACAAGAAATAGGTCTTAATAACTATGTTCAGTGGGGAGTGTTTTGTAATCAAATACTTGTAGCTGAAACAGGTAGATTGTACCCACAATGTTTTAATGTGTCACTACCTTTCAAGTTATTGTGTGGAAGTCAAAACATAAGATTAGAGTTAAAATGGAAGTTGAACTATTCCAATGAATGGAATCAGTTACCAGCGAAGACTGAAAGCACACCAAGGGACAACCTAGAAATCTTTGGATTACAAATATGGGTATGCAATACTAAGAGGTAGACATGGGACAGATTGGCAATTTTTATTTTGAAGGTGGGTATAAACCAGAAGCAGCAGAGTTAAATGAGGTTTACGATAATGTTGCTGCTGATACATTGCAAGACTTCAATCTGAGTTCTGACTTTGCCAATCGTATGTTCCTCGATACGGATCTGACTACTGACCGTATTAACATCGTAGGCTTCTACGACTACAACAGCAGCACACAGTATACCCTTGCCAGCACATCATTTACTACAATAAATCCAGGCGGTAGTACACCTGCTGAGATCTCCGTAGGCTACACCTGTCGAGCAGAATGTATTATTCGTGTACATGCTTCTGGTGTAATGGCAGAACATACATATGTAAATAGAACAGTTGACTATTCAAGTATTAACAAAGCTATGTATGGTTTTAAAGTAATCGTCAAACGTGATGGGGGAGCAAGTGTAGACATTCGTGTGGCTAGCTGTGTTTACTCTATCAATCGGACAACATATAACCCATCGACAGGTGGTGCAGGTGGGTTTCCAACAGAGGCTGGTAAACCTATCAATTGGACTAGTTTTGCAATGAGTGGGATTGCCATTCTGCCACAAGGGACTGTGGTAGACAAAGTACAACTACAAGGCGCGATCGGTGACACTGGCAACACAGTCAAGGTAGATCATCATCATTTACAATACGTTATTGTGGAGAACTAATGTCATTTTCAAAACCATACACGTATGTAGACGGCAATGTGCTCAATGCAAGTGACCATGCTAGCAATGAACAAGAGCTTCAACTGTACATTAACCAAGAAATACTACAAAGTGACATAGACAACAATGAAGTGCTTGGTGTTAGTTTGGCTCCGCCAAAGGTTATTGGTGTTACGAACAACATAGAGTTTACTACAAAAGACATCTATGGAATAAACAAAACTAGGAACGAATTAGACTTTAGTTGGTTTACAGGTACAACCAAAGCTGAGTTTCAAGGCAGTGCAAACGTAACAGATTATCAAAGTATACCGAACTCTGGTTTTGAAGTACGCATTTCAGATGCTTCCACAGCTAAGGTTATGATCACAGCAGCATTTAAGTTGTTTGTATTAACCAACAGTACAGCAACAAACGCAGATGATGATGACGCGTTGGCTAGTGATATACATTTGTTCTCTGTAAATGACAGTGATCAAACACCAGAAAAGAAGGCTGGTACTGACAACTATGTATTTCAACCAAAAGGTACTGCATTATCAGTTAACAAAGATCCAGGCATTGGCGCAGACCAACGACAAAGAAACCATAGATACATTATGGTCACTCGTATGTTAGATGTATCTGTAGGTGCAACGAAGTTTTACTTTGCAATTAACAACCGTGGTGAACGTGGTAATGTGAATTGTCAATCAGTAACGTATGAAGTGTTTTACATTTAGGAGATAATCATGCCAGCATTAACAGCAGCAACACTAGCCGCACTACCCACTGCGGCAAAGATGGCAGGTATGTCAGCACTTGGTTCTGGTATTACACAGATACCTTCACTGATACCAACTAGAACTGACAAGGCAAACAAAGAACGATTGAAAGAACTAGAACGCTTAGAAGAAATAAACATGCTAGGGCTTACAGACCGTGAGAAGGCAGCAATGCGCAATCAGCTAGGTGCTGGTGCACAGCAGGCACAAAGACGTGCTGACGCTGAAATGAGAAGGCTTTCTGCAGGCAGTCCGCAGTTGGGTCAACAACTTGAACAAGCACAGTTGGCACAGCAAGGTAGACAAGACCTGGAAACCCGTATTGCACAAGAGATTTTAAACCTTGATTTACAGAAACAAGCACAACAAGAAGCTGAACTTAAAGAAGTACGAGCGGCTGTAGATAGTAGAAGAAACGATATGATTGCCGCAGGTCTAAGTCCAGTAACAGGTGGATTGGAAGGTGCTATACAAGGTATGACAATACAACAGATGTTTGGTGAAGGCATAACACCAGAGCAACGAAGTACTGCGATTTCACAGTCGACTGGTATCCCAGCCGAAGAAATACAAAAGGTATTCCCTATAGTCAACGAAGGTTTAATACCACAACGTGACATATCTACTGCTATGAACTTTGATCAATTCAAACAAATGCAACAAGGGCAGTTGCCTGGATATATGACAAAGCCCATATCGCAAATGACACCACAAGAAATGGCAATGTATAGAATGACATTACCAGAAACAGTACAACTAAGCCCTGCTCGTTTTAACGTATTAGGAGGATAATTATCATGGCAGTTGAAAAAGTAGGCGGAACGTACGTAATCAAAGCGTCACCAGTAAAGGCAGGTACAACATCTACGGGTCAGTCTTGGGCTAATCTCGTAACACAACAGAAGTATCAGTTGTGGAAGATTGCCAATGCTGAGGCGGCTAGACGTATTAAGTTTGAGCAAATGGATGCACAACGTCGTCAGCAAGTTGTAGATCAAATGCGTCGTGACTTGATGAACCAACAAGAAAACACGCGGACACAGATTGCCAATCTCAAACAGTTGCAAGTAGAAGATATCGCAAAACAACAAGCAGAGCTTGCACGAGAAACCAACCTCCGTGGTCGTCCAGAGCGCAGAACCACTGGTAGTGGTGGTGCTGGCGGATATAGTGGTCAACGATACAATCTTATTCAAGAAGAAAGTAGACTTAGAGGTGCTACTGAAAACGCATCACTACAACTTTTAAATGAACTTAAAAAAGCCAAGGATGCTGGTGCAGATGAAACAGTATTATCAGATTGGGCACAAGGTAAAAACATATCTGACAACGAAAGAGCAATTATTGATCAACTAGGATCGGTTGGTCAAACG
>Ga0070751_1001719_pt1 | contig 12782 bp, 12 predicted proteins | sample VirMetDEL_Aug_28_FD_78514 | JGI IMG/M metagenome (GOLD analysis project Ga0070751, IMG submission 78514) | Aqueous microbial communities from the Delaware River and Bay under freshwater to marine salinity gradient to study organic matter... | ecosystem: Environmental > Aquatic > Marine > Coastal...
CAGAATTCATGCTCAGAAAATGTTAGATCATATTGAGTCATTCTTAGAGACCAAGGCAACGAATGGCGATGTCAGTTCCTATTCTATTGGTGGGCGATCTTTATCTAAATTTTCTTTTGAAGAAATTACTAATTTAAGAAATTATTATAAAAGAGAAGTTGCACAGCATATCAAAAAACAAAGATTAAAAGGTGGTCGATATTCAACAGGCAATAATGTGAAGGTAGTGTTTTAATGGCAATAAAAGATTTTTTTAGATTCGGTTCAAAGAAAAAACAAAAAAGAAGTTATGAAGGAGCTAAGACTTCTCGTTTCTTAGCAGACTTTGTTCAACAAACAAGATCAGCCGATGATGAAATTAGATTTAGTTTAAGACAACTTAGAGATCGCACTAGAGAACTATATCGCAATAACGAATATGCAAAACGATTTGTGAATTTAATGGTGACGAATATTGTTGGTAATCAGGGAATGGTTTTACAGAACCGATCTAAAGATGCTAATAATGAATTAGACTTTGTTGCTAATAGTATCATTGAAAGTCGTTGGAAAGAATGGAGCAAAGTCGGTAATTGTACCACTGATAAAAAATTCTCATTTCATGATGCTTTGAAAATGGTTGTTCAAAGTTTATTTGTTGATGGTGAAGTCTTAATTCAATTAGTAAAAGATAAATCTAATCGTTATTTATTTGCCTTAAAATTTATTGATATTGATTTATTAGATGAGGAAAAGAATGAAGTCCTTCCTAATGGAAACACTATTAGAATGGGAGTGGAATTAGAAAAAGATACGGATAGACCTGTGGCTTATCATTTATTTGAATATAATCCTTACGATTATTTTATTGGTACACCAAAGTCAAAACAAACGATCCGAGTTCCTGCTGATAATATTTTACATATTTATTTTATGGAAAGACCTAATCAAACCAGAGGTGTTCCACCCATGTCAGCAACGATTAAAAATTTTAAAATGTTACATGGATATTTGGAAGCTGAGTTGATTGCTTCTCGTATTCATGCCAGTTCTATGGGCTTTATAACATCGCCCAGTGGCGATGAGTATGTTGGAGATGTTGCACCAGAAAATGAATATACTCAACAGATGAAAATAGAAGCTGGAACATTTCAACAACTTCCTGCTGGATATGATATTAAAACATTCTCCCCTGAACACCCCACAAGTGCATTTGATACATTTGTCAAATCTATTTTAAGACAGATTGCTTCAGGACTAAATATCTCCTATCACAGCCTTGCCAATGATCTAACTCAAGTGAACTACTCCTCTATTAGGCAAGGCGAATTAGAACAAAGAGAATATTTTAAAACAATGCAGAAATTTATTATTGATCATTTCTGTAAACCTGTCTTTGCTGATTGGTTAAAAATGGCGATGACATCTAATGAAATGAATTTACCAATGGGAAAGTATGAAAAATTTAATCAACCGAATTTTCAACCTAAAGGCTTTCCATGGATTGATCCATTAAAAGAAATTCAAGCAAATATCCAAGGATTGAAAAATGGAATTGTTTCCGTTACAGATATTGCATCCAATTATGGAAAAGATGCAGAAACTTTATTTGAACAAATTCAAGCTGATAAAAAATTAGCAGAACGATTTGGCTTAGATTATATGTTTGAACCTTTTGGTATGGCATTAAAAGATAACGACAAAATACAAACACCTGAGGATAGCGATGGCGACTAATTTTCCTGAAGCTGGTGATGATAAAAAAATTTCTTTAAGAAATTCTAACTTTCCTCAATTTGATTATTCCTTTGCAAAAGCCATGAAAGAAAATACTCCTAAGATTTGGAGAGCTGGGGGAAATATCCGAGGTAATGAAGCCTATGAATATTGGACTAAAGCAAGAGATGGAAATGAGTCTGAAGGCACATTGAAATGGATTAAAGAAAGAGAGGCGTGGGGTTCTCGACACTTTAGAGATGGAAAACAATTTAAAGATGATCCTACTCTTCAACCGAATATGTCTAATGTTGCTGGAGTGGTAGCACAAATAAAATGGGGTGTTATCGGCACTTTAGGTGAACAAAGAATGAAAGACGTCATTTTAGAATTGACAAAGAAGCAAGAAGGGAAGAAGAATATAGATATTAAACAAGTTTCTGAAACTGTGAGAACAGCCTTAGAAAAAAAGGTCAAAGATCACAATGAAGAAGTCAAGGATGCAAAAGTTGATTGGAACGCTAGAACAACTTTAGCTGAATTGATTAAGGTAATGGAAAGGGGAATAGGTGCTTATAAGACTAATCCTGAGAGTGTTCGACCAAGTGTCGGTTCACCTGAACAATGGGGTTATGCTAGAGTCAATTCCTTCCTTTTTGCATTACGGACAGGAAGATTTCAGGGTGGTAAACACGATACCGATTTATTACCAGAGGATCATCCAATGAAACCAAAGAAAGATGAGGAAAAACAAATGACAGATGAAATAAACAAACGCCATGTCATCGCTGTTTCTGAGGATGATGAGTCGGTGACAATTAAATTTGCTAAAGATCATGATGATGAGGAAATGATGCGTAGCAAAGAAGAAGATGACAAATCTTACGATGAAGAAGAAAAAGATATGCATGAAGAAGAAGAGAAAGCTGGTCATGAAGAAGAAGAAAAAGAAATGACCGATGAAGAAGAAAAGGAAATGGAAGAGGAAGAGAAACAAGATAAAGCCTCAACCAAACCTTTAGCATATAGACATTTTTCTCTTAAATCGGAAGAAAGTGAAATGATTGATGAAGAGAAGAGAACTGTGAGAATAGCTTTCTCCTCTGAACAGCCTTATGAAAGAGATTTTGGAATTGAAATCTTAGATCATGATAGAGCTAACTTAGAATTTATGGCTTCAGGAAATGCACCATTGTTATTAGACCATGATGCAACGAAGCAAATAGGAATTGTTGAAAACGCTTCAATCGACTCTGACAAGGTAGGAAGAGCAACAGTACGATTTGGAAAATCACCACTGGCTGAAGAAGTTTTTAATGATGTGAAGGATGGAATACGCAGAAATATTTCTGTTGGTTATGAAGTCTTTGATATGAAGGCACTTGAAAAAGCAAGTGACGATGAGGGATCATCAAAGCGTACTTTTAAAGTTGGCTTCAAGCCACTGGAAGCAAGCATTGTTTCTATTCCTGCTGATACGTCAGTTGGTGTAGGTCGATCTGCTTCTTTAACTAACAACAATAGAATAGAAGGGATAAAAACCATGTCCGAAGAAAAGACAGTAAATCCTAATGACGTTCTAAAAGCTGAAAGAAAAAGAGTTGATGAAATTTTAGCTTATGGCTCTGAGCATAACTGTAAAGACTTAGCTAATGAACACATCAAAAACGGAACTTCAGTTGAGGAATTCAAAGGGGTTTTATTAAACCAAATAAAAGACAAGCCTTTATCATCTGCTAATGATGAAATCGGTATGTCTAAAAAAGAACAAAAAGAATATTCTTTATTCAAAATGATCAATGCACAAATCACAGGTCGCTGGGATGATGCAAGATTAGAAAGAGAATGTTCTGATGAGATCGCAAGAAAAGTTGGCAAATCATCAAGAGGTATTTATGTTCCAACAGAAATCTTTAAAAGAGACCTAACTCAAGGAACTGCATCTGCTGGAGGTCATGTAACTCCAGACGTACACAGAGGTGATCTATTTATTGATGCATTAAGAGATGGTGCGAAAGTATTAGCATCTGGTGCAACAGTATTTAGAGGTCTTAAAGGCGATGTCAAAATACCAAAACTAACAACTAAAGGTACAGTTGGCTTTGTTGCAGAAAATTCAGCAGTTGGTGAAACTAACCAAGCATTTTCTCAAGTAACAATGACTCAGCGTGATCTTGGTGGTTACGTAGATGTCAGCAGACAGTTAATGAACAATGCTGATCCATCTATTGAACAAATCATCAGAAATGACATGACTTCACAAATCGCATTAAAGATTGACGAAGTATCTTATGAAGGTGGTGGTTCAAACGAGCCTACAGGTATTATTGGAACAAGTGGCATCGGTGACGTTGCTATTGGTACTAATGGTGGTGCAATTACTTATGATGCAACTATTGATCTAATCAAAGAAGTAGCACAAGACAACGCACTAAAAGGCAATCTTGCTTACCATGTAACACCTGAAGTTGTTTATCAAATGAGAAAAACACCAAAGGTTGCTTCAACTGACTCTATGATGATCATGGATCAAGCTGATGCACTTAATGGTTATTCTGTATTCCAGTCATCTGTTTTACCTAAAAACTTAACTAAAGGAACATTATCAGCCACAGCTCATGCGATGATCTTTGGTAACTGGGCAGACCTATTAGTAGGTTTCTACTCAGGTCTTGATGTACTTGTTGATCCTTATACAGGTAGTTCGGCTGGGACTGTTCGACTTGTATTCTTCCAAGGTGTTGATATTGCAGTAAGACATCCAGAGTCTTTCTCAGCAATCTTAGACATTGACGAGACTGCATAATTAATAACTAAATAAGCCAGCATCCTTTTGGGGTGCTGGCACTTAAAAACATGAAAATAAAATTATTAGAAAATATTAGCTTAGACGGAAAATCATATAAGGCTGATGATGTTGTGGAGACTGCTGATAATAATGCCAATCAATTAATTAAGATTGGAAAAGCATTACCATCAGAGTCACAAAATAAATCTATTGGCTTAAAGACTTCCAAACCCAAGAAAAAATTAGAGGTCAAAGATGAAGAAATTGAACCTTCCTCTAGTGATAATTACTTGGACTGACTCTGGCTATTCCGATGCTTCGTGGATAGAAGCAAAAACTCGTTTAAAAAAACCGATGCCAACTGCTGTCTCTGTGGGTTGGCTTTACAGTAAAACAAAAGAAAAAGTGATCTTATTCTCTGCTTGGTGTAGTCTTGATGGAGAATATGAAGATGGTTGTGAGGGTTCATTACAAGAGATTGCAACTAAAAATATAAAGGATATAAAAGAATTATCATGGCAGTAGAAACAGCAGACGACAGGTTAATATTATTATCAACGGATGATTTTGGAGTAACAGCAACAGTTACCCCTAGTGGTGGAGCTTCATCGAATATTAAAGTCATTTTTGATAATGAATATATTGAAGCAGATATTGGTTATGCTGGAGTTCAATCTACTCAACCAAAATTTTTAGCCAGATCAGCAGATATTACTTCTTTAACAGAGGGTGATACAGCAGTGATTAATTCAACAACTTATTACATTCAAACCATTCAACAAGATGGTACAGGAATGAGTGAAGTCTTTTTGAGGGTGGCTAGCTAATGGCACATCAAAGAAAAACAATTAGAGATAATGTGATCACAACTCTGACTGGATTAACGACCACAGGATCAAATGTCTTTAATACGAGAATACTGCCTAATTTAGAGACCAACCTTCCCTGTTTAAATGTTTATACAATTTCTGAGTCTAGTGAAGAGATAGACTTCTTGTCCATTCAAAGAGATTTACTCTTAGAAGTAGATGGATATGCAAAAAATTCTTCTACGTTAGAAGATGATCTTGATACGATTGCACAAGAGGTAGAAGATGCCTTGGGTGCAGACGTAACAAGAAATAACACAGCTTATGATACTTTTCTGTCATCAACAGAAATGGACTTATCCTCAGATGGTGATATACAGATGGGTGTTGTAAGACTTCAATTTACTATTCGTTATAGAACTGCTAAAACGGATAGTGAAAGTCATTCATAAGAAAGGAATAAAAAAATGGCAACTATTTATGGTAATAATGGCGAGGTGAAAGTGTCTACCACTGCTGTTAGTGAGGTGAAAAGCTGGAGCTTATCCATCTCTCGAGATCAAATTGAGGACACTAGCATGGGAGACGATGCCAAGACCTTCGTTTACGGAAAAACAACTGCATCAGGAACGATTGAAGTTCACTTTGATGATGACGATACAGCACAAGGAAATTTAAGAGATGCTGTTCTTAACGGAACAACAGTCACCTTAAATCTTTATACTGCTAATAGTGCAACATCTGGAACTGATTATTATACTTGTACAGCTTTAATTACATCATCTGATATTTCTGTAGAGATGGACTCTATCGAAGGCAGAACGCTTAATTTTACAGCAACAGGTGCAGTGACTAAGAGTTCGGTAGAATAAGATAAATGAGAGAAATAGATAAGTTAAAAGAGCAATATCAAGGCTCTAATAAATTAGAGTTATCTATCCCTGAGTTAGGAAATGAAAAATTTTATTGCCAACCTTTGACTGTAAAAGATGCACAAAAAATTCTCACTTTCTTTAATGACAAAAAAGAATTTGAGGGTTTGGTTGAATGTGTCATGAAATTACAAAGGGAAGATGGATCATCTGTTTTCTTAGCGTCAGATAAAAATACATTGATGAATGAAACGCCTATGCAATTCATTCAAAAATATGGAAACGAGATAGCTCAATATTATTTATCAGAGATTGGTGATGCACAGTTAAAAAAAAACTCTTAAATGACAACTTTTTATTTAATTGTTTTCAACTTGCTGAACTCTTAAACAAAACTTATCATGAAATCCAACAAATGGATTTTTATGAATTTCAGCTCTGGTTTGCATATCTTGAGATAAAGAAAAGAGAAAAAGGAAGTGACAAAAGACGTTAAATTTAAAATAACGGCAGTTAATAAAACGCAAGGTGCGTTTGCAACTGTCGGAAGTTCTTTAAAAGGTCTCACTAAATCTCTATTTAGTTTCAAGTCTGCGATTGTAGGTGCTGTTGGTATTGGTGGTTTAGGATTACTTGCTAAAAAATCTCTTGAAGCTACGGATCGAATTGGAAAATTATCTAATGTTTTAGGTATTGGTGTCAAAGAACTTCAGGCTTTTAAATTAGCATCAGAAATCGGTGGAGTTGAATTTGAGACTTTTGCTAAAGGTGTTAAAAGACTAACCGATAACTTTGGAGACTTTCAGCAAGGTGTTGGTGAAGCTAGCAAAGCATTTCAAGATTTAGGTATTACTCAAGCCGATGCGAATGACCTGTCAGGGGATCAAGTTGCCATTCTTGGTCTTGTGGCTGATCGTTTAAAATTAGTTGAGAACGATACTGATAAATTAAAAATAGCTACTGAGATATTTGGTGGTAGAGCATCCGATCTTATTAATGTTTTAGATGGTGGTTCGGAAGCCTTACAAGGTTTTATTGATGAGTCTCAAAGATTTGGTGCATTAAACCAAGTACAAGTCAAAGCAGTTGAAAATTTAAATGATAGTTTTGCGAGATTAAGAACTGCATTATTTAATATAGTTAATCAAGTCGTTGCCAATTTATCTCCAGCATTAACAGCAGTTGTAGATCGTTTTAGAGATGTTTTAACTGGAACAGATGATGCTCATTCTGGCATTAAAGAATTTGGAATAAATGCTACAAAAATTTTATTTAGTTTTGCAGTTGCTTCAGTAGAATTTGCAGAAAAAGTCGTTAATGGATTTTTAGAAATAAAAGATAAAGCAGAGGATTTAGTTGATGTTTTAAAATTAGATTTTGAAGCAATAGAAGATCAAGCAGACAAAGTAGATTTTTCATTAATAATTGCATCTTTAAATAAATTTGAACAGCAAGTATTTGCTAGTATTACAACAAATGAACAATTTAAAGATTCTTTTGGAAAAACAGAGGAAGAAGTTTCTGAAGGCGTATCAAGAATGGAAGATGCCTTTGATGGTTTTGGTGCTGGTCTTACTAACAATTTAAGCACAACAACTTTTGATCGATTTAGAGAAGCAGGACAAAAATCATTTACTGCTTTAAATAAAGCCTTATCAGATTTTGTGATGACTGGAAAATTAAATATGCAATCATTAAAAGAGGCGATTATCCGATCATTAGTAGATGCTTTAATTGGTGAGGCAGTATCATCAGCTATTAAAAAAGCTAAAACAATTTTCAAAATGGACTCAATTAAAAAAGCATTAATTTCAGTTTATGAAGCAGGTGCGAAGGCTTTAGCCTCTGTTCCACCCCCATTCAATTTTGCAATAGCTGGAGCAACGATTGCAGGGGGTATGGCTATCGTTAATAAAATTAGAGGATTTGAAAAAGGTGGCAGACCACCAGTTGGAGTTCCCTCAATAATTGGAGAGAGGGGTGCTGAGCTTTTTGTGCCTGACCAAGCAGGAACAATTATTCCAAACAATCAATTAGGGGGAACAACTAATATATCTTTAAATATTTATGCTAATGATACTGATGGCTTTGATGATCTCTTGATTAAAAGACGATCTACAATTATTAATGTCATTAATGACGCATTAAATTATCAAGGAAAAGAGGCATTAGTATAATGAGTGGAACATACCCAACAACTCCAGAATTTAGATCAATGAATTTTAGTAGTGAGCAAAAGACAATTACTTCTACTACCGACTCAGGAAAAATGTTTAGCGTTCAAATTGATGGGCAACGATTTAAATTTAGTGCGAGCTATCCACCAATGAGTCGATCTGATTTTGCACCAGTACTAGCTTTTATAATGAAACAAAGATCACAACAAGAAACATTTCAAATATCTCTACCTGATTTAAAAAATGCCAATGGTACAATCTCAGGAACAGTTCTCACTAATGGAACACATTCTGCTGGAGACACGAGTATTACTGTTGATGGAATGACAGGTAATTTATTAGCTGGAGATATAATAAATTTTAACGGATTTGATAAATGTTATATGGTTGTCGCTGATGCAACTGCTTCAGCAGGTAGTGCAACCCTAACTATTGAACCACCCCTGAGAGACGATTTACCAGATAACACTACTGTCAATTATGACAATGTTCAATTTACTGTTCGTCTAACAAATGACGTACAAGAATTTAATGTTGGATTAGACAACTATTATCGATATGAAGTAGATTTTATTGAGGCGTTATAATGCCCAGAGGTTTATCAACTGCCTTACAAAATGAGATTGCTAATCAAAGCATTAGACCGATTGCTTTAGTAGAAATCAAATTCCCTACTATTCAAAGAATAACTAACCATTATAAAGATATTACTTTGGCTGAATACTGGGATGATGCCTTAGGTTTGTGGGATGATCGTTTAGGTAATTGGGATGCAGGAACAACTTATGAAGCCAGTGGTCATCTTTTAAAAATTTCAGCCAAAACAGAAAGCTCTACTTTAAATGTCAATAATTTTAGTTTGAAATTATCTGCTGTCGATAGTGCTTTCACTTCTATTATTTTGAACAATAATGTATCGAATGATGAGATTGCTATTGATATTGGTTTTATGAATAGTAATGAACAACTGATTGACATCTTTAATTATGCAAAAGGATTTATTGATAGCTTTACGATTGATACCAAAACAGCAGTCATTACTTTGAATTGCACTTCTCACTTTGGAGATTTTAGTAGAGTCTCAGGAAGAAAAACCAATGAAAATTCTCATGGTCGTTTCTTTCCTAATGATAAAGAGAGTTTTGAATTTAGTGCTGAAGCAATTAAAGATTTAAAATGGGGTAGAATTTAATGGGTTTCTTTGATGATATCTTTGACGCTATAGGAGATTTTTTTTCCGACATTATTAGTTGGATTATACCTATTCCTGAAATCCCTGAAACTCCAGAACAAGAGCAAGGCGTTTTAGTTAATAAGCAATCCAACAATGCTTATATTCCTGTTGTCTATGGCGAAAGATTAGTTGGAGGCGTTCGTGCGTTCATCGAGGTCGAAGGAAGTTCAAATAACTATCTTTATATTTGTTTAGTTTTATGTGAGGGTGAAATAAATGGCATCACAGAAATACGAATAGATGATACTGCTGTTACTTTTGATGGAAGTTTTGCTCATGGCACAACTGTTACATCTAATGACACAAGATTTGGAACAAATGTTAAAGTCCAACCTTTTTTCGGAACTGATGATCAAGTTCAATCGAGTTTATTAAACGAAGATACAACATGGAACTCATCCACCAATAGAAAATTAAGTGGACTCTGTTATCTCGCTGTAAGATTAGAATGGGATCAAGATAAATTTTCGAACATTCCTAAAATACAAGCTATTGTTCAGGGAAGGAAAGTTCCCACGATTAATAGCAATCTAACAATCAATCCTAATGAATATTCCACTAATCCAGCTTTTTGTTTATTAGAATATTTAACTAATACCAGATACGGAAAAGGAATTAGTTTTGGTGATCTGGATATTGAAAGTTTTTATAATGCCTCTCAGGTTGCAGTCACTCAAGTTGTACCTCACTCAGGAAGTGGAACAATCAATCTCTTTGATCTCAATATGGTTTTAGATACCTCACAAAAAATATTAGAAAATGTCAAACTGATGTTACGAGGGATGAGAGGATTATTACCTTACAGTGAAGGCATTTATAAATTGATTATTGAAACCGATGGTGACTCTGTTTTATCATTGAGTAAAGATAATATTATCGGTGGCGTTAAAGTATCCAGTGAAAGAAAAAATGAAAAATATAACAGAATAAATATTAATTATATTTCGCCTGACCATAATTATGATGTCAATACAGTCGTGTATCCAGAAACCGATGCAGAACATCAAACCTTAAAGACTGCTGATGGTGGCTTCTTACAAGAATTAAATTTAGATTTAAAGATGATCACTAATCCTTATCAAGCCTTACAATTTGGTAAGATCGTTTTAAATAGAAGTAGAAATCAGTTAAGTGTGGAATGTACAGCCAATTATCAAGCGATGGATTTAAGTGTGGGAGATATTGTTGAATTATCTGATGAAGTTTTAGGAATGGTGAATAAGCCTTTTCGAGTGGCAGGATTATCAATTAACTTAGATTATACAGTAAAATTATCCCTGACCGAGCATCAATCAGCATGGTATGATTTTGATGAACTCACAGAAATACCCATTATTCCAGACACCAATCTGGCTAACCCTTATTCTGTGTCTCCCCCAGCATCCGTTACATTATCCGAGGAACTTGTGGCTTATAATGATGGTACAATTATCGTTGCTTTAGATGTAGATATTGGTGCATCACCTGATAGTTTTGTTTCTCAGTATCAAGTCGAATATAAAAAAACAACTGATAGTGATTATATTGTCCATGCAACAGGATCACGAATTAAACAAAGAATTTTAAATGTAGAAACTGGAGTTTCTTATGATGTGAGGGTTAAAGCGATCAATTCGTTAGGCATCTCTTCGACTTATACATCTCCCTTATCAGCCATTACGATTGTTGGAAGTAACGTCAATCCTAGTGATGTGGAAGATTTTAGTTGTAACATTATCGGCAAAGAGGCTCATTTGACATGGGAGCAGATACCAGACCTCACACTCGCCTATTATCAAGTGAGGTTTTCTTCATTAACCAGTGGAGCAACTTGGGAGAATTCAGTATCACTTGTTGAAAAAGTATCAAGACCAGCGACTTCTATTACAGTGCCAGCTCTCGTAGGTACATATTTAATTAAAGCTGTTTCAAAATTAAATTTATTTAGTACCAATGCGACTCTAATTACTACTAACATTAGTGAGATAGGAAGTTTTAATGCAGTAGAAACACAAACAGAAAGTCCATCTTTCTCAGGTACAAAAGATAATTGTGAAGTGATACCTTCTAATAACTTCTTAACTGTGAGTAATATTTTATGGGAAGAAGGAGACACTATTCCTAGTGGTAGTTCGGTGGGTGATCCAAGACCAGCGACTTATACATTTAATGGTGATATTGATTTAGGTGCAGTGATGACTTCCAGAGTCACAGCTTCTATTAGTCAGTTTGCTAATAACCCTGATGAATTATTTGATGATGGTAGAGGATTTAGTTTATTTGAGGATGCGACAGGATTATTTGATGGAACAAACCCTCAGGGAACAAATGCTCATCTGGAAATAGCTTTATCTGATAATGGTACAGATTTTACCGATTTTAGAAATTTTGTGATTGGTGATTATACTGCTAGATATTACCGATTTAGATTAGTCATGATTTCCAGAGATGGAAGCTCTATTCCGACAGTTAGTGCTTTAGGGGTAACTGTTGATATGGAAGATAGAATTATTAATGGGAATAATATAACATCAGGTGCAGGAACATATTCGGTGTCTTTCGCTAAACCTTTTTACGATGATGGAGTATCACCTAATTATGCGATAGGAATTACTGCTCAAAGTATGGCAAGTGGAGATTATTATGTTATTAGTAATAAGGCTTATAATGGATTTGATATTACCTTTAAAAATGGTGCTACTAATATTAGTAGGGTTTTTGATTTTACAGCAAAGGGATATTGACGTTTTATAGAAAGGATAATAAAAACAAGATATGGCAATACATGATTATGTGATCGACAATCAGTCATTCGCTTCATATCGTTCTGACCACAACTCGTCATTACAGGCAGTTGTAACTAAAAACAGTTCGGCTACAGAACCCACAACCACTAAATATCCTTATATGTGGTGGTATGATACTACTAACAATATTCTAAAATTTAGAAATGCCGACAATGATGCTTGGATTAGTTTTGCATCTTTTGATATGGTTAATGATACTGTTAATTTTTTAGATAGTACATTTAATCAACTTTCTAGTAATTTAGCATCTAATGGATTTAATATAAATTTTGGTGATAGTAGTGCATTAACAGATGACCGAATAACATTTGGTACATCTAACGATTTACAAATCTATCACGATGGTTCTAATTCCTATATTGATGACACTGGTGCAGGTAATCTCTTTATTCAAGGTTCTAATATTATTCATCTTAAATCA
>Ga0070751_1001721_pt1 | contig 12772 bp, 9 predicted proteins | sample VirMetDEL_Aug_28_FD_78514 | JGI IMG/M metagenome (GOLD analysis project Ga0070751, IMG submission 78514) | Aqueous microbial communities from the Delaware River and Bay under freshwater to marine salinity gradient to study organic matter... | ecosystem: Environmental > Aquatic > Marine > Coastal ...
ACGTAGAACTCATATCTGCAATATGGCCTATATTTCTTGGGTTCGTAGTCCTCGTGTTGTCCATAGGAAAGCTGATGTCCCGCATGGACGTTGTGGAAGACAAGATTAAGACTCTGTTTGAACTATGGAACAAGTTCAATGATAGATAAGCTCATAGGACCCGTCACGAGCCTCCTAGACAAGTTCATAGAGGACAAGGACCAAAAGGCAAAACTAGCTCATGAAGTTGCTACAATGGCTCAGAAGCACGCTCTGGAACTTTCTCGTGCACAACTGGACGTCAACAGAGTTGAAGCTAGCCATGCTAATATATTCGTTAGTGGCTGGCGGCCTGCTGTTGGGTGGGTGTGTGTACTTGGGATGGCAGGGAACTTCATGGTGATACCATTTTCCAACTTTGTTCTTGCGCTACTGGAGATTTCTGTGAAGATACCTCTGATTGACACTGCAACTATGATGCCTGTGCTTATGGGGATGCTTGGGTTGGGTACGTTGAGGACTTATGAGAAGAAAGCGGGGGTGTCTAAGTAATGGCTATTATTACAGTAATAGAAGACGGCGTACCAAAAAGAGTAGACACCGATAAAGATCCTGGTTTTGTTGAAGATTTTCTTAATAGATTAAAGGAAGATTATGTTTACAGAAGTCTTCTAAATGCTTACTTACGAGGAACTGAAAGTTTAACTCAAGAAGAAGAAGAAAGAGCAGCACTTCTTGTTGAACAAATATCAGCTGAAGAGAATATTCCTGTTTCAGAAGAAGCTATTGTTGAAGCAGACACAACAAAAGCTGATACTTATGCAGAAGCCATGGCTGATGTCATGGACATTCCTGACGAATTTAGAGATACTTTTGTTGACTGGATTAGTCAAGCTGCACAAGGCAATTCTCAAAACTTGTACGATATAAACAAGGACTTAGCTAATTTAGTTTTTAACACAGCAGGCCGTACAACAGTAACAGAAGCCATAAGTGAATTAGGGACTTTTGATGTCTTTGATGCTGACGAATATCTTCAACAAAAAGAGCAGCAAGGTTTTACGGAAGAAGAAGCAAGAGCTTATGTTTTTGACCTTGTTCTTCAGTCTGATAAAGTACCAGAAAGTTTTCTAGAAAGAAACGCAAAAGGTAGGCTTAGTTCGGAAGCCCAAGAATTTTTAGATTCTTTGTATTCAGACTATAACTTAGGATCAAAAACTAAAGAAGAAATAGAAACTATAGTCAATAGAGAAGTAGGCTATGCTTTCTTTAGTAAAGAAGATGCAGCAGCGGTTTTTGACAAGTCTGGTTATGAGTATACAGACGAAGAGTTAGAGCAGTTTGTTGTTGTTAATTCTATAGTAGACACTCGTTTTGCAGACGATAAAGTTAGAGAATATATTAATACCAACACAGTAACGACTAAAGAATTTAATAGAGTCTTTGCGGAGGTAAACGGAAGAGCGCCCACTGCCGAAGAACAAGAAGCTTTTTTTGGAAAGGGCAACACAAGTATTAAATACGAAGAAGCTACTCTTAAAACAAACCTAGAAACAGAAGCCAAAGAAAATCTTTGGGAAACACAGATATTACCTGTGTTGGAGTCTGGTGGTGAGTTCATCAGGACTGCAATTTTTGGTCCAGATGCTGGCTCTAAGTCAACAAGTGTTCTTTTTGAAGAGTGGATGCAGAAGTCTTTAGACGAACTTAAAGGACCTGTAACACTTACTGTAGATCCAAATGAAGGCCTTTTGCTGGAAATTATGATTCCAGTAAGTTTTGAAGTTAATGGTTCACCGCTTAAAATACAAATCTTTGATGAAGACGGTAATTTTGTAGGCGTACAAGAAATAGCTAATGCTGTTTATAACGCTGGAAAAGAAAGGTGGGAAGTTTTTGAAAACGGTGTTCTTCGACCCATTGGTGAAATTTTTACCGGGGAAGAAGGAAACGTAGTTTCTAGGGTTTTTGATGCCGCTACTTCTATTTTAACGACAACAGGAACAAGTGTCTTTGAACAAGAAGGCGGTATAGCAGGAGGTATCCTTGGAGAAATAATTAATGCTGAGATAGGTTATGATTATAATCCAGAGACTAATACTCTTGAAGGTGTTGAAGAAGTAAGCCCAGAAGATTTACTTACTGGTGATAAAGATTTAACAGACGGGGCTGTAGACACTAATGGTGATGGTATTGACGATGAAACAGGTCTTCCGCTTGTTGAAGAAGTTCCAGAACCTGAGCCTACTCCTACAGCTAAAGCACCACGAGGTAGAGTTATTAGTGACAAACAAGGTAATATCGTAGGTATCTCAGGAGACGACGGCAACTTCTACATCCAGGATGCTGACGGTAACTGGGTTGTAAGACCAGAAGGTACTGACGTAGATGGAGAAACTGTTCTTTCTGGAGACACCACAGTAACAGACACCGGAAAAGAAACTATAGATACTGGCCCAGGACCAGATGTAACTACTGGCCCGTCAGTAGATGACCTTGATGGTGACGGTATTCCTAACAGTACAGATACGGACGCTGATGGTGATGGTGTTTTAGGTGCCGTTGACGGAGACGACTTAGATCCAAATGTGGGTGAAACTTTTGGAGTAGGTGGTGAAGACGATGCAATTCGTCCTGGGACAGGCGAAGTGTTAACTCCGGAAACTCCTCCACCACCTAGTTTATTTGAAGTTACTCCTCCGGGTCCTGAAGTTACTCCTCCGGGTCCTGAAGTTACTCCTCCTGGACCCGAAGTTGTTCCTCCGGGTCCTGAAGTTGTTCCTCCTGAGGTTGGTCCTGGTACTCCTTCAACTTCTTGTCCTTCTCCTGATATGCCAATTAGAACAGGGGAAAATAAAGACGAAGTTAAACGTGCTGGTGATTTACAAGTAGGTGACTTAGTTTGGACTGCTCACGAACATACAAACAAACTGGGTTTTTATAAAGTAACTTATGTAGAAATTAAAGAAGAAAAAAGGCTTAAAGTTATTTTTAGCGATGGTTTTTCTTTTGTTGGTTCTTATACGCATAAGTTTAAAAAAGAAGATTCATGGGTAGAAAGTAAGGATTTAAAAGAAGGAGAAGAGGTACAAGGTGTTAAGGTTGTTTCTATAGAAGAAGCACCTTATGGAGAAATTGTTGTAATAACAGTTGAAGACGCGCATACTTATTTTGTAGGCTCTTTGCTTTCACATAATAAAACGCCTCCTTTACCTCCACCTGAACCTCCACCTGAACCTGAAGTAGGTCCAGAGACTCCACCACCGGAGCCACCTCTTGTTAGTCCACCAACACCTCCAGGAGAACCACCTCCAACGGAACCTCCTGTAGTAGAACCAGAACAGGGACCAGAGGAACCTCCCATTGTAGGGGAACCGGGTACTCCAGGTACTCCGGGTACTCCGGGTACTCCAGGAGCAGCAGGTGCCCCAGGAGCAGCAGCACCGCGCGGTGGTTACATGGGAGGATTAAGTTATCAGCTGCCGGGTTTTGTGGGTGTTGAGTATCAACCAAAAGATTACATGGTAGAACTAAATAGAATTATTGGCGAAAGCTTGTTTGAAGGAATGTACTAATGACTTATCTTCAGTTAGTTAATAATGTACTCAGGAGACTTCGTGAAACAGAAGTTACCTCTGTGCAGTCCACAGCGTACAGTAAGCTCATTGGTGACATCGTTAATGACGCTAAGAACCTTGTGGAGAACTCGTGGGATTGGTCAGCACTTAGGACTACGTTAACAGTTACTACAGTTGCTGACATTTTTAACTACGCACTCACGGGTAGCCAAAACAGCATCAAAGAACTTAACGTGTTTAACGATACGTCCAACATTGTGATGGACTACCAAACAGCTAACTGGTTTGACGAACAGTACATGCTACAAGATCCACTATCAGGCTCACCACGGTACTATACGTACAACGGTGTTAATTCTAGTGGAGACACTTTAATTGACATTTACCCAAAGCCTGACGCTGTGTACACCATTAGATTTAACTGTGTACTACGTAATCCTGACTTAAGTGCTGATGACAGCCAGTTGTTAATTCCTTCAATGCCCGTGATACATTTGGCAGTAGCTTTGGCTGCACGAGAACGTGGCGAAACTGGAGGCACATCAGCTGCTGAGTACTTCCAGATTGCTAACAAGTATCTGTCCGATGCCATTGCACAGGACGCTGGTAGACATCCAGAAGAAACCATCTTCTATACACCGTAAGGCGCATTTGTATGGCACAAGAACTCAAAAGCATTAATCTTGTAGCACCAGCGTTCAAAGGTATCAACACCGAAGATGCACCGCTGGCACAAGATCCGTCTTTTGCTGAAACAGCTGACAACGCAGTGATTGACAAGCGTGGGCGTATTGCTGCGCGTAAAGGCTACAGCTTGCTTACTCAAGCTACGTATGAGTACGTTGTAGTGGACGACACCACTGGCTTTCAAGCAAACGAAACAATCACTGGAGGCACGTCAGGAGCTACAGCAACGATTACAGAGGTGTACAACGGCACTGTGTTACTTATTCAGGACACAAGGTCAGGAACCTTTAGCGCGTCTGAGACACTTACTGGAGGAACTTCTGCAACAACTGCTACGTACTCCTCTACTCAGACAAGTGTTGACTTAAGTTCTAATCCTCCGCGTGCAATAAAAGAGTTTAAAGACAACGCAGGTAACATCAAAATATTTTCAGTAGGTAACAACAAGATCCTAAGCGGTACGGAGACTATTGTAGACGAGACGCCTAGTGGCTATACAATTACCGCTGATAACTGGAAGATGGTCACGTTCAATGACAAGATCTATTTCTTCCAGAGTGGGCACGAGCCTCTGGTGTATGACAGCACGTCAAAAGCAGTAGAAGAACTAAGCTCTGTCTCTGGTGCAGCTGGTGTGTCTCTAACGATGTACGGTAATGAAGTTCTGGCTGCGTATGGCCGTTTGTGGACTGCTGACTTTGCTACAGAAAAATCTATTGTGTACTGGTCTGATCTTTTGATAGGCCAAGACTGGACAGGAGGTACATCAGGATCCATTGACATTTCTAAAGTTTGGCCTGATGGGTTTGACGAGATTGTAGCACTGGCTGCACACAACAACCTGTTGATTATTTTTGGTAAGCACAGTATGGTTGTTTATTCTGGTGCGGAAGCTCCTGCAACCATGGCGTTAACGGACACTGTGTCGGGCATTGGTTGCGTAGGCAGAGACACCGTACAGTACACTGGTTCTGACGTACTCTTCTTGTCACAAACTGGTCTTAAGAGTTTCGGCAGAACAATACAAGAAAAATCAATGCCACTGACTACACTGTCCTCTACGATTACTAAGGACATCATTCAATTAATTAACGAAGCAAACGAGTTATATACTTCTGTTTATCACCCAGAAGAAAACTTCTACTTACTGACCTTTAGCAATCAAGACATGACGTACTGCTTTGACATAAGAGGTACATTAGAAAACGGAGCTTACAGAGTAACACGTTGGCCTGCTACCGGATTTAAATGTTATGAAAGTAGAGACAATGGTGACTTGCTTATAGGCAACATTAACGGCTTTGGTAGGTACACTGGCTATCAAGATAACGGTAGTTCCTATCCTTTTAAGTACTTTAGTCCTGAGTTATCTTTTGGAGACCCTTCTAAACTAAAGTTTCTCAAGAAGATTAGACCTACGATTGTAGGAGGCAGTGGCCTTAATATTTTGTTTAAATGGGACTATGACTTTGGTTCTGCTTACAACGCAGAATTTATTACACTCAGTAGCCAAGCAACGGCTGAGTTTGGTGTAGACGAATATAACATAGGTCAATTCTCAAGCGGTATTCTCACGTCTAAACAGGCAATTAATGCTAACGGCAGTGGTGGAACTTTGAGCATTGGTCTAGAAACAGACATTAATGGTGGACAATTATCTTTACAGGAAATAAACATACTTGCGCTGGTAGGTAAAACAATATGAGCAACTACACTAAACTTACTGATTTTGCCTCTAAGGACGGCTTGTCTTCTGGGGACGCTAACAAAATCATCAAAGGAACTGAGTTTGAAACTGAGTTTGACAACATTGCTACGGCAATAGCAACTAAAGCAGACACTGCTAGTCCGACGTTTACTGGGACTGTGACAATGGCTGACATTGCGTTTACTGGTGAGTTGTCAACAGGTAGTATTAACGGAGGGACGTACTAATGGAAGAACTGCTTAAACTTTTAACAGGTGCTGCTGGCGGTCTTCTTACTAAAGAAGCTTATGACAAGTTAGCAGAAATTGGACAAAAAGGCTACGAAGAGTTAGCAGGAGAAGGCGGTCTTGCCGAGAAACTTTCAGGTATGCTTGAGTTTCAGCCTTATACTGTAACTTCTGCTACTGGTGGTCAGTTCGGTATGCGCAGGGACCCGGAGACGGGTCAAATGGTCTATGAACTCCAGACTTCTCCAGAAGAACAAGCGCTGCAACAACAACAGTTAGCTCGTGCCCAGGAGTTCTTCGGACAAGCTGCGATGCCTGTAGCTGACCGTGAGCAAGAAGTGTACCAGCGTATGCGTGCAGCTATGTCTCCCGAAGAGGAAAGACAGAGGCTTGCACTAGAGCAACGTTTGGCTGCACAAGGGCGTCTAGGGACGCGTACTGGCATGTTCGGTGGAACACCAGAGGCTCTTACGCTGGCTAAGGCACAAGAAGAAGCTAAAAACGCAGCTATGTTGAACGCAATGCAGTTTGCAGGTCAAGAGCAGCAACGTCTGGCTGGTTTAGGTACAGGCATGTTAGCTGCTGGGTACGTACCGCAGGCTCAGTTGATTGGGGCAGTACAGCCAGGAATGACTGCGGCAGAACGTCAGCGTCAGGCAGCATCAGAACAAGCAGGAGCGTTTGGTGAAACCTATGTCTCAGGACTAGATGCTTTACTTCAGTCTGGTTTAGGGCAAGCAGACTTAGTAGGTGCGCTTGGTTCTGGTTTAGCTGGTTCTTTTTTGAGCAGTTTGTTTAAGTAAGGAGGACACAATGGCTACATTTTCACAACAGTTCCTAGCTAATCTCGGAAGTCCTCAATGGACACAAGGGATGTTTGGCTTGGGTCAGGCTATTGGTGGTATTCCTGGGCAGATGCAGCAGCGCAGGCAGCAAGAGCAGTTTAACCAGCTGATGCAACAAGGGCAGGCTGCTATGGCTGCTGGTGATGCTGCTCAGCTGGCTCAGATAGGGCAACAGATGACTGCCGCTGGGTATGCTAAAGAAGGGCAGGCGTTGACTCAAGCTGCTATGACCGCCAGAGAACAACAGAGAACAAAGGCAGAAACAGTAGGAAAAGAAAGAGCTTCTGCTCAGATGTTAATGTCTGAATTACAGGACTACGTAAATAATCCACAGCTTCCTGCTAATATGAGACAACAGGCTAATAATTTACTTAGAGCAGCAGCAGTAGCGGGTGACAGAGCAGTGCTTTTAGAACCTCGCGTAGCGCAACTAAGAACACAAATGACTCAGGCAGGTAAACCTTCTGTTGTACCTGGGGGAGCCGCTTTAGTAGGTCCTACAGGAGAAGTCTTGTACCAAGCGCCTGTTAAATCTGCTGCTCCTAAAGGACCTGATAGAGAAATTATTAAACCAAGCAAAGAAGATCCTAACTTTAGAATATTTGAAGACGGCCAACTAGTTAATACTATTCCTGTTAAAACAGAAGGTAAAACACTAGAAGAAGTAGAGATGGATAATGACCGTATTTCTCAAATAGTAAGGATCAAAGGCGATATAGCAGAACTTATGAAAAAAGAAGGTCAGTACGCAGACTGGACCGCTTCTGGAGTTATGGGACAGCTTCTGGGCAACTTTTGGGGTGGTTCTACCGCATACGACAGAAACAGTCTTATTAATTCTGTTAAAGCAAGTTTAGGTCTTGAAGCAATTACTGCTTTAAAAGAAGCATCTAAGACAGGAGCTACTGGTTTAGGTCAAGTATCTAACTTAGAACTTAACGCATTACAGTCTGAAATTGCAACTTTAAACATAGGCCAGTCAGAAGAAGCTCAGCGTGATTCTTTACGCAAAATTTTTGAGCATTTAGACAGAGTACAGAAAATTGCTTCAGGGGTAGTGCCTGTAGAGGCTATTGATTGGAATAGTCCGGAATATGCCGCAGCAGGATATGGAAAAGACCCAGTAACAGGGACAGTTATGTATACTCCGCAAGGCAAAGGAGGCCCTGTGTATAAACTTGTAGACGGATCATTCAAAAAACTGGACATTTAAAATGGCTACAGATACAGAAATTTTTGAAAGAATCTATGGCCCTCGTGTGCCTACTGTTGACCTAGAAAAACAAGAAGATGATGATGTAGTTCTGTCAAGAATTTTAGAACAAAGACAAGTAACTCTAGACAATGCTGTTGTTCCGGAAGAACCTTCGGCTTTTGACCGTATTTTTACTCAGCCTGGACAAAGGTTTTTAGAGCGCGGCGGTGCTATGCTTGGACGTATGGGAGAAGCAGCAGAAAGTATGGTTACTCCTCCTTCTTTAGAAGAAACATACGCTAACATTGGCGTACAAAAGGGGACTAATCTTCCTTCTGTTTTACTGCAGACTATAGGTAACCCTGTTTCTCTTGGTTTTGATATTCTTGCGAATACTATTGTAGTCGGAGCAGAAGGAGCTTTAAGTTTAGTTCCTGACGCAGCTAAAGAAGGAACTATGGAGTTTCTTAATCAAGCTTTGCAAACAGAAACTGGTCAGCTGGCTATGAAAGCTTTAGGAGAAGGGGCAGAAGCTTGGGAAGACTATTCTCAAAAGTATCCTAATCAAGCAGCCAACTGGAGAGCTTTTTTTGAAATACAAGCAGGCTTACCAAAAAACATCCTTTTAGACTATTCTCCTGATCTGCGCCCAATAAGAATATCAACTATTGGCACAAGAAAAGTAACTGAGCCTTTAGCAGGTATTGATAAAGATGTCTACAACATTGCTTATTCCTCTCCTCAGAAAAGCATAGAGCAGGCTAAATTAACAACAGATCCAAGAGGACCTCTTAGGACACAACAACAACTAGCTAGTCAAGAACAACTTGATGTAATAGACGAGCTAAAAAAAGCAGGCGTTAAAGGAAATCTGACTTTACAACAAAACCTTAACAGAACACAAGAATACTTAGATAAGCTTGATAGAAGTATCTTGGGTATGGCTAGGAGAAGAAAAGCACAAACAGTAGATACCGCAAAGTTTACAGAATATCTTTCGGCAGAGTTTAGAGAAATCTTAAGCAATAATCCTAGAATCCTTAATAATAAAACAGCCAAAGCAAAACTACAAAAAAACTACGATGAGTTTTTGGCTATATTAAAAGAACAAGGAAACACAGCAGAAGGTTTCTTAAATGCTCGTCGTATCTTTGATGACAGGATGAGACGTTCTGGTGTTGATGTCGGTGATTCTAGATTAAACGCAGACGTTTTAACAGCACATGCAGTACGTAGAGCAGGAAACAAGTCTTTATTTGACATTGTTCCAGAAGCTGAGGATATCTTCGCACGACAGTCAAGAGTCTTAAGTGTACAAGATAACATTGCTCTAAAGGCCGCTAAAGAAGCACAAACAGCTATAGGCCGCTATGTTCAAGAACTTGGCTTAGATAAATACGTAGGAGAAACAATAACGAGCCAATTCATAAATGCAGCGGCGACTTTAGGTGTGGGCGTGGCTCTTTCGCCAAAAGTTATAATTCAAAAGCTGCTTAAAGCAGAAGGGCCAGCAAACATGAGAGCTAAAGTTTCTTATGCTCTTAACGACATCTTTAAAGAAATAGAGAAAGGCTTAGCTAGGACAAAAGATCCTGTGACTAAAAAGTCTCTTTTGGCTCAAAGAGCTATTGTGTATTCTGCTTTTAGAGCAGCAGGTGAGCAAATTATCGCTGAAGCTGAAGAACAACAGGAGAATAAATAATGCCTGTACCGGTAGCTCCTTTTTTCAGTAGGTACATGCTGACTGGAGACGCAACCCAAAGAAATGTAGGCGAAGCTGCTAATTTACAGCGAGACGAGTACGGTATGTTTAGCAGGGGTGAGATTACTGCGCCTGAGTTCGCTTTAAGGACAGTCGGTAACGTTTCTGATGCAACTATTGGAAACGTAGCTGGACAAATGTTTGATGCAGTAGGTTCTGTTTTTCCACAGCTCGGTGTTATTACAGAACCTGTTACAAGACCTTTAGCCTCTGGTTCTGAGTATCTAACTGAAAGATATCCACGCGCAATGAGAAATATTGAAGCTGGTCTTTCTGCAAGTGATTTTATCTTAGGTGGTGGAGGCGCAGCAGTTGCCAGACAAGCAGGTAAAAAAGTAGATCGTAGAACTGGTCCACGGTCAGGCAGAGGAATGGCTTTAGCTTCTTTAGACAACTATATAGATAATTTTTATGGTACGGTTGAAGTTACTGGTAATACTCCAGATGTTTCAGGGGCGTCTACTCCTCTAACGCCAGACCAAAAGGCTATAGAAAAACAAATATATTCTTCAGGTTCAGGCCTAAATACTTTTTTAGATTTTGCTGAATCATCTAGACTTGTTCCTTCTTCATTACAGAATAAGGTTAAAAGTATTAGAAACAAACTGGGACAGAGTAAACTTAAAACTGAAGATTTTGAATCTACAAAAGAAACAAGAGCAGCTGTTGCTAAAATTACAACTATAATGGATTTTGCAGAAAAAGGATTTGAGAACACTATTAAAGATTTATTCAGTCCTGAGTCTCGTGCGCGTTTTAGAGAACAAGGTTTGTCTAATACAGGCAGAGACATTATTGAAGCTCACATGATAGGAACAAAGTTAGCTGAGACACCTGAAGGTAAAAAGATACTACAAGAGATTGCAAAAAAACAGCAAGAATACAAAAACCTTCCTAAAGAAAAGGGAAGACTAACTGCAAGACATTATCAAATAAATGATGAGCTACAAGAACTAGGCTCTAAACTTCCTTCTCGTGGGATACCTAAAGCTGTAGCTGAAGCTATTTATCAGATGCACATTGGCGAACAAGCAGGAAGACGAGGGGGTTTAAACGAAGGACTTGCTCAGATTGCTCTAGAGTCTTTTGCTGAGCCTTATACAAACTATCAGAGAGGCACAATGTCTTCCTGGTTTTTAAAAAATAACCAAGCAAAGAGCGATAAGTATGATGTTAGTTTTTCTCAAGGTGTTTCAGATAGACTAGAGCAAAACATTCTTAACGCACATAAAGATTCTCTAGGAGAAACAGGGGTTCCTGCTATAGTTGTTATGAAAAAAGCAGCAAAAGGGCAAACTTCCGGTAATCATCTTAATGATTTAACCAGAGTTAATAGACCAGGAACGCCTGCTTATAAAATAAATAATGCTTTTAAAGCTTTGGAAGGCCGTGATATAAACCAAGGAACTCTTATTGACGAGTTGTTGAGACAAGGGCTTAATATAACAGGTAAAGAAGCAGACGGTAAAGTTTACTTTGGAGGAGGATCTGTCGGATCAGCTATTGTCGAAGGCGGTATTCATGTCTCTGGATACGTAATGCCGGACGGAACAACTGCATTAATTATGTCAGACGTCCATGATTTTTTTGAAAACATTAAGCCAGCAAAAGTAGCGGCAGATGTTATAATTCCTCATTCTTTAATAGCTGTATCGCCTCCTGTGTTTAAAAACTACAGAGACTCAAAATCTGATATCTCTAATAAAGCACCTGTTGAAAAAGACAAACAAGCAGTGGATGTAGAAGCAGCGTTACAAAACATTGTTTCTTCTAAACCAAGCGAAGAAGTGGTTATGGCTGAAAGAATGAGACAACGTGGGATGCTTACTTCTGCGGCTGGAGTAACTTCTGCTGGTCTAAAACAACAAGAGGATGAACAACAGGGGCCATAAGGCCCCCTCTGGTTCAAATCTCACACACCCCAGCCACACAAGCCAGCTGCTGTGCGCCTTCCGTCATGTCAGACGCCTCCACAATGTCCCAGTCGATCTGCTTCGGAAACTCCTTAGCTAGACTCTTGTAAGTCTCCAGATCCACTGGTTCATACGGTGCCTGCTGGTACGTATGTTCTGAGTAAGGCAGAAAGCTAATGCCACTCACTTTGTCGAACTTATTGTACAGCCACTGTCCCACCTCCAGGAACTCATCGTCTCTGTAGTAGCACGTCATGGACGGCTTGTGTTCACACCAGTAGTCCTGGTACATCTCCCATAGCTCAAGCTGTTCCATAGCACCCATCTCAGACGCAGCCACAGCCCCTTTGGGGGACTTTATCGGAAAGGAGAATACCTTAGTACTGGGGGACATCACGTCGTCCTCTACGGGTATTCCTGCAGCTTCCAGGACGTTACACAGGGGGTCTCTTGCGTCAGCTCTTACTCGTCTAATGTATTGCTCAGAGTATCTAGGATGTATGCCTGATGCGCTATCAACCAACTGAGAAACAGTACCGGAAGGCTTAACAGCAGTGATGGCAGTGCTAACATTGATGCCAAGATTCTCAGCCCATTTGCGGTTAGTCTTAATAGCTTCTTTCTTGAGTTCCTCCAGCCAGTACTTAAGTTCATTGCGGTCCTTTCTCCCTGACATCACTGGATGATCCATGATACCAGTCAAGGACACCCCAAGTAATGCCTCTTCTTTTGTGTTGTCGCTCCAGATCTTACGCAGGTATCTGAAGTTGGTTAAGGTTGCTTGCAGAGTTCCAAGGATAGTCGCAATTCGTACTTTCCTTCGGAGACTGTCGAGACTATCTTCTGCCCTGATAACAACTTCTGACAGGTTGCAGAAT
>Ga0070751_1001724_pt1 | contig 12768 bp, 18 predicted proteins | sample VirMetDEL_Aug_28_FD_78514 | JGI IMG/M metagenome (GOLD analysis project Ga0070751, IMG submission 78514) | Aqueous microbial communities from the Delaware River and Bay under freshwater to marine salinity gradient to study organic matter... | ecosystem: Environmental > Aquatic > Marine > Coastal...
ACCACGGCTGATCGCGTCATTATTGGAAGCATTACCTATCAAGTAATATCAATCAATACGATTGAACAGGACAACCAGCCCATCACTTATGAATTGATTCTGAGGGCTTGATTATGGCACGCAGCTATTATTGGTTACACCTGGACGGACGGTATTAGGGGGTTCTGATGAACAATTTCGCACTTGCTCCTTTAGGAGCTACAATTTTATCGTTTGTGCTTTGGCTTCATAAGCAACGAGTTCACGATCACAAACAGTTACTTGAGAATTTCAATAAGCTTGAGAATTGTGTAATCGAACTAACGATGGAAATAAAAGAAGTGCGAAAGTTCAACAAACATCTTCACGAATGTGTGCACGAAATGAGAGATCGGATCAACAAGATCGACGACAGGTTGTGGGACCACACTAAAAATAACGAATGTGACCAATGAGCAAAGTAGCTAATCTAGAGGACTTCATGGTGAATGCCTTGGTGTCCTCACCGCACATCCCTCTTGGGGTGAACATCCTCCGACTAGCAGACACTTTAGACAATGAAGGGGTAGTTCAATCCACCTCCAACATTGTTGTGTCGTACTCTGGGTCATCTTCTAATTTGAAGAATAGAGAGCCCTACGTCATTGAGAAGTCCTATTCATTCAAAGTCACAGTTACCGCACAAGACTACCTAAACACTTCAGCTCACGACTTTGCTTTGGCGCTGAAAGAAGGTGTGTTGACAACATTGATTAACCAAGTTCCCTTTGTAGACGGTGTCCAGGTTATTGAACCGTTTTACAGCACAGACGACACATTCGAAGGGATCACTGAAAACTCTCAGTATGTGTATGGGATTACATTCCGACTAACCGGAGAAGAGATTTACACAATCGTCTCCATGGATCCTTGCGTTCGTCGCGGTAACTGCAAAGCGATTTGGCCACCTGAAGGGTTTGTTTCTAAAGTTCCCCCGGGTGCCGTGGTCACAGACGATGGGGTACTTTGGGAAGTTGCTTCACAAAACGATTGTGAAGAACTAATTTATGGGACATATTACGACGCAGAAGGTAACTTACTCCTAAAAGGTGATAATTCCATTCTCATCCCTAAGGAGGAGTTAGGAGTATGGTATTTCCAAACCACTAACTTCGTTACCACTGAAGACAACAAACTCGAGGTTTGGTTGTATGACGGGGACGGAAATCAAATCGAGAGGATCTTCTTCAGTGATACCGGGAGTAAAGTCCCAGGTCTTGTCCAAGACTTCTACAGGTCGAGTGTTAATGGGCCTGGAAGAACAAGATCGGTACTCGACAGCTCCGCCAGGATCGCCAACATCGAGAGCCGCTCAATCTATGCCGTTGTTGATGTTTTGTTTGCCCAGGTTTACAACAACCCACTGGTCTCCACCACCGACTATAGAGAGATCTCTTACGGATCAATTTTGATGGTCAATCCTGATGTAAGACTAAACGTAGGAGACATTACCTACGTAGCAGTGAGGAGATCCGACTTAGGAGAAAATGGTTGGGTTGATCAAAGGGCTATTGTTGTTGAGAATAGAGAAGACGTATATCCAGCTGCCGACACTTACCTTACGCAAAGAGATGGGGAATCTTAAGTATCACGGAGACAGAGAAAAGAATATCGAGATTCGCCGAGTCTCTCGTACGATGATGAAAGCCCCAGATCTAGTGTTTGGTCAGGGTGCTAAACAGGAAATGAAAGATCTGGTCGAAGCTGCTTCATTCTTTGACTTTATGGAGGTTTGACGTGAACCGAAGGCAAGAGATGTGGAATAGGATCAATGATTGGAGGACACCACCTGAGGTTAAAAAGCAACTCCTCCAACAACTCCACACACCAAGACCTGGATCGTATGGTACGGGCTGCTCTAAATGTAAAAAGAAACTAAAATGAGGAACAAAGAAGATATTCTAAGAGAGAAGGCACTGCTCGCCGACAACGCACTTCGCCTCGCAAAAACAACTCTGGGAGACCTTGAGGCATGCGCGGGTGAAGCGTCAGTTCGCGACTTGCTTCAGATCTTCAATTCGGCGGTTAAGGCACATAGAGAATTGACTTCTGACATTCTCACCATCGAGAAGGAAGATGCAGAGGCAGCAGAGAAAATGAAAGAGACTGCCAATGAGAAACAACTTGCCAATGAATATAAAGGTAAAGTTGATCAACTTTTGTCTGGTTTGAGAAACACCGACTCTAAATAATGCTATAATAAGCCATGACTAAAAACATCTATTACACTTACGCATGGCTTAGAGAGGATGGCTCCCCCTATTACATTGGAAAAGGGAAAGGGAAACGGGCATGGAAAAGCAGAAAAGGAAGAAAAGTTCCGCCTAATAACCGAGTGCTTATTCTAAAAAAAAGGATTGAGTGAAGAAGAAGCGTTTAGACATGAAATTTACATGATTAGCGTATTCGGGCGGAAAGATAAAGGCGAAGGAATTCTCCATAATTTTACGGATGGCGGAGAAGGAGTTTCCGGTTTCAAAGTCCCACACTCAAAAGAATGGCGCGAAAAAGTAAGCAAGGCCATGAAGGGGAAATACGTGGGAAAAAAGCATTCCGCTCAGTCAAAAGAAAATATGAGAAATGCTCATTTAGGCAAAGTGCAAACGCCAGAGTCTAATAAGAAACGAAGCGAAGCTCTAAAAGGTAGGAAAAAATCTACGGAGACTATAGAAAAAATAAGAGCAGCCAACACTGGAAAGAAAAATTCTGAGCAGGCAAAAGAAAAAATGAGGGCCAGCAAACTAAAAAGGTTCAAATGTTTAGAAACTGGCTTTATTTCAAGCAACACTGGTCTAACTAAATACCAAAAAAGAAGAAACATAGATACCAGCAAAAGAATTGAAATAAATTAACATGAGACCTATCATCGAGAAAGCATCACAGCTTGAAGAGCACTCCTCTTGGAGAAAGTACCAACGAGGACTGAAAGAACTCGAGTTGATGGAAGCTCCTAAAACAACGATTAGAGATTTCAAGTTTCAAGCAGCAAGGGATTGTTTCCTTGCTTACGCTGATATAATGCTTGATGGGAATCTCAAAGTGTCCCCATTCCACGAACTCATTGCAGAAGCGTTCCACGATATTCGCGATGGTCGTTATCCTCGCCTTATTATCTCTTGTGCACCCAGGTCAGGAAAGTCTTTGCTATCCCAACTGTTTATTTCCTGGCTCGTCGGACAAGACGAAAGAAACAGTCACATCATCGGATCTTATGGCATGCTACTTTCCGGGAAGTTCCAAAGAGGGATCCTCAAGTTCACACGTCATAAACATTTCAGAACTATATTCCCCGAGTTTAGCGGATACGTTGAGGGATCTAAGAACCAGCTCTTGGCTGGTGGGGAGGTTATGGCTACCTCTCCTGGCGGTGCTCTGACTGGATTCACTGCTGGGTCTCATAGTTTGGAGTCCAAGACAGTGGGTACGATGTTCATTGACGATCCGCTGAAGAACTCAGACTCTATGGCTGCTTTGCAAGGTCTTGAGACCTGGTGGGCTGAAGAGGTATCAACTCGTCGAACAAACCGATGGGCTCAGGTTCTTATTGCAACTCGCTTCCACGTCAGAGATCTCCATGGGATTCTTATAGAGGGAGACGGACTTTACGACCCCGTTGAAAATCCGCAGGGGTGGAGATGGTTGAACATTTCAGCGATCTGTGAGTCAACTGCTAATGACCCTCTGGAAAGAGAAATAGGTGAAACCCATTGGCCCGATCATCCGGTATTCAGCAAAGATATGCTGGCTGGACAAAAGAGAATTATGGGATCGAACAGATTCTCAGCACTGTACCAAGGCTACCCTAGAAGCGACGATGGCGCCATATTTCAACCGAGGTATTGGAAGACATGTGAACCAGTGAATGGAAGAGTTTGCTGGATCTCTTGCGATACTGCTTTCTCAGAGAAACAAACGGCAGACGAGAGTGTCCTTTCCGTTTGGGTAATGAGAGACGCCCCGGTTGGAGAGAAGGACAACAAATTTTACTTGGTAGAGCAACGTGCGGGGAGATGGAATTTCCCAGACTTGCTGGAGAACCTAAAGGCATTGGATAGGATCTACGCACCACGCTGTTTGGTCATTGAAAGTGCTGCCTCTGGACAATCTCTTATTCAAGTCTTGAAGAAAGAAACCAAAATCCACGTCCATCCTTATAAGCCAATCAAGTCCAAAGTCCAAAGACTTCAGCAGGTTCTCCCCTTGTTTGAAGACGACCGAATAAGGTTCTGTGAAGGTGACTGGGGTGAAGACCTCAGAAAACAGTTGTTTGCATTCCCGCAAGTCCTGCATGATGACCGTGTGGATTCCATGGTTTGGGGGATACATTATGCTTCCGAGTTCCTAGACGGAGCCAAAGAAGATATGTATCAGGCAACAATGAGGGCACAGGAATGGACGAACAAAACATCTCGTTCTTCAACACTTGGAATCGGGCAAAGAAAAAATAGGGATGTGCTTGGTCAAGATGGCAGAACTTTGTGGGATGTACCAACATCTACAAGAGGCTATAATCAGGACGAAAGATACTCTCCAGGAAGAAGAGGGAGAGGAAATACATTCGATGAGAGATGGTGATAGTACCACCCTAAAAGTGCATTTGTATCTATAGGAGTCAAAATGGCTGCAGCAGATAGGAATGAAAAACTCATGGAAGAAGACCACGGCACCAAGTGCTTGGCGACCGATCAAAAGGCTGATTACTATATGAATCTATACGCTCGCGAAAAGGCAAAGGAGGAAATGGTTTGGCGTCTCGCCTTCGACACACAAGATGACTGAGCACATACATTGGCTTCTAGAGCGTGACCAATGGTACACGATGTAGTGTAAGTCCAATGTCCCGATTTAGGACCGCCATGGATTCTGAAACAGGAGGTGAGGAAAATCTAAAGAAGACCGTTCGTTTTCTCGAAGAATGCTACAAAAAGAAAGCATCCATTGAAGATTCACCATACACTATGTCAGTTGCCTCGAAAGATAAGCGTAAGCTTCGCCGTCAACAACAAGAGCGGGAAGCTAATACACGTGGAATGGACCTGGTTCCGTTCTATGGTAAGACAGATCGCCAAGATGATCTGTGGGACTGCATCACTGAAAACATTGTTTCTATCGCCATTGGACCTGCTGGAACTGGCAAGACTTTGGTATCGCTTTGGTGGGGTATGACCCACCTGACTCAGAATTACTACGAAAAGATCTATTATGTTAGATCTGATGTCGGTTGCGCATACCAGCGTGGTCGAGGTGCCTTACCTGGGTCAATGGAAGAGAAAATGGCTCCTTTGGTCATGCCACTTCACGACAATCTTGCCGTGATGATGAGATCGAAGGGTGCTGCCGAGTATTTGATGAACAAAAAGGTCATAGAACCAATCCTTCTTGAGGACGTTCGTGGTCGTTCATTCAATAACGCAGTAATCATTTTTGATGAAGCGCAAAACGCTACGGCGGAACAATGTAAAACAGTTCTTTCTCGTGTCGGAGAGGACTCCAAGGTGATTATTACTGGGGACACAAGGCAGATTGACCTAGAAGCGTTCACACGCAATAATGGTCTTCTAGACGCCTACCATCGTTTAGCGGGTCTTGACGATGTTGGTAGGGTTCAATTCACACATGGGGACATCGTACGAAACAGTGTAATCGGAAAGATTCTCCAAAGGTACGACGACTGATGCACAATGATTACCGAGAAGAATGGGAGAATTTCCCGGACGACTGGTATGACGGTGCCGACGAAATGCTTCTAAGAGCACACAGAGTGCTACTGGAAATATGTTACGAAAAGAAATCAGCTATAGTTCCTAAAAAACAAGAAGAATAACTTAGTGGGGCTTCGGTCCCACTTTTTTGTTGTAGGGTAAAACTCTCTATAGATTGATGCTTAATATGAACCCGTTCGGATACTTCGACGAAGAAGTCCTCGATGAAATCTATGAGGAACTTCACGATAAGTACGATTTTGGTAGTCGTATTGATAAAGATTCTATGCCCTGCAATAAGCCGCGCGCTTTACGCGACAGCAGTGATAAAAGCCATGTAGTAAAAGCTTGTGGTGATGGATTACCAAAGGAAGGCAAGCTCATTCGTTTTGGTGATCAAAACATGACCACTGCTGGGGCACCCAAAAAAGGTGAAAGCGAAAAGCAAAAGGCAAGGCGAGCATCTTTTCGTGCCCGTCACGGGGCTAACATCAAAAAAGGCAAAAAGTCTGCGGCATATTGGGCAAATTCGTTTTTGTGGTGATTTATTATTGCTTTATAATGCTATAATGACAAAAACATTTATCCATGAAAACTCACACAGTAACTTGTGAAGACTGCGGGAAACAACGCGAAGTCCGCATAGATAAAAACCCACCAAGATGCCGGTCCTGCGCTCAAAGAAAAGGCCAAGCTGGTCGCCGCTATTCTAATCGTCATGGGAACGGGAGAAAGTGCGCTTCAACTCAGTGCGATAGATTTATTCGCCCTGATAACCAGTTAGGCTATTGTTACAAATGCTTTCACGCAAATGTAGATAACATCAAAACCCTTGATCAAAGAAGGCGCGGAGGCACCGTAGAAGGCCGAATAAAAGGTTACGCGCAACGGGGCGGTCGCATCACCCCTGATGACTTAGCTTTATACGACAACTCTACTAATTGCGAAATTTGCAATAGAGAATTTACCCCTAAGAATAAGTGCCTTGATCATTGTCATAGCACCGGTCGATTTCGAGGGGCTTTATGTAAAAGATGCAACGGCGCCTTAGGTAACTTGGGTGATGACCTTGATCTTATTATCGAAAGATTGGAAAATTACAAGTGTCTAAGAACTTCATAGGAGACTTTTCAGAAGAGTCTTACGAATTTATGCTACAAAACGTAGACCAAGTTTGGGATTGGGACTTCACTGTTTGTCAGCGTCCTGCTGGTGACACTTACGGCATTGCTGAAGGTAAGCAGTGCAGAAAAGGTAAAGAGATTGATCCAAATAGTAAAGACCCGGCAGAGAGACTACTTGCTAAGCTTACGCTAAAAGCTGAAGAAAAACTTGGTCGTGGCCTCATTGCAGACGAAGTATCTACTGCAAAAGCTGCGATCAGTAGACTCCTCTCTGAAAAAGCAGGAGGGAAGAAGGAAAGTGGAGCAAACCTTCAAGATCCTGGACAAGCAGCAGAATATGCTGACTTCTACCAAAACAACAAAGACTTGAGCTATAAAGCTCCTAAAAACATTAGTCCTGAAGTTGTAAGAGACACACTTCAAAGTCTCAAAGACGAAATGTCTGGACCAGAGTACGTTAAGTTCAAATCAGCACTTGAAGGTAAGGGTTCACCCACTAAAAAACAAAGAGCTGAAGCTGGTTGGTCTGGAGATGAAAGATCAGTAGCGGTGCTAAAATCACTAATGGACAATGACTTCAAAGATGTTCATGGAAACGACCTCTCATGGCGCCAAGGACTTCAACTTGACCATCGTCAAGCTGGTTCTACAGGCGGCAAGGACACTCCCGACAACTGGATTTGGATTTCTGCTGCTACAAATCAAACAAAAGGCGGACTTGAAGCGGCAGCGAGGAAGATGAAAAATGCCTCTCCTGAAGAAAAGGAAGAGTTCATTCGTCAAGGTCTTATCAAAAAACTCCGCGATAATGCTTCAATGAGCAAAGCGGAATACGCTAAAGCAAAAGGAGCTGGTGCTGCTAAAGATGCCGCAAAGAAAGAGTTTGAGCGCGCAATGAGAGACAACCTTCCTTTAATGGACAAGAAATCTCGTTCAGACAAAATTGCAAGCGCACCCAACAAAGAACTTGAGGCAATGATGAAAGCATCTGTGCCTGAAGGTAAAAATCCTGTAACTAATCGTGCTCGATCTAACCGTCCCATCTTATCAGGTGGTAATGGGGAACGGGTTCGTAAGGCTAAAGGGTCCGGTCCTGAGATGAGAGCCATCCTCAAAGCTCGTTGGGGAGACAAACTAGAGGACTCAGATCTAAAAGCATTAGGTGGAGTGCTCAAGAAAAGTACAGGTAGCACTAAATCAAACAAGGAGAAACTGGACGAACTATTTGGTAACTTCCCACCAGCTATTCAACTCCCTCCTGCTCAAGTTAGAGCAATCATCAACTACGCAGAATAATGAAGAACCTCGGATCATTCAACGAAGAATCTATCTCTCTGTTCAAAGAGCATTTTGAAGACAACCTTGAGTTCTCGGAGTCCACTGAAGACTTCCAAGACTTCGCCCGCTGCCAACGCCCCGACGGTTCTTTCTACGGAACCAGCGGTCAGTGCCGTAAAGGTAAGGAGACCAGTGCAAAGTCCAAGACGCGCCCTAAAGCTGCCGTTGAAGCTGAAATGAAGAAGCTAACTAGCTCTGGAGCATTGCAGCAGAAAGGCATCGCTGGTGTCAGAGCACGCCAGAAGTTCCAAGAACTGAAAGCCCAATTGGCCCCAGCACCCAAAGGCAAGATCAAGGACCCCGTGCCCGGTGTCCTCAAGCAACAGAAAGAAACCGCCAGAATCAAGAAAGAGGCCATGGCGGATCAGATGAAGAAGAATCCGAAGCTGGCTAAGATGGCAGCCGACATGAAGGCTAGGAAGGCTAAAGAAGCTGCCGCTAGAATGAAGCCCTAAGTGAAGGAGCTGGACAAAGAGGCTAAAAAGCTCAATAAAGATGCCGACCGTCTGGAAAGAGCGTTCCGTAAGCAGGCGAAGATCACTGAAAAGAACCCAACCAAAGAGAACAAAGATCGCCTGAAGCTCATTCAGCGCGAAACCCGCATAGCCGATAGGGCTGCGAAAAAGGCCGACAGGGAAGCTGACAAAGCAGCGAGAGCTATGGAGAGAGAGCTTCGTAAAGCGATGAAATGAGGATGACATGAGGAGAGTAGGACCCGCTATTGACAACGATGCGTGGGAGTTCGCTAAGGGCAAACCTTGCGGAGCTTCGTGGATCAGTATGGATAAAAATTGCCGCAAAGGGGGAGAAGGTGAGTCTGCTCCCTCTAGAAAGAGCCTTAATGAGTATTGGCAAGGTCAGGCTGAGATCAGCGAAGAGAGGTATAACCGAAAGCTGGAAAGAGCTCAAACTCTTCACACAGGGGAGAAGCCTCCGGCGCTGGTCGAGAAGATGAAACCTTACACCAAGCTTAGCAGCGACGAAAGAGCCGCTGTTCAGATGTATGGTGCTGAGGGGGTTAGCGAGCAGATCTATAATGAGATGAACGCTAGGCTTCGTATGAAAGCTGAGCCATCGCCAGACAAAAAGGATGCAGTAGACTTTGCCACCCACCACCTAAAAGCAGGGATTGAAAAGCTTCCTGATACAAAAGGGGAATTTTACAGAGCGGTTTCTGGTGGCGGTGCCAAAGCACTGGCTGGCGTCCAACCTGGTGATGTCATTCAAGATAATGGGTTCGGATCCTACGCTGATCGAGGAGGACCCAGGGTCGCACCTTTCCTGAAAAGGGGGGAAGAGAACATCGTAATGATCGTCCAAGGAAAAACTTTCAAGGACGTTTCGCCGGTGATGCCGTATCAAGAAGGAGAACACCTGGCACGACCAGGTACTAAACTCCGTCTCACTAGGATAGAGCCGGAAGGGTTCTACAATATGAAAGTCGGGGACGTTCCCGCTTATTATTTCGAGGAAGTCTAATGGCAAACAAAAGCAAATCGGGGCTGGACAAGAGGATGGACGACTTCGTGTTTGAAGTGGTGAAGCCAGCAAAAAGCTCTACTAAGAAAGAAGAAAAGAAATGAGGAAGCCTAAGAAAGAAAAGAAACAGAGGAGAATCGGCGGAGTCATTGACTCCGTTGTGGATGACATCTCAAGAGTAAAGCTGAACGAGCATTTGAACTTCGATACAGTTTCTGCTCCTGTCGAGGCTTCCACCGACCCAGACCTCAAAGATGCTCGGGCGAAAATGTCTGCTGCAAAGAAAGCATTCATGGCAGATCCTTCATCCGAAAACAAACGCGAAGCGAAAGCAGCACGTGAGCTGTTTGAAAAGGTAGAGTATGAGCATTTCCTTGCGATAGACAAGGACAAAGCCATTCGCCAAGTGCGCAACAAGATGATGAGCATGGAGCTCAGAGCTGAAGACCTGAAGAAAAAGATCCAGGGTCAGAAGATGGTGAGGCTTGACTGCCAAGCTCGTGCTGATGGCAAAGGCATCATGAAGTGCGACCAGCAGACTATGAAGCTCGAAGGACAGTGTGCTCTTGCTATACACGAGGCAGACCGCTACAAAGTGATGCTAGGACACGTTATCTCTGGTGATCGAACTGGCGTGAGTTTTTCTGAATCAGAAGATTTTGGACAAGCCTGCCAACGCCCTGATGGCAGCGTCTATGGAACTTCAGGGCAGTGCCGTAAGGGCAAACCGATTTCTTTAGGTCCTAAAGAAGGGATGCCATTGGCTCATAAGAAAGCATTGCAGCGCGGCCTCAAAAACAAAGATGTCAAAAGAATTGCCGAAGAAGTCCGCGAAAAGTATGGTGTAAAGCAAATTAGAGGGGATGCTCTTCGCTCTGCTCAACGTCGCCTTGGAGAAGAAATTCAAAGGAAAAAGCTTGGTCTTAACGACGAAAAAACTGTAGCTAAGCAAGCCGAAGCCAACGCTAAAAGGATAGCGCCTCAAGAAAAAGAGAAAAAGCCAGGGCTGCAGACTCAAGTACGTCAGGCTAAGGCAAGAGGTCAGGTTAAAGCCGAAAAGGACATCGCCAAGATGGGTCCCACTAACGCTATGCTGAAGCAAGCGAGGGAGAACGCCAAGGTAAAATCCGAGCAAATAGCGACCCCCACCAAGAAGCCTACTGGAGACTTCGAGTCTCTCATGAAAGAGAGACACGCCCTTCTGATGAGGGGAGCTGCTGCACCTCCGAGCCAACTTGCTTCTATCATGAAGCGTGGTGAGGAAGTCAACAAGCAGATCGAAGACTATGTGAAGTTGGGAGGAATGCAGGCGATGAACGCCTACATCCAACGTGACATGGCGGTCGTGAACCTCAAAAATCTTGCAAGAAACGCTCCTGGAAGAAAAAGAGCTGAGCAAGCCCTTGTCAAAGCAAAGGAAATGGTGAACCGTCAAGAGGCTGCCGCTCTAGACAAGTTCAAAAAAGGCAAAGCCGAAGCTGCTGAGAAGTTCACAAAAGACGTCAAGGGCACAGTCTTCCCTAAAGTCAAAGGTCTTCCAGGGTACGATCCAAAGAGTCAGTTCCGAAATGAAAAAGCGGAGACTCTGGGATCTGGTGCTATGGGCACAGTCCGCCGAGTCAAAGGTCCGCCACCAGGTATCGTTAAGTCAGGACAACTCGGACAGTATGAAGCCCAAGCACTCGAGATCCTCAAGGGGTCGGGTGTGGCACCCGAACTGTACGGACAGCAACTATCCAAGACTGCTAAAGAAGGCGCAGTGGATGAAGGACTGGGTGGTCACGTTAAAGAGAGGAAGGGATACTTAGGTATGTCCGAAGCTAAAGGGATGCCATTGATGATGCGTTATGGTAAACAGGCTGATGATGAAGTGGTGATGAACGAATTCTTACGAGTTCGTAAAGAGATCCACACCCGTGGGGTCGCTCACAACGACATGCATGCGGGCAACTTCTTTTATGACAGTGTTTCTAAGAAAGGTTCTCTCGTTGACTTCGGGTTGGCGGTTGTCGATAGTCGCGCAGCCCTAGCGGAGGCTATGGGCACTTTTGGTGGCGATTGGCAATCAGAAATAACAGTGTCCCAGTTGGGAGGTGGTCAAATGCCACAGTCTCTAGTGTTCAAGAAAAACCTTGCGAATGTGAAGAAGATTATGAAACGTGAGAGACCACTAGAGTGGAGCGAATTCGAAAGTCAAGTTGGTATCCGTGGACGAGTCAAAGACTTTGACGCTACCGAGCTCAGCCAAGCTGATGCACAGAGGTACATCAACATGTTATACGAGGGATTATGAGCAAACTACGTGAACTAGAGTACGTCGACTTGGCGGGACTCAAGAAGGCAGCAGCATTCCGTGGTAACAGGATGCTAGAGGAGGCGATCATGAAAGAAATGGAAAGACGAGTCCTTAAAAATGAAGTGTCGGAAGATGAGATCATTGCAGCTGCTTACTTGTAAACTATTCACTAAAGAACCATGAGAACATTTTTCGTAAACCGCATCAAGCCTATCCTTCTTGCTTTTGCGGAGCATAGAGCTGTGAAGCAACTAGTTATCGATTTGATGGAGAAATACGCAAAATCCACTGAAACGCAAATCGATGACGTCCTGGTTGTCGTTATCAAAGAAAAACTCTTGAAAGAACCCACTGCCTGACTTTATTATTTCTCAATTTTGTTATAATGGCTTTAACACTAACTCCCACCGGAATTCGCCAGCGCCCCGTAGGCGGTGCTTCTCTCGCAGTATATTATCCTCGTGCAGGGTACACAGCGGCTGGCGCTATCGGAACCGACTTTGAGCCCGTTCGTTCAAACCAGATGGCGGTCCCCAACGCCAATGGCCCTGAGCCTACGGTCCCCGGATCTGCCCTCCATCCACAAGCCAACGCCTGATAACCACATTCACTAAAACATCATGAGCAAAGGATTCGGTGACTTCACTGCAGAAGCGTACGACGCACTTCGTGAAGCGTACGCAGATCAGATGACCGCCCCTCTTGAAGAAGAGAACGAAGGTTACGACCTGCAAGGACAAAACTATAAGCTGGAGACAATTGACGCCAGGGCGGAGTACCTTGACCAAACAGGTCTTTGGCAATACCCATC
>Ga0070751_1001726_pt1 | contig 12759 bp, 24 predicted proteins | sample VirMetDEL_Aug_28_FD_78514 | JGI IMG/M metagenome (GOLD analysis project Ga0070751, IMG submission 78514) | Aqueous microbial communities from the Delaware River and Bay under freshwater to marine salinity gradient to study organic matter... | ecosystem: Environmental > Aquatic > Marine > Coastal...
AACAAGTCATGACCGCGCAAACCCCATACAACGCCGACTACCAACAAATGATCGCAAACGAACTGATGGCTTCCGTCGCAACATTCACTCAATGGGTCGAAGACCAACAGGCAGCCACGGACAGCAAGGGAGCACTGGCATGAGCAAACTGATCATCGAGATCGACCTCAACAACGACGCCTTCCAAGGCGTTTTCGGGGGCGAGGCCGAGGTGGCCCGCATCCTGACGAAGTACGCCGCCAACGCTGCTGAGTGGGGCGTCGGTTCCCGTGCCCTGCTCGACGTCAACGGCAACACCGTTGGCAGAGCGGAGGTGACGCGATGAGCGGCCACACGCTCGGCGGGATGAGCGACCTGACCATCCCCGAATACGACATGCCGCCCCGCTGGACAACCTGCGTCGTCTGCGGGAACGCCACCTCGCAGCCGCCTGTCTGTCATGACCTGCGCTGCGAGAATGAGCACTACAACCGAACCGAACCCCACGGGCTCGACCACACTGAAGACCGCTACGTCTACTGCACCTGCGGGCGTCGATTCGGACCCGGGCCGTACAAGATGAAGGCCCTGAAGGAACACGCGAGAGAGGAGAACTGATGGACGACTGGACCGCACAAAGCATCATCGTCGGCGTGCTCGGCTTCATCGGAATGATCGGCCTATGGGCCGTATTCCTGTGGAGTCTCACGAAGGACGATTCACCACGAAGATAACCCCCGTGTACAATCGGGGGTTAGGGAGAGGAGGTCTTATGGAAGACCTGATCATCATTCACGACCCGTCCTACGAAGGATGGGTCTTCGACCACGCACACCCAACACAGGGGCGCCGATTCATCAACGGCTACAACATGCTACGGCTCCACGCCGAAGCCGCCGGAATCAGATACACAACCGCAGCACCCGCACCAGCGCTCGAACCGGAACTCGAAACCGTTCACACACGCGCCTACATCGACGAAGTGCTCGGCGAGCACACGTCCGGTGAATGGCGAGGGGCCCGACCTGACCTGTCGAATCTGGCGAACCTGTTCGCTGGCGGCACGATGCTCGGGCTCGACCTGCTCCGCAACGGTGAAGCGATGACCGTCGCCCACCTACCCGGGGCGAAGCATCACGCGATGGCCGACCATTCCAGCGGTTTCTGCGTGTTCGCTGACTTCGCGATGGCTGCATTGAGCGTGACCGCAGATGACCTGCGTGTTGCGATCTTCGACGTCGATGGGCACCACGGCGACGGAACCGAAGCGCTCACCACGCATGATCCTGATGTGATGACCTATTCGGTGCATCAGTTTGGGATCTTCCCCGGCACGGGCCTCGTCGACTATCCCGAGCAGCAGGTGTTCAACTGGCCGCTCATCGAAGGTGACGGTGACAGGGCGCTACGTCACGCCACACTCGACTTCGTGCAGCAGGCTCGATTGTTCAAGCCGCACTTCATCTTCGTGGCGGGCGGCGCTGACGGTCACACGCTCGACCCGTTGACGGGACTCGACTACACGGTCGAGGGGTTAGAAGATTCGATGCGGATCGTTCGAGCCGCCTATCCCGACACCCCGGTCCTGTTCGGTGGGGCTGGCGGTTATCAGCCGGACGGTGCGACGCCTTTGGCGTGGGCTCGAATGGTGACCGCTCTCGCCGTCTAGGTCTCACGGAACTCGGTGCCGCGTGTCGTCGTCGACGCTTGCCGCGTGGCGGCGACACTGGCGCTGTTCCCCACGAGCCCGATCCTGCCCTCGATGGTGTCCTGATCAGTGACAGTGGTGATGACGGTGTGGCGGTAACGCCCGTCCGTGGTGCGGACTTTGATGAAAGAGTTTTCGCGCAGCGTCTTCGCCATTGGTCTAGTTTAGAGCACAAGACTGCTGTTGCCGAAGCCCGAGAACTCGTTGCTTTTCCCGAACCCGATGGGGGCGACGTTTGGGATCTCTCGACCCGGCGGGTCGTACAAGGCGAGCAGGACCGCTTCGGCTTGGTCAGGGCTCGACACGCCCCTGCGCTTCATCTCCGCCTTTGCCTCGATTTGGATGCGGCCCGCACTGTCGGACTTGAAGGTGGGGCCAGCCAACTGTGACATCACTTTCCGTTCGACGTTCAAGGCTACGTCTTGCCTGCCGTCACTGTCGGGCTGCAGGAGGGCTCTGCCGTTCCACCACAATTCGGCTCGAATGTTGCGGAACTTCTCGCTGTCTTTCGCTCGCTCGGCGACGTTCACGGGCACGATCTTTGAGCGGTGTCTGCCTTCGGTGCCCCATGTTTGCAGCAGGGACACGACGCCCCAACCGACACCGATCGTGTCGATTTTCACTTTCACGGGATCTTCGATGCCACGGGCTTGTTGTAGTTCTTCCGCGTCTCGGATGTGTTTCAAGCACACGGCGGCGACGTCGACAGCGTTCTCGTTCACTTTCCCTGATGAGCGGTGGATGATTTCAGTGGTGAATCCGTCGGCTTTCGCGATGACGAACTCGTCACCACCGTCGGCGGCGATGTCGATACCGAGCCTGATATGAACCCCGGTCAATGGTTCTTCGTTGTTGATGGCCCGCTCACACCAGCCGAACGGGATCACTTTGTTGCTCGTGGATCTGACGAAGCGGGCGTAAACGCGGGCTTCAACGAACGGGGAATCTTCACCGAACTCGCTGATGACATCATCGACCCAACGCTCGTCGACGAGGTGTTTCGTGATGTAGTGCTCGGGGACTTGCGGGGGGCAGGTTTTGCAGATGCCGACAGGTTCGCCTGTGAAGTTGGGGGTGTCGTAGGCGCCGATCGTGATCGTGTTGTACAGGGGCGACTGGTAGGCCCGCTCAAACCATGAGTCTTCCTGATCGGTGGGCGGGTTTCCGAGGAGCAGCAGGCGCGTGTTACCGCCCGTCATCAACGCTTCGAGGGCTTGCCCGACGGTTTCCCCGATACCACCGGCCTCATCAACGACGATGAGCAGGTTGGGGGCGTGGATGCCTTGTGTGGCAGCCTCGTCGTAGGGGGAGGGGCTGAAGCCGTAAGCGACGACGTCTCCACCCATTTTCCATGTTTGTGTGAGCACTTCTCCGGGGAGGTGGGCTAGGGCTTGGCAGCGGCGGATGTGGGGCCAGATGATGTTGCGGACTTGCCTGTGTGTGGGGGCGATGGTGATGGCGAGGGCGGTTCCGGGGGCGTGGCTGGCTACCCACCATGCGACGATGCGGGCTGAGAGGTGGGATTTGCCGGGGGCGTGGCAGGCGGCGACAGCGGTTCGGGTGTTGTGGAGCACTGATTCGGCGATCTCAATTTGTTTGCTCCACAGTGTTTCGCCGAGGCCGTCTTGGATGAATCCGACGGGGTCGGCTTCGTAGCGGGCCCACGGGTTGTTGATTTCGGCGTCGAGGAGGACAGCGAGTTTCGCTTTCTCGTCGTCGGTGAGGGTGGCGTAGAGGGCTAGGCGTTCCTCGGGTGGGGCGGTGAGGACGCGGTCGACGAGTCTCATTGTTCAATTTCTCGTTTTTCGAGGATGGCGGCGACTTTCCTTTCGAGGTCTTCGGTGGAGACGTTGATTTGGATGGGCCCGCCTTCGGGGCCTGTGTGTTCGGTGCGGTCGAAGCGGCCCCATTTGCGGGGTTGTTTGCGTTCGAGTATCCATGCGGGGGCTTGCCATGTGCCGTTTTTGGCGTGGTGGTCGATGTTCATGACGTGTTGCATGATTCCGTCGGCTTGGGCTTTTCGCACGGCCTCAAAGAAATCAAGGTATGGGGCTTCGTCGGGGCTTGGTTTCATGCCTGCGTTGATGCGGTCTTCTTCGTCTTTGCCGCGTTTGAGCCAGTTGTAGTAGGACTGGTGGGAGATGCCGACGGCTTCGCAGGCGTCTTCGATGTAGCCCCCGGCTTCTAGCATGGTGACGATGGCTTCTTGTCGTTCGGGGGTGAGGAGGGTTTTTCTGCCTCTTTTTTCGGGGGTCGCCATAGTGTGTGATGTTACATGGGGTTAGGTGTATTGGCCCGTAGGTTCGGCTAGGTATTGGTTTTTGTGGGCACTAGCCAAGGATCTGCCTACTTCTATTTGGGTGCCGAGGGTGCGGATGCGTTCTTTGACTGCTCTGACTTTGGCTTGGGCTAGTTCCATTGTGAGGTTTTCGTGGCGGGTTTCGTAGGTGGCTATTTGGCGGCGTAGTTCCATGCTGCCGATTGCGTCGAGGAAGGCTCGGGCGTAGGCGACTTCGTAGGTTTGTTTGGCGTGGACGGCTTCTTCGTCGAGGGTTGCGATGTCGTCGGTGGCTTTGTCGAGGAGTCGGGATAGTTCGGCGAGGCGTTCGAGGGCTTGTTGATGATTGGGGATCATCCCCTCATCTTACAGGGGGGTTAGGTGCCGTCGTTTTGGATGAGGGGGAATGGGGAGGGGTCGCCTTCAGCGAATCCGAGTTGGATGTGGCATGTGGAGGTTTGGTTGCCGAGGTTGGTGAACACCAGTTGGTAGTTAGTGCTGGCGGAGAGTGTGTAGATTTTGTCGCTGCCTGCCCCGCCGGATGCTTTTTGGCTGCCGAATAGTTCGCTGGCGATGACGGTGCCGCCTGCTACGGCGCTGGCGGATTTCAACTCGGCTGTGTGGGCGTCGCTGTAGTTTCGGTTGAGGTTGCGGGCGGGGATCGCTGACCCGTAGGTGGTGACGGCGCTGGCGGATTCGATGAACTCGGCGTAGACGGGTTCACCCGTGTTGTTCAATTCGTAGAACCGGAACTCGACGTGTAGGCCGTTGGTTTCCATGTTGAAGGCGACGCTGCCGGATTGTGCGACGTCGAACTTGCGGGCCATCAGGTAGACGAGGCCGCGACGGGCTAGGTCACCGGGTTCGGTGCTCAACTCTGCGTAGGCGCGGCGACTCCAAAACGATGACACTGGATCATTCTACATCCGCCATTGGGTGAGGTGACGGTCCCAGTCGAGGTAGCAGACGGGTTCTTCGTCGGTGGTGAGGCCCCGATAGTTGCGTCGACGGGGCGGGTCTTCCAGTGGTAGATCGAGGAGTTTGTGGGGTTGTGCGGCGAGCACTTCCCCTTTGCCGTTGTCGAACGCGAACACGATCCAGATTTCTGTTTTGGCGGCGTCTTGGAGGGTGTTCAACTCGACGATTTTTCGGTGCTTCAGCATGAGCCCGCCGTAGGACTTCACTTTCGCGAGGGTCTCTTTGCGGATCTTCAATTCGAGCATGTAGCGGACGACGTCGCCCCTAGTGAGGATGTAGTCGACGACGCTGAACTGCGGCATCCGAAAGAACTCCATGTCGTCGGGCAGGTTCAGCATGTAGCGTTGCATGAACGCTTCCTCGAACTCGCGATCCTTCTCGGTTTCTAACGTGACGTTCATGTGACCTGCTTCCAGCCGACACAGTTGCACGGAACGGTGCGGTGATGGAACGAGTTTTCGGCGGGGATGTGGTAGACGCACGCTGAGATGGCGCGGTCGCCGTGGGATCTTTTCGAGTGCCCGCAGTTGCCGCACTTGTCATCGAACCAGTCAGCCATCTCGTCATGCCTGCACGGGTCGCACAGTAGATGCCAGCCACGGTGAACGCGGGCGCCGAGCCTGCCGCAACGTTCGCAGCGAACTATTGCGTCTTCCATAGGGTGATATTCAGCCCCTCCTCCCCGGGGCGTGCATAGTGCTTTTCGGCGATCAAACGCACCACTTGTGAGTCGTCCTGCCAGATATTCTGTGAAGCGGTGAGCGCGTCGAGAACGGCTCGCGTTAGTTTGTCGACGTCGGGGCGCACGGCGGGATCGGAGAACTTCGGTTTCTTTGGTCGCTTCAAGTAAAACTCTAGTTTCACGCTCACGGGCGCGTCGGTTTGTTCCCATCCTTGCTTCGCTGCCTCTCCCCTAGCCGTCCAAGCGATTTGCTCCCGCCATGTTTTCAGCGGTTTACCCGCCATCTCCACCATCGCCACACGCCCAGTCTTCGTCACGAAACCACGCTTGGAGCCTTGCGGTTTCGCTTCACCCCGGACGAAAGCGTGCAGGATCACGACACGGCAACCGTTTCGGGCTTGGGTCGACGCTCGATCGTGTCGCGAAGGATCTTGTACACCGACTGCTCGGTGACGCCCATCGCTTCGGCGATCTCTCGGTAGGTGATGCGTTTCTTCCGCAGGTCGAGGATGACGTTGCGGCGGGTCTGGCTGATCTCCTGAATCGCGTTTTGATGATTCCTGATCAGGTCAGTGAGCGCCTTCACCTCGGTCAACTCGGGAAGGTCGGGGGTCTCAGAAAACATTCTCCGTGGTTTCCTCTCTCGGGGTATCGGCCAATCCTACCCCCGGTGCGGAGGCGGTCGACCTTGGGTTGGGTGTGTCGTGCGGCGGGCTCAACGGAAGTTTCGAGTCCTTGTACAGATACCACCAGTGACCTCGAAGGTCACAAAACGGTGTCGTATGCGGGCTCATCCCTGTCCTGACCAGCCACCCGAACTCGTAAGCGTCCGCTCGGCGGGACTCAACATGCCCGTGGCACCCGGTGGTGCCGGAGCCGCACAGGGCGAGCAGATTCTCGTGGTCGTTGATCCACGGGGCTTTGGTGCCGCCCATTTGGCGAGGTCTACGGTGATGCAGGCTCATTTGCGTCAAAGGCCCATAACACAACTCACAGACGTAATTAGCCCTCGACAGTATCTCCGGTCGGATTGACGGTTTCATGGCCCCTCCGTGCCTCTCAGGCCCTCTGAGCGGCAAAAAGCGCACCATTGAGGGCCGCGTGGTTCCCCATGCTCGCAGGGCTCGTCAGCGTACTGATCCATCACCGTGACGGGACCGGACTGTTTCGGGGCTTCAACCTCGTCCAACCACCGCTCCTGATTCAGCCACGTCGACGCATGAGCCGTGAACTCAGGATCACGCTTCGGATCACGGGCGTAAGCCTCAGCGGCAGCGATCAGCGTGTCAGCGTCAGCCTTCTTCAATGCCGTCTTCCACGCCCTGACAGCGGCACCCTTCGCCTTCCGGCTCGGATACGTTGTCCAGAACTCATCGAAGCGGTCGGGAACCGATAGATAACTATTGGATGGTTCTAAGGATGGTTTGGGTGACATGGGTGTCACCCCGTTCGCGTCTCCCATGTCACCCCGTACAACCGCACCGGGTGACGTGGATGTCACCCCGTCTAAATGCAGCGTGTACCGATTCGGTCGGCGGTCATCGCGCATCTCACGAGTACCACCAGCCTGCGACTCCACCGTCACCAGACCAAGGTTGGTCAAGTTTTTGATCAGCCGCTGCGCCTGCCGCTCCGACAGGCTCGACTTACGGGCAATCGTCGCAACCGACGGCCACGCATTACCGCCCTGATCATCAGCATGATCAGCAATCACCAGTAACACCATTTTCTCGCTCGTGGGTAGATTCAACTCCCACACGAGCGACATCACTCGAACACTCACGTCAACCCCTGAACTCTCGACCGTGCCCCTCTCCCGGGGGCATGAACATTACGCCTTTTTAGGACGGGTCGATGCGTTCAGAAGCAGTCTTGTAGGCACTCAAAAGCGTGTTACGATCCGCGACCGAAATATCAGCGCCCTTGATTCGCTTGGCCGTGTCGGCCAACTGCTCAACAGTGCCAGCAGACTCGAAAGCCGCAATCCAGACAGCCACATTTTCCGTGTCAGCGTGCTCGTAAGTGACTGTATCTGTGACAGTCGCTTGAACTGAGCCATTGTTGTACAGGCTCAAACCGAACTGATCGCCGAGGTTCATCGCGCAACGCTTGAAAGCCTGCGACTCCGCCGTCTTGATCGCTTGATCGTGGGCATCGCCGTAATCAGGGCTGATCGCGTCACCAGCCGCCCACTCGGTGTAAGTGGCTCCATTGACCGTCACGGTGCAACGAGCCCGGTACAACACGAACCAAGCGTCCTTGCCCTGCTTCGTCTTCGTCTCCCGCTCAGTGATCAACTCCATCGCCTCGACTTCCGAAGACCACTCAGCGAAGCCGAAAATCTGATTCATGCGGCGGCGAACATCCCATGCTGCGACGTGGCTGTAGCCCTTACCGTCTTTACCCACACGCGAAGGGTCGATGGGCTGCAGCAACTCCTTGACCTGCTCATTCGAGAAACTCACTTGGACACCTCCACGCTGTAGTTCACGCCGCCCGGTTCCACGGCAACACCCGGCACGATCTCACCGTGCTCCATCACCGCAACCATCCCTAGCGTGTCAGTCGATTCGACCGTTGCCGCCTTCTTCAGCGCTGCCAGCGCGGGCGTGCGCTTGACGTTGATGGCGTCCGGCAGAGCCTCCTCGGCCCACTTGAAGAACGCTTCCTCGTCGACGACCTTGAACTTGTCCTGTGTGGCACGGGACTTCACGCTGCCGTAGGGCGTCTCGATGCTCTTGCGCTCCTCGGTTTCACGCTGCGTCTTCGCGTATGCGGTCAATATCGACTCGAAGTACACAACATCGGACTCGAACTTGTGATTGGCGTAATGCAGCCAAGCGTCAATGCGCGTCCGTTCAGCGTCCGCGATGGCTTCGTTCTCAATCATCTTCTTGCGAAGGCTTAGCAGTTTCCGCATCGCCCATGCCGCTTGCGCGTCATCGGTAATCTCGAAACGCTCTTTCTCAGGTGCATCCTCGGTATCGAACTCGTGGATGCTGACAGTTTCACTCATAGCACCTCTCCTTGCTAACGGGGTTTAGGCGAGCATACACCCCCCGTTTGGGAATTGTCCAGAGGGGCGCGTCCTATGACACAATGAGCACGCATCGTCGATGACTCGTCCTCTCCCCCTAGAGTCTCCGATGCACAGAGGAGGGGCCCCGTTTGGGGTCTTACGGGTGCCCCTCCTCCTGAAACAAATCTGAACTCATACCTCAGATTTGTCCACTATCAGTTCTTGACAGTGCCATTCGTTCGCAACTTCATCGCCCTACGAGTCCTCATCAGATCCCGATTCGTGATCCCCGGAGCAATGAAAAAGTGCATCGGATCATTACCAGCCTTCGTCTTGTGCGTCTTACCCTTGTACGTCACACCCGGCGCCAACTTCGAGGCGCCCCAACCGAAGATGTACTTTCCTTCCGGCGTCTTGTACGACTCTAGGATCTTGCTGATCTTGCGGGCTTTCGTGGCAGGCATCTTGCTCGGCCAACGGTGAGCCCCGATGTCGTCGCTCCAACAGTCGATCGCGTACCCGGCGTGATCGCTGACAGCCTGACCCATCCTGATCGGACGATAGTTGTAACTCCAAGTATTACGTTTTGATAAAGGCTTCACCTCATCGTTCAACCGAGCCGCCAAATGCAGGAACAGCGGATTCGCTGACCTGCGGGTCCGCAGACTTATCTTCGTCCCCGGCACCCGCATAGCCCTCAACAGGGGGCTACCCCAACTCGTGATCGCTTGATGACCACTCACGGTCTTAGGCATCTTCATCACCCTCCGGCTCATCGACAGGCGCCTCATCAAGATCCGGCTTACGCGCCACCAGCGACGGCTTACCGTAATCACCGATCTCAGCGCTCACGATCGACGTCGCATACGACAAAATAGCCGCACCCAACGAAACACCAAACAGCGTCAACCAATCGGCGCTGAAAGCATCGAACACCGAAACCGCGCCGACCATCGCCAGCAGGGTCTGTGCGAACGTCTTCAACGCCCGCTCACTGGCTTCTAGCCAGAACTCTCTAGTGAACATGGGGTTCCTCTCCCATCTCGTCGTCATCTTCCCTATCTTGCCGCTTGAAAAGCCTCACGTCCTCGTAGGCGGCGCCACCGACGTAAGCAGCCACCACCGTACCAATCAGCCCAAAACTCCCAAGAGCCAGCGTCTCAGCAAGACTTGTCGAGTCCCACCGCCACATCACATAAACAAGAATTGCGGCGGCGAAAATCATGGAGCCAAATACTGCTCGGCGCCTCAACTTCCACGGAGGCTTCTTCACGAGCGTTCTTTCGTGAATAGCGCTTCCCAAGTCACGGGGTTGATGTCACCCGTAATCTTCAACCCCCGTTCAGCCTGAAAACGGCGCACGGCTTTACCCATCATCATGCCGTAACGCCCATCATCCTTGAAGCCATCAAATCCTAATTTGATCAACTGATCCTGAGCAGCCTTCACCTGACCACCGATGTCTCCCTGAGACAACGTGTGCCGCAACGTCAATGACAACGCCGATCGGCGAGGCTTCGCGCTTTCTTTCGATTCCGGCTTCTTACGCTTCGAGGTCTTTTCCGTCACGCCCGCAGTCTAACCCCGATTCAGAGCCTCGTGAATCTCATTCTGGCGTAACTCCATCGTCGTCACCCGAGCATCCAACTCCTGAGCGCACTCCCACGTCTCCACGACTTTATCCTTCAATGACTCCCCCCCGTTTCTTTTCAACTCCCCGTCAATCTTGTTCAGCCGCTCCATAACCCCCGGTGTAGCATCACGGCCCGCTGACGCTGGCTCACCATCCCAATCCCTCTGAAACTTCTTCAGCCAACTCGACCAATCTTTTATCTCACGGATAAGGGACTTCAAGAACATTCGATAAACAAGACCGAGCAACGTCAGCACGGCAATCGCACCTGCAACAAACGCAAGAAAGTCTTGAACTGGCATGATCAACTTTCGATGAGACGGGAAGGCGGCACCACCTAATTTTGCCAGACAGATCAGCCCACTCAGAGGTTTTCTAACATCTCCTTTGCTACCTGCACCCGCTTAGCCCCACGTTCAAGGTAATAATCCTCAGGCACAACAGGGTCACCCGATCCAATCAAAATGTCGATGTATGGAACAGCACGAGGATTACGTTTCTCTATCAAAACAATGTGCGGGTAATACTGAACTCCCATGACCTCCTCGTAAGGAAGCCATGTGTACTTGTCATCAACGATGGCTGTCATGAGTTCTCTGATCCGTTGATCATCGTAATGCTCGATAGCCATGATCCCACCGACTTGCAACCACGGCCAAACCGACCCATCAGCATGACCCATAGAGTCAATAATCAAATCGAACTTATTGCTACCGAGAGCGGACTCTAGCCACAAACGATCAGAGACCCTCCCCACATGAACATCTTCATTGAGATCGTGACACTCTGGCCGCTCGTCAACAGCAACAATCTCTGATCCCTCTGGCAGCAGATCACGCCACACTTGGAGAGATCCTCCATTATCAACCCCAACCATCAACAATCGAGTCGGGGCGTCAACCACTATTCGATTCAAGACGAACAAAACAACTTCGTTGTGGCAGGCAAGATTGCCCTCATGCTTCAAGAACGCAGCGCGGAATCCCATTCCAGTCCTCTCGTGGTGATGTTGAACTCACGCTCAACAATTCCTCGTTGACGTTCAGCCTCATCTCGACGAACCTCCGGGTCCAATAATTCTGTCGCATGATCACGCCATTCATCCGCTGTCGACGCTAAACGTCCAACCCCCCGGTCGTACAGGATCTTGTACTCCTCGCTCGGAGTAGCGATGAACGGGATACCCGCAGCCGCGTACTCCAAGCCCTTCAGATAAGACTTGGACTGATTGAAGTCATTCAAGCGCAGCGGAACGAGACCAATATGGAAATGTTGCAGCAGCGAGGGGTACTGACTCACAGGACTCATTGGCGCCGTCGTGACCCTTCGCAATCCAGCACGCACCCCAAAATGTCGTGTGTCATTAGGGATGTGTCCTGAATGATGAACTCCAACTTTGTGATCATCCACAAAAGCGGGAAGCCAGTCACGCAACATCTCGATGTCGCGACTGCGCCACAATGTTCCGCCGACCCATCCGAACACAGGCCGCTCAATCTGCTCGACCATGTCATAGCGCTCGACATCCAGAGCGTTTCTGACTAATCGAACTCGGCGACAGCGAGCCTCATAGAAGTTAGCGAGAAACTCCGTCGAAACGGTGACAACATCAGCCTGACGTATTCCCATCTCGTAAAACATCCGATTGCTCTCGGCGTTCTTATTCGGGTCTGTCTTCCGAGCAGCGATGTTATCCGGGTCGATTCCAAAATGAAAATCGTCTACGTCGACAACAATTTTCTCTCCCCGGCTTTGCATCATGTTCATCAAAGAGGGGACCGATTCGTGCATCAGCAACTTGAACACGCTGACGTTGAAACCGAAGAAAGCGCCGTCATCGTGAGCGACTCCTATTCCCCGTTCGGGATGAACGCGAGGTAACCCCATCGCCGTATCCCAGCCCATCGACTGTAACTGGCGGGACGGTAAAGCCATTCGATAGTAGGCGCAGCCGTTTGGCTCAGGCTTCGGCATGTTGAGGGCATAATCCCCGGTTATGAACGCCGCGCTGACCATACTCATCACCTTGCCTCCGCTACGGCATAGTATCTTGCTACATCAAGAAGCGGCGAGAGGACAATCATGTGGGAACGGATACCTGTTGAGGTTTGGGAAAGCCAGCGAGGACATATCGAACGATACGAGATGGCTCGCGATCTTCTCCAAGAGGGCGATACCGTCCTTGACGCGACGTGCGGGATCGGTTACGGGAAAGCCGTTCTGGAATGGGACGACTATGTTGGGGTTGATAGAGAGCCTGTAACGGCCTTCACGGGCGATTTTAGGGTAGAAGACCTAGATACATGGGAGCCAGACTTTGAGTTCTCTATGGGCCTGTGCTTCGAGACGTTAGAGCATCTGCAAAACCCTGAGCGATGGTGTCAAATCATGCTGCGGGCGACACGCCTGCTAATGATCAGCGTCCCAACGGTTCCAACGAAACACATGAACCAGTGGCACCTACACGACTTCACGGTAGAAG
>Ga0070751_1001728_pt1 | contig 12754 bp, 17 predicted proteins | sample VirMetDEL_Aug_28_FD_78514 | JGI IMG/M metagenome (GOLD analysis project Ga0070751, IMG submission 78514) | Aqueous microbial communities from the Delaware River and Bay under freshwater to marine salinity gradient to study organic matter... | ecosystem: Environmental > Aquatic > Marine > Coastal...
GAATACTGGACAACTTCGTATTGTAGTTGATGAGAAATACTTTAGACCTGCTGAAGTTGAAACTCTTTTGGGAGATTCCTCAAAAGCATACAAAGAACTTGGGTGGAAACCGAAAACGACATTTGACCAATTAGTTGAGGACATGTGTAAGAATGAAACTTGATAGTAAAATTTTAGTTGCTGGTTCCAATGGAATGGTTGGTAGAGCAATTGTTAGAAATTTAAAAAAGAGTGGCTGCTTCAATATCATTGAGGGAACTAGGGATGTAGTTGATTTTTCAGATCAGCAAGAAACAAATGAATTTTTTGAAAGGATCAAACCGGAATATGTTTTTGTTGCCGCAGCTAAAGTTGGTGGTATAATGGCAAACAAAAACTTTAAAGGAGACTTTCTTTATCAAAATCTACAAATTCAAAATAACATCATTCACTATTCTATGGTAAACGATGTTAAAAAACTTTTATTTCTTGGTTCTTCGTGCATCTATCCAAAGATGTGTGAGCAACCAATCAAAGAAGAATACTTGATGACTGGTCCTTTAGAACCAACTAATGATGCTTATGCTGTCGCTAAGATTGCTGGAATTAAACTTTGCCAATCTTATCGAGAACAATATGGATTCAATGCCATCTCATTGATGCCTACAAATCTTTATGGTCCTAATGATAACTTTGATTTGGAAACTTCTCACGTTCTTCCCGCAATGATTGCAAAATATCATTGGGCAACTACTGAGGGATACACTATTGATATGGGTGGTCCTTGGTGGCCAGATGTAAAACTTTGGGGTGATGGTTCTGCTAGAAGGGAGTTTCTTCACGTTGATGATCTTGCAGAAGCTTGTTTTACTTGTATGAAAGATTATAATGATCCAGAACCAATCAATGTTGGGACTGGTGAAGATCTTACTATTAAAGAACTTGCCAAAATTATTTCGAATGTGGTTGGTTTTCCTGGTCATACTGAATGGGATACTTCCAAACCAAATGGAACTCCAAGAAAGGTTCTTAATGTTGATAAGATCAAATCTCTTGGGTGGGAAACGAGAATTAGTTTAGATGAGGGTATTCGTAATACTTATGAATGGTACAAGAGAAATGCATGAATTCATACCAGTATATCAACCTTCAATAACGGATCTTGAAAAGAAATATGTGAATGATTGTTTGGAAACTTCTTGGATTTCTTCTAAAGGTAAGTATGTTAATCTTTTTGAGAAGTCTTTTGCTGAGAAGACGGATATAAAATATGCAACTACTGTTTGTAATGGTACGGTTTCTTTACATTTAGCACTTCTTTCTTTAGGTATTGGTCCTGGAGATGAAGTTATTGTCCCCACATTTACATATATTGCTTCTGTAAATGCAATCGTTTATTGTGGCGCTACTCCTGTGTTTGTTGATTCATTGGAAGAAACCTGGCAAGTAGATCCAGAAGATATTGTAAAGAAAATAACTTCTAAAACGAAAGCAATCATGATTGTCCATCTGTATGGTCAGTCATGTGATATGGATTCTATTTGTAAGATTGTTAAGGATAATAACATCTTCCTTGTCGAGGATTGTGCAGAAGGATTTGGTACAAGATACAAGGGAAGGCATGTAGGGTCTTTTGGAGATATCTCTACTTATAGTTTCTTTGGAAATAAGACTATAACTGCTGGTGAAGGTGGTATGGTAGTGACTAATAATGAAACTCTTTATAGGAGAGCAGTTCACTTGAAGGGTCAGGGTTTAGCAGAGCATCGTCAATACTGGCACGATGTTGTTGGATATAACTATCGAATGACTAATATTGCGTGTGCTATTGGTCAGGCTCAGTTGGAAAGATCTGATGAGTTGATTGCAAAGAAAAGGAAAATTGCAGATTATTATCACTCTGCTTTTGACGGAACACATATCAAAACTCATAAAGAGCAACCTGATACTACTCATAGTTACTGGATGAATAGTGTTATTCTTGATTGTAATCAAGAGAAGAGAGATGAGTTTAGAAAGTATTTGACTGATAATGGTATAGATACAAGACCTTTGTTCTATCCTGTACATACTATGCCCATGTATTCTCATAAGTATCAATCTCATAGAGTTTCTGAAGATATAAGTAGACGAGGATTTAATATTCCAAGTTATCCAGATCTTACTGAAGACCAACAGAAGTTTATTGCTGATACTATTTTGAATTATGAAATTTGATACAGACTTCTCTTTTTCATATATCAAAAATATTACTGACTCTAATAAGTTATTGAAAAAAACTTTTAGATACTTTGATTCTAGAGATGAGAGTTGTTTTGATAATCACTTTTATCATTTTATTTTGAATGATCCAGACCCAGTTGGGTATGGACATTTGGATTATGAGGATGGTATGATGTGGTTGGGTATGTGTGTTTTTGATTCTTTTGTTGGTAGAGGTTATGGAAAACTAATTTTTGAAACCCTTATAGATAAGAGAGAAAGTCACAGTCTACATTTAACTGTAGACAAAGATAACTTCAAAGCATTAAATCTTTATATCAGTAAAGGGTTTAAGATTTATAAACAAACCGAAAGAATTTTTTATTGTAAAATGGATTAGTTATGGCTGACACACTTGGATCTTTAATCGATAAACTTACTACAGTCGATTTAAAAATGTGGAATAATCAAGAGTTACTCTATGAAATTCGTAGAATGACTTTTGAAGAATATAAGGCAAAATATTTTGAGACTGAAGAAGGTGCAGAAAACCTTTGGAAGTGTCTGAAAAAATGTTGTGACCTTAATGTTCAACGAAATCAACTTATTGATGAAGTTGATGAAAAACTTGTAGAAATTATTGAGTCATCTTTATCTGGTGAAGATTTAGACTCGGGCAAATACATACAAAGAAAACATAAAACTTATTGAGAAAGATGAGAAAGTGTCACTTTAGTATTCTTTATAATGAACTTCCATTTTTAAAACAAAAAATGGATTTTTTGTATGATAATTTTGAACAGTTAATTTTTTATGATCTAAATGTAGGTACTTCAAATCCTCATTTTTCTACTGATGGATCTCATGAATTTATAAAAAATTATCCTGATCCAGAAAATAAAATTACCCTAATTGAAAAAACAGATTTGTCTAATGTTATTAATTTTAGGGGAGATGGATCTATAGAAAAAAGAAAAATGTTTGCGGTTGGATCATCATATGTTTGGGATGATATTGAATCTTTTTGGTGTTTTGATTTAGATGAATTTTTTAATAAATCTTTAATTGAAAAAGTTAATAATATATTTAATGGAAATGGAGAAATAAACTCTATTGATGTTGATCATTATGTTTTTCTAAAAGATAATGAAACTATTCTTGTTGATAAAAATTCTGATACATGGAGTTTTTATTCTCGAATAGCAAGACATAAACCTGGAAATGTTTATGGACACTGTTCTATTTCTTTACAATATCCAAATACTCATAAGATAGAAGATGAGTCATGCTATCATTTTGCATGGGTAGGTGAAACTAGAGTAAAGAATAAAATTGATCATTACACAAAACCACCAACAGGAAATCCTAACAATATTCTACTATATGAAAAATGGATTAAAAATGTTTGGGATAAGTTCAAAGATTTTAAATCAGAAATAAAATCTAATGATATCTTTGGATATCCTAATATGCATCCATCAGTACCTAAGGGTCTTAAAAATTATTCTGGCGACTATCCTGAATATCTTAATGTAAATAAAATGATTGGAGATTTAAACAAATGAATGATGCTGTTATTCTTTCTCATCTTGGTATGGGTGATATGATAGGAATTAGTCCTGCCATTAGACATTATTGTAAAAAATATAATGAGGTTTATATTTTTTCAAAGGAAAAAAATTCTAAGAATGTTTTTGCAATGTATGATGATGTTCCAAATTTGAACATTATAGCCATCGACAATGATTCAAATTTGGAGTCGCAACAGATTAACTTCTATTTAAGTGAAATTGAAAGTGATTTTGATTTGATTAGTTCTGGTTTATATAAAAAAAATAGAGCAGAGTTTACAAACCTGCCTGATAATTTTTATGATGATTTTGATTTAGATTATTCTGTTTATGAAGAAGAATTTAATCTTCCTAATAAAATACTTGAAGATAAAACCTACTTGGATCTTTTAGATGGTATTGATTATAACTTTATTGTTGGAACATCATCTACAAAAGATATTAATGAAGAAATTTTAGAGTCAATTGAAGATGATCTTTTTATAATTAATCCTTCTAAAAATGTATACACTGAAGAAGATCCTAGATACCAGTTGGCAGAAAAGTTTTTAAATCTTCCTCTATTTGACTATACAAATATTATAAAAAACGCAAAAGGTATATATTTGATTGATAGCTCTTTTTCATTATTATCAAAATTTGTTGCATCAAAAAACTCTAAGAAAGTTTTATATAATAGGAGTGGATATAATCTATCAATGCAATTTTTTAATGGTTGGGAAATCATTGATTAAGTATGAGAAATAAAATTTTTATATCTAGGTGGATTGGGCAATTTGGCAATAATTTGGAACAAATTGCAGCATCTATTGTATTTGCAAAGTGTATAGATGGAAATACTAAATTAGATATTCCGTCACAAAATCTATATGAAAATCTATTGAATACTAAAAAGGAATTATATTTTGATAAGGAATATGTCTATGCTGTAAAAGATTTTGAGAGTATTGATTGGTTGACAAATTCATACTACAGTCCTGCTTCTTTATATGTTAAAGATGATTATAAAGATTTTTTGATTGATAAAATTTTGGATGTCTTTAGAAATGAAATTAAATCAATGATTAACATTTTTCATTTTGAAGTTGTTGATTCTATAAATGAGAAAACTCTTACCGTTCATCTGAGGGGTGGTGATATTATAAGAGATGGCCATCCATTGTATAAACAGAAAATTGTTCCGTGGGAGTTTTATTCAAATATCATTGACAGTGAAAAATATGATAAAGTTATTATTTGTAGAGAGGATGATTTGAATCCATTCTACAATAAGATAGTTGAGCATTGTAAATTTAAAGGAATGCAAATTGATGATAGAAAAAGGAATCTGATTGAAGATTACTACATACTACTAAATTCGTATAATTTATTGGTTAGTGGATTTTCAACATTCAGTTTAACTTCAAGTTACATCAATAAGAAACTAAAAAACTTTTATTATCCAATGTTCTCAAAAGAATTTGAGAGTGAATATATGAGACTAAAAGTTTTAGATACTACAGATTGTGACTTGCATTTATATGATAAAAATAATTCTTTGGTAAATTTGTATTAGAAAAATGTCATTTAAAATTGTAAATTTAGATTCTATAAACGAAAAGTACAATCTTAAAGTTTCTGGAATTTGTCATATCGGCGCATGGAAGGCAAAAGAAGTCAATAACTACAGAAGATTGTTTGGAAAGACTCCAGTACTTTTCATTGAGGCTAATCCTTATTTGGAAAATGATATCAAATCAATGACTGAGAATTATGATTTTATTGATTATAAAATAGTCGCTGCAGGAGATAAGTTTTCTAAGCAAATACTGCATTTGCATGAATTAAATGGACAGTCATCTTCTTTACTTAAACCTTTAGAGCACTTATCTCTTTATCCTTGGGCAAGGTTTGGGCAAATTATAGAAGTTCAGGAAGAACCTCTTGATCATATTCTTGGAGATTTTTCTCCAAACTTTTTAAACATTGATGTTCAGGGTTATGAACTTAAAGTTTTGAAGGGTGCAAAGGAAAAACTAAATAGCGTTGATTATATTATTACTGAAGTAAACAAATCTGAACTTTATGAAAAGTGTGCATTGATTGAAGAAATTGATGAGCATCTTTCTGAATATGGATTTGAAAGAGCTGAACTTGAATGGTATGGCAATACCGAACCTTGGGGAGATGCATTTTATATTAAGAGGTAGTATTGATGAATGAACCTGTAGTACCACATCCTAATCTGGTAAACATTTATGGATGTACATTTGGTAAAGATGTTTTTGTTGGTCCTTTTGTTGAGATTCAAAAAAATACAACAATTGGAAATCTAACAAGAATTCAGAGCCATAGTTTTATTTGTGAAGGAGTAACAATTGGGGAAGATTGTTTTATTGGTCATGGAGTAATGTTTATTAATGATCTTTTTGATGGTAAGTCTCATCACGAAGGTGATTGGGTAATGAGGAATACCACTGTTGGAAATAGAGTTAGAATTGGTTCTAATGCAACTATACTCCCTGTAAATATTGGAGATGATGTTATAATTGGGGCTGGAGCAGTAGTTACAAAAGATGTTCCATCTGGTTCTGTAGTAAAAGGAAATCCTGCAAGATGAAAGTAGCATTAATTGGTTTTGGATATTGGGGAAAAATTCTCTACAAAAACTTGAAGAACATAAAGGAAATTTCTGAAATAAAAATATGTGATCCCTTATTTGCAGGTCAGAATGTTGATGGTGTTAATGAAACAATAGATGCAAATTATTATGATTACGATGTGGATTGTGCTTTTGTTGTAGTCCCTGCAAAACATCACAAATCTGTAGTAGAACATTTTCTCAATAATGATACTCACGTTTTTTGTGAAAAACCTCTTTGTTTAAATTCTGAAGATGTTGACTATCTTTATAATATTTCTGAATCGACTGGAAAATGTCTGTTCGTTGACTGGATCTTCACATTTAATGACCAAATTAATTTGATCAAATCTTATTATGAGTCTGGAAAGTTTGGTAAGATTAAGAATGTTGAGATGAATAGGTTAAATTTTGGTCCTATACGATATGATGTAAATGCTTGTTGGGATCTAGCTTCTCATGATGTTAGCATTATTCAATATATCTTTGAGAATGAGTATCCAAATAAAGTAAATTGGGTAAATTATAAAAGAGATTCTCTTGGAAATCAGGATGATACTTCTATTGGAGTATTGCAATATAGTGAATTTGATTGTATAATTAATGTGAGTTGGCAATATGGAAGTAAGTTTAGAAAATGTATATTTGAATTTGAAAAGGGATTTTTGATTTGGGATGATTCTGATAAAAAACTTACGTTCAATGGGAAGAAATTAGAAAAAGATCCAAAACAATCTTCTCCACTAGAAAATTCTTTGAGGCAGTTTATAAAATTCTGCTCATCGGGAAAACTTTCATATGATCAAAAAACACTAACTGAAAATATTACAAAGATTTGTCTAGTATGAACATTAAATTTAATGATCTAGTAAAGCAGTGGCATGAAATAAAAGAAGAAGTAACTCCAGAACTGGAGTCTTTTTTTGAATCGTCTGCATACATTTGTGGGCCATACTTGGAAAAATTTGAAAATGAGTTTTCTGAATGGACTGGTAGAAAGTATTCTGTTGGAGTTTCTAATGGAACAGACGGTTTAAAATTGGCAATTCAATCCTTCAATTTTTATGAAGGAAATACTGAAGTTATAATGCCAGCAAATACTTTTATTGCTGATCCATTTTCTGTCTCTCATCAAGCAAAGGGAAATTTTACAATTTCTTTGATAGATCATGATGAATATTTTCAGATGGATTTAAAACTACTTGAAGAGCATTTGAGTAGCAATAGAGAGAAGTTTGATAACTGTATTATTATTCCTGTACATTTGTATGGACATCCAACAAATATGAAGAAGGTATATGAAATATCTTCCAAGTATAATTGTAGGATTATTGAAGACGCATCTCAAGCTCATGGTGCAATTACAAACGGTGAGATGGTCGGTAAGTATGCTGACATGACAGTCTATTCGCTATATCCTGGAAAGAATCTTGGTGCTATTGGTGATGCTGGAATTGTTACTACAGATAGTGAAGAGTATAGGAACAGTCTAGTTTCTTTGAGAAACTATGGATCTCCACAGAAGTATCATCATGATGATATTGGATGGAATCATAGAATGGACCCCATTCAAGCAATTTTTCTTAGTGCAAAATTAAAGCACTTGGACAAGTGGAACCAGATGAAGCAACCATTGGTTGAAAAATATAACGAACTTCTGTCTGGTATCGTAGGTACTCCTAAGGTTGATAGTCACGTAGGTCTTCACGTATACCATATCTACTGTATTATTGTAGATGATCGAGAAAATCTTCAGAAGTTTTTGTCATCTAAAGGAATTCAAAATGGAATTCATTATCCAATTCCTATAGAAGATACAAAACCATATCAATATCTTAGAAAAGGAAGTGCCTCAAACACTCAACACAACTCTAGCAAAATACTAAGTTTGCCAATGCATCCTTGGTTAGAAGAAAGAGAGATAGAATACATTTCTGGTAGCATAAAGGAATTCTATAATAATGATATCATTTAATTATCTTGGCCATCTTGGGCAATTGGGAAATCAAATGTTTCAATATGCTGCAATACGCGGCATATCTGAATATCATGGTTATGATTACATGCTCCCAAAGAAAAATCATATGAATAAAATAAGTTTATATGATTGTTTTGATTTGCAAAACTTGGATAAAAAGATACAAGACTGGTCAAGTTTTACTAGAAGGAGCCCAGAAAATCCAAATTTTGATGAGAATTTTTTGGTAAATTGCCCAGAGGAAACTGACCTTTTTGCATATTTTGCATCGGAGAAATATTTTAAACATGCTGAAGATTTAGTTAGAAAAGACTATAAATTTAAACAAACTATAATTGATGCTGCAAATTTATATTATGAGAGGATGTTTTATCACAATGACGTAGTATCTTTACATGTCAGAAGAACTGATAGTTTGAATCATGATATTATAAGGAGTTTAGACTTATCTTATTATGAAAAATCTTTAGGATGTTTTGAATCTTTCTTGCCTGTATTTGTGTTTTCTGACGATATTGAATGGTGCAAATCTCAAAAATTATTTTCTGGACCTAGATTTAAATTTTCAGAGGAAAATACTAATTTTGTTGATATGTGCCTTATGAGTATGTGTAAATATCATATAATAGCAAACTCTTCTTTCTCTTGGTGGGGTGCTTGGTTGGCTAAAAGTAAAAAAGTTATTGCTCCGAAAGAATGGTACAGTAAAAAATATTTGGAAGACTTTACATACTCTGGATATTTCCCGTATCCGAGAGATGCTGAGTGGAGTTCAAAAGATATTTGCCCAGAAGAATGGATATTAGTATGAAACCAATTAAGTTTAAATTAGTTTCTCATGAAATTGCAAGTGAATGCTATGACCCAATAATTCCTAAAAATTGGTTAGATTTCTATAAGATAAATGAGGGAAGAATTAAATGTCTTGAACGGACAGATATTTTTTGTGAAAATACAAGAGAGGTTGGCCAAGTTTATACTAGATTTGACCTCTTTGAAGAATCTGATGATCCAGAAATTTACGTATCACCATATTATTTGGAATTATTTGAATTTGCTGGATATGGGCATTTGATCCCTGATTATGTAAAGACTCTTTGCAATCTTTATAAAGATAACATTGTAGTATTTCAATGGAATCATGATAATGATTTTTCTTTATACTCTTCTAGAATATCGAGAATAAATAATGCCAGAGTTATTAATTTTGGCAATACTCAGACTAAAAAGAATACAGACATATTAGTACCTTTTTGGAACTATAACACATCATTAATTAAAAATCAAAAAGAATTTTTTTGTAGTTTTGTTGGTTCTATCAACAATCAAACAAGATTAAACTTAGCTCAATCTATTGTAAATTATGGAAGTAGTGAATTTATTTTTAAACAAAATCTTTCATCAAAAGATTTTTTAAATATTTTAAGTTCTACTTTATTCACTCTCTGTCCCAAAGGAGGTCCTGGAAAAGGTGGTTTCAGTTATAGATTTTTTCAATGTATGCACTTGAATACTATTCCAGTATTAATGGTTGATAGGTTAATTTTTCCATATCCAGATTTGGATTGGGAAAATATTTGTCTAAGACTACCTGAAAATATGGTGAACATTGGGGAAATTAAAAGTATTCTTAGTAAAGTGGATACTGAAAAAATGCTTAATTATATTGAAGAAAATAGAATGAGATTTACTTTGGGTGGTGTTCAAGAGGAGGTTTATAAAAATTTAAAATGAAATGTTTAGTTGCTGGTGAGGCGGATAAAATTTTGAGGCAATTGATGTTATGAACATTCAACCATTTATTTTTAATTGGAAGGGTCAGTATGACAAGACCTGTAAAAAGGAAGAACAACTTAAAAAGATTTTTGATAAAGTAATTGTCATCAATAGTGATGATGATAATGAAAAACCAGATTGGATTAACATTGGAGACGAGTGTTATTTTACAGAGCAGTTTTTGAAGGCTGTAGAGATATTTGATGGTGATGTTTTATTTCATATTCAAGCAGATGCAAGTTATGATGACTTTGAAAGTATTGTAAAGGATGCTGAAAAGTATTATTTGGAATATGATTGGGGAGTCTATGCACCTAATGTTGATTATACTTGGTATACATCACAGAACACTGATATTCAATCACTTGAATCATCTCATCCAAATATAAAAATGGTTGCGGATCCAGATTGCACTTGTTGGTTTATTCATAAAGATATTATTGATGAATTTAAAAATCGAAATATTGACATGACCAATCAAAAGATGGGGTGGGGAATTGATCTTGCAATATGCTCTTTATCTTTTATCAATAAAAGACCTGTAATTAGAGATTATTCTCATACTATAGATCATCCTCCAGGAACAAATTATAATAAGGAACGTGCTGCTAAAGAGATGGGGGAGTTGTGGCAAAGACTTGATGATGATATGAAGATTGCAATTTCTTACATTAAGGGTGATAGAGAAAATCTAAGAAATTATTTTGTATGAATAAGATTATTTCTATAAGTGTTTGGGGAAATAAACCACAATACTGTATCGGTGCTATTAAGAATGCAAAACTTGCAAAGAAATTATTTCCCGAATGGAAATGTAGATTTTTTGTAGATCATACAGTTCCAATAGAATATCAAAAGCAACTTTATGATATGGATAATGTTGAAGTTGCTGAGGTAGATTCTCCTAAAGTATTTGGTGCTTTTTGGAGATTTTATTCTATGTTTGACCCCAACTCAATAGTATTATCAAGAGATTCTGATTCTAGAATTTCTGAAAGAGAAGTTAGGTGTGTTAATGAGTGGATTGAATCTGATAAAAAGTTTTCTGTAATCCGAGATCATGAGAGGCACTATGATTGGCCTATACTTGCTGGTATGTGGGGGATTAAAGGAAGTCTTGGTGATGATGTGTATGAAAAAATGAATGAATACACCGATTATCATTTCTATACTGCAGACCAGATTTTTCTTAAGGATGTTGTTTGGGATATTATGAAAGAAGATTGTTATATTCATGGATTCAAAGAAATTGAATGGATGAATAATACTAGAAATAAAGACTTTATTGGCCAAGGATATACTGAAAATGATGAACCTTTATATTCTTATGATTCGTCGGGGGAAAAATTATGATACATAATATCAGAGTTTTGTTGTGGTATGTTGTTGCGGAATTAGAATATATCCTTTATCCTTGGAAACAAGAAAATGTTTCTCCACCGTCACAAGAAACTATAAAAAAATATAATCTGCCAGAACAAAGTTTTGATACATATTTGCAATATGATTGGTTAAAATCTCATGATGAGAAAATAAACAAACTTGAAGAGGATATGATATGGATAAGAAAAAAACTTTTTGAATTGGAAAAAACTAATGGATAGAAACAAATCATTATACAAACTTGATGGATTGCCAAAAGTCTATTGGATTAATCTTGATAGGGATGAGAAAAGAAGAGACTACATGAATCAACAACTTTCTTATTGGGAAGTTAAAGATGCTAAAAGAATTGAGGGGTTTGATGCAAAAAATGAAGATGTTTCTTCTAATTTGAGTGGAAGATTTCCTGATATGCTTAATGAAGGAGAACTTGGATGTGTCTTGTCTCATCTCAAAGCAATAAAGACTTTTTATGAAGAAACTGATGATGCATATGCAATCATTATGGAAGATGATGTTTGTTTTGATACTGTAAAGCATTGGAATTTTACTTGGAGAGATCTAATCGCAAAGGCTCCATATGGATGGGATGTTTTGCAAATGGCAATCATATGCACTGGAGATATTATTGTTCCTTTTCACAATAGATTTATTAATGATTTTTCGGCAGCCTTTTATGTGATAACGAGACATCATGCAGAAAAGATTATTAGAAATCATATTCGAGGAGAGAAATATAAACTTGATAATGGCGTGAAACCGAGACCAACATCTGAAGATTTGATTTTTGGATCTGGAGTTACATATTCTTCTCCTTTGTTTTTATATAATTTGGATTTGGGTTCTAATATTCATCCTGAACATATTGATATTTTTCACAGAAATAGTCATGATGGAATTAAGAATTTCTGGAGAGAGCAGGGATATATGTTGACTGTTGATCAAATAACAACTTATGATCCATATCTTGGCAGAGTTTCTGGAGGAACAAAACCGAAAGATTGACACTTCAAATAATCAGTGCTATTATAAATAAGTCATCACTACTGAATGCCTCAATTACTCGCTGCAAGAAAGTGATACAAACGGGACGAGTCGAAGTCCCTGACATCTGTGGGTAACCATTCCACAAGAAAACTACGAGGTAACTAAAATGTTCAACAAAACTGTTTTCGCAGCCGCTGCTGCTGCTCCTTTCATGGCCACCGCTGCGTTTGCAGGTCCCTACGTCAACGTTGAAGCCAA
>Ga0070751_1001737_pt1 | contig 12716 bp, 12 predicted proteins | sample VirMetDEL_Aug_28_FD_78514 | JGI IMG/M metagenome (GOLD analysis project Ga0070751, IMG submission 78514) | Aqueous microbial communities from the Delaware River and Bay under freshwater to marine salinity gradient to study organic matter... | ecosystem: Environmental > Aquatic > Marine > Coastal...
AGTTAATTATATTGAAAACTCTGACTTTGAACAAGGTGTTGACGGTTATACAGACGATACTAACTTTACTATTTCTCAGACTGAGTTAGTAGCAGAAGTTCTTAGAGGTACTGCAAGTGCAAAACTATCTAAAGCTGCAGTAGATGCTAGTAACGAAGAAATTAGTGTTCCTTTTACAGTATCTAGAGCAGATCTAGCTAAAAAGCTTACAATATCTTTTGAATATGATGCAAGTGATCCTAACTATGCTGACAATGATATTTTAATTGGTGTAAGGCAAGATCCTAATAATACTCCTAGCATCATTAGAATCAACGGAGAAGATCTTAAAGGTGGTAAGGGTACTCACTATGCTCAGTTTCAGACTGATGCTTCTCAGACAGAATATGAGCTTTTCTTTAAGGTAAATTCTACTAATTCATCTGCTTATGATGTTATTATTGATGATGTTAAGGTTGGTCCTAGAGAGGTTGTTAAAGGTGCAGCCATGACTGATTGGGTTGAGTTTACACCTACGTTTACAAATGGATTTACATTAGGAAACGGAACTATAGATAACTCTTACTATAGAAGAGTAGGCTCAGTGTTAGAAGTAAAAGGGTCTATAACATTAGGATCAACCTCATCTGTAACTGGTGATTTTAGAATGAATACTCCAAATGGGCTTAATATAGATAATAATGTTGTTCCATTAGGAACAAACACATTAATAGGTCAGTCTAGTCTTTTAGATTCAGGAACAGCAACATATGTAGGATTCGTTTCTGTATCTGGTGCTAGTACTGACGAAGTTATAATAAGATATAATAGAGATAATGTATCATCATCAACTAACGGAATATCTGGAGCAATAATAGGTTCTACATCTCCGTTTACTTGGACAACTGGTGACGTAATAAGGTTTTCATACGAAGTACCAATCCAAGGCTGGTCGAGCAATGCCGTTACCAGTGAGGATCTTGGTGGAAGGGAAGTTGTTGTTGAGGCTACTGGAAACGGAGGCGGAGGCTTAACATCAGGTACAACAGATATAGATTGGGATACTACATTAAAAGATTCTACTGCTTCTTGGAACGGTACAACTTTTACGGTTCCAGAAACAGGTAATTATATAATTAGTGGTTTTGTTAGATTAAGTGCTGGAGCAGCTTTTGGAATGAGAGCGTACATAGATACAGTACAAGATAAATATATGGTATACGACATAGATCTAAACTCAGCTATACACCAATTTCAAGAGACATTTAGACTAACAAAGGGACAGGCAGTAACATTTAGGTCTGTGATATCTAGTCCAACTTTACAAGATAGTAATGTTCATAGGATAACTATTGTAAAACTAGCTTCACCGCAAACAATTCTAGAGACTGAAACTGTCGCTGCTAGGTATACTAGTAATAGTGGTCAGACCGTAACTAATGGAAATAATGTTGTATACGAAGATTTATCAAAAGATACTCATAATTCATACAATACCTCTAATGGTGAATACACAGTTCCTGTATCTGGATGGTATCAGGTTAACGCTCATTATAGAATAGCAGGAACAAGTATATCTGTTATTGAATTAAAAGTTGACGGAACTACAGTTGACTCTGGTGTTGATGACAATTCTGTTGCATCTAATCCAAAAATAAATACAAATATCTATTTAGAAAAAGGTAATGTGGTAACAATTGTAAATAACTCTGGAGGATCTAGAACTTTAGCAGCTTTTTCTCATACCAATACATTCTCAATAGCAAGGATTAAATAATGCCGGCAAAAAGTAAGCAGCCTAAATATGGGTATAGAAAATGTAAAGAATGTGGAGTAAATGTTCCTTTAAAAATAAAAAAAGATTTTCAAAACTCAAAGAAAGAGTAAATAAACGTGATTAGAGTTAATATAACCCGTAAAGACGGTGCAAGATTTTCAGCATCTTTTGAAACTCAGCAAGAAGCTGAAGAATGGGTAAAAAACCATAAAGCTAAAGGTAAAGATGCTCAAATAATAACTACTCCTAATAAAATTGAAGGAGCTAAGTTATTAGAAGAAGTTGACGGTCCAATGGGAGTTAAGATTTTAAAACAAGAACTTCCTGCTGAGTATGAAGTTGAATATATCGATGAAGCTTTACATGATCGTGAAAACAAAATGGATAGGCTTCGTAGAGAACGTAATAATATACTTTGTAAAACTGATTGGTTATTTATGCCAGATGTTAAAGTAGAACAAGTAGACAGAAAAAAGTATATAGAGTACAGACAGTTACTTAGAGATTTACCAAAAAGATTAGGTGAGTATTCTGAGATTAAAATTGAAACTTTTTCAGAATGGCTTAGAAGAAAATACCCTGAAGAATTTATGGATGGTGGGAAAGCTAAAAGATTAATCAAAAAGTTTAATGCATACTTGGAGAATTAAATGGCGGAAAAGTTCAAAAAGCTAAAAGAAAAAGTGGGAAAAACTTCTGATGGAAGTGTACCTACTAATCAAGAGCTTTACAAAAGAATAAAAGCCGAAGCTAAACAAAAGTTCGATAGATACCCAAGTGCTTATGCAAGTTCTTGGATCGTAAAAGAGTATAAATCTCGAGGCGGGAAGTACTCGTGAGTTTAAAGAGATGGCATAAAGAAAAATGGACTTTGCCGGATGGATCTGAATGCGGATCTAATAAAGATACTAATAATCCCGGTAAATGTAGACCATCTAAAAGAGTAAGTGCTGATACTCCTAAAACTTGGGGAGAAATGAGCACTTCAGAAAAGAAAAGTGCTATTGCTGATAAAAACCGAGCTAATAGAGAAAATGAGCAATTCGGTAAAAAAAGATTTAGTAAACTAAAACAGAGAGTTAAAAATGGCTGAAAGATTTAGTAAATTAAAAAGTAAACTTAAATGTAATCAACCTGTTCGTGAAAAAAAAGGTGAAAAAACTCACAAAGTTAAAGCTTGTCAAGATGGTGAAGAAAAGCTAGTGAGATTCGGTCATTCAATGCCAGATGGCACTAGTAATCCAGAAAGGCGTAAAAGTTACTGCGCAAGAAGTGGCGGTATTAAAGGTAAAAATAATAAGCTCAGTGCCAATTACTGGAGCAGACGTGCTTGGAAATGTTAGGAGAATAATATGGAATTAATAAGTCAATTAGATTTTATTTTACAATATGATTGGGTTAGATATACTATGGTAGCTATGGTTATCATGAGAATTATATTTAAGCCATTGTTTGCTATCTTAGCTAAGTATGTTGAACTTACTGTAAAAGAAGATGATAATGAAAAATTAAAAAAAATAATGTCTAGTAAATGGTATAAACTTGCAGCATTTGTAGTTGATTTATTTGCAAGTGTTAAGCTGCCTAAATTAAAGGATAAATAAATGGGAAATGTATTAGACACTATCTTAATTAAAGATTTAGTAACTTCTCCAGCTACTGTTAATTCTGACTATGTTACAGAATCAGTAGACATATCATTCAAAGAAGACGAGTTTTCTATTCAATTAACTTATGATGGTGGTATAGATGTAGAAATGACAATAGTACTAGAAGTTAGTAATGATAACGTAAACTTTTCGCAAGTTACTGACTCTGACCAATTAATAACTGATAGCTCTGGTTCTCACATTATAGATGTAATTGGTACAGGTACGAATTATGCTAGAGTTAAATTTTTAGTTACTGATGGTAGTATCAATTTAACTAGTTGTGTTTACAAAGCTAAAAGAAGACATTAATAGGGGATATAAATGGCAAATACTTATAAATTAGTCAACTTAGGTGGAGGCGGTGGTGGAACTGCTGACGATAAAAAAGTAAAGGTATCCTCAGATGATTCTAATTCAGGATTTTTAGAAGAAAAGATCGAAGCTGGTTCCGATAAGGTTTTAGTAGAAGTCTTAAATCCGGGAGCAGATGAGTCTCTTAGTATAGATGTCGATCCTTCTAAGATCGATCACGATGCCTTATTAAATTACGAAGCCGACGAGCACGTACCTAAAGATGATACTGTTACTACTACAGACAATCTCTGGTCCGCAGATAAAATCCAAACAGAACTAGATACTAAAGTAGATAAGATAGTTTCTACTGATAATGCTTTATCTAAATTTGACGGAGTTGAAGGTCAATTACAGGATACTGGGATTATCGTAGATGATTCTAATAATGTAACTGGAGTAAATGATTTAACAATAGATGGCGACCTTACTGTAAACGGAACTACAACTACTGTAAATACAGATACTCTAGATGTAGAAGATTCCAACATAACTGTAAATAAAAACGGTAATCAGACGACTGCTGAAGGAGCAGGGGTTACTGTAGAAATTACAGATGGTACTGACGCTAGTATAGTATATGATAGCTCTCTAGAGTCCAAATTCAAGGCTGGAGAGGTCGGAAGTGAGTCTGAGATAGTAACTGTAGATACTAACCAAACGCTCTCAAATAAGGATATAGACGCTAATAACAACACTATTTCAAATATAGATACTGCAAACCTAGAAGCTGGAGTTTTATCTACTGATTTAACGGTAGCTGGATCTGATGAAGAACTAGCTAGTAGCTTAGCTATTCAAAATTATATTGGATCTACAGTAACTGACTTAGAGACTTTAGTCCAAGATTCTATAGATGCTGTAGAAGAGTACAGTCCAAATAAAACATTTTATGTTGACGTAAACGGTGATGATCTAAATGTTGGATCTATCCATAAGCCTTTTAAAACTATTCAGGCAGCAATTGATTCTGTTACCGAACAAGGATCTTTAATCCACGTAAATAATGGTGTATATAACGAAAATCTAGTATTGGCTGGAAAGTATAATCTAGTAATAACAACTGAAGGAAATACAGACAGTAATTTAACATATATTCTTGGAACTATCAATCTAGTTGATTCTGAAAGTGTTAGGTTTAGAAACTTCGGTATCCAAGAAAATACAACAGATCCTATTATCAAATTCGGGGAAGTAGCACCTGTAGCTCCTGTGTCAGGTTCTGGTAGACATTACTTCGAATCTTGTGCAATAACTAATTTATCTGGCGGAACCGTTATTGAAATGGGTGAAGGGGTAGCTGAGTTTATAGTATTTAGATCATGTACTCTTATTGGTACTGTAGACATGACTGACATTACTTCTACTGGTTCTAGTTTATCTTTGATTTCCTGTAGTAGTGAAGCTTCTAATATAATTGTAGGAGCTAATCAAACATTTTTAGCATCTCAATGTTTATCGGTCGGCAATATTACACATACTAACGGTATAATTTATTTAAAAGATATCGATGTTTTACAACAAGACGGTTCAGGAAATTCACTAGTAAGTACTGCAGCTTTTTTTGCATCTAACTTTATTTACTTAGAAGACGTTAACTTATTTGACGGAGTTACACAAACTTACGGTAAGTTAACTATCCCTGCCACAGCTTTTGTTTTAAACTTGACTTCTAGAGGTGATTCTGATGTTTTAAATGAAGCATTACGTATAACTAGAGGTCAAAAAGCTATAGATCAAGCTTATGACAACTCAACTTCAGGATTTACTGCTAATAACGTACAAGATGCTATTGATGAAGAAAACTCAAGAGCATTAGCTGCAGAAAGTGATCTTCAAGATGCTATTGATGCAGTCGAGGGAAGTGTAGGAACAGTTATTGGAGATATATTCCAAGTAACAAATGAGCCTACTGGTTTTGCTGATAGAACTACAAGTACCATTGCTTTTGACGATGTTACATATACACTAACAATAGCCCCTGTTTCAGGATCATTTGATTTTTATGTAAAAGGTACTAAATTTACAAAATCTAGTGCCGAATCTATCCAAATTGACAATACACTATCAGGTAATCATTATTTCTATTACGATGAAGATGGAGTTTTAAGCACTACTCAAATTTCTTCTCAAAGTTTATTTACAGAAAACGCTCTAGTATCTATTGTATACTGGAACCCAGAAATAAATGCTCATGTATATTTTGCTGAAGAAAGACACGGTCTTCAAATGGACGGTGCTACTCACGGATATTTGCATACTACTTTTGGGGCTAGATATTTATCTGGACATGCTTTAGAAGGGTTTACTATTGGAAACGGTGATTTAGATTCTCATGCTCAATTTACTGCAGATGGCGGTACAATTAGAGATGAAGATCTAGTTATACAAAGTTCTGCACAAACACAAATACCTATTTTATATAAGCAAGGTAGTCTATGGCGTAAAAAAGCCGCAGATTCTTTTCCTACTATTTATACCGGAACGGCTGGTTATTCTGGCACAAATTTGCCGTATAACGAGTTTAACGGTACTAGCTGGGTACTAACTGAAGCTGGTGATAACGATTTTGTAATGGTGCACTTTTTTGCTACCAACGACAAAGATAATCCAATTGTAGGTATTCAAGGTATAAATAGCTATAATAATGGACCGGAAGCTAAAGATGCAGCTTCTAGTGAAATAGCTGAACTAAGTGGAATACCATTTATTGAATTTGTTGCAATTGGTACAGTTTTATTTGAGACATCTTCTTCTTATAATAATACAGTAAATGCTAAAGTAGAGCCTATAAACTCAGCTAATTATATAGATTTTAGAGGTACTCAGCTATACACTCCAGCAGGAGAAGCTACTACCCACAGCCTACTTTCTGGTCTTTTAAATGATGACCATTTACAGTACCATACTGACGCAAGAGCTGATATTTGGTATGAAGGTAAGGTTAGTCCCGGAGATCTTCAAGAGGCTTCTTATAGCTTATTAGAAAGCCAAACAGAAACTAATGTAACTGGGCTAGTATTTGATCCTTTAGTAGTCAGATCTTTTGTTGCTAATATATCAGTTCAGATAGACGCTACTGTTGATTTATATGAGCAGTTTACTATACAAGCGGTAAACACAGGCTCTGATTGGGAGTATACCATAGAATCTCAAGGTGACGAAAGCTCAATTAATTTTATTGTTGACACTAGTGGACAGATAAAGTATAATTCTAGTACTTATGTAGGTTTTGTAGAAGGTTTTATTAAATTTAGAGCTACAACAACTAGTGTTTAATAGGAAATTTAATGGCTAAAAAAGATTTTAGAAATATAAAATTAACTCAGCTTGACTCCGGTCAAGTAATTAAAGGTTCGTTCTCCGAGAATCAATCGGCACTAAAAACCTTTAATACTAACTCTATTCTAAAAGATAGTTATACTCATTTAGTACAGGAGTTAGACTCAGAAAGTAGACCTTTAAATATCGAATATTATCAGGCAAATTCTCCTTCAGTACACACTCTAAGTTTTAGAGGCGATAATAATGGTGATTTAGCTGGTACTTATTTTAAAATGCAAACTTTTTTAGATAAAAAAGTACATATATTTTACTATGTAGTTGATGGAAATGGTGATGAGCCACAAGAAGGTGACTTTAAATACGCAATTAATATTGCAACTAATGATCCGGTATCTTTAGTAGCATATTCTACAAGAAATAAAATAGGATTAATACCTGAATTTAAAATAGTTGGTAATAACCTTTTAAGTAATTTTATAGATATAGAATATAACCAATTCGGAGAAACTCAGCTTATAGACGTTAATAATACTGGGTTTTTGGCTTCAATTAAACAAGAAGGAACCAGTACAAAAGTTGGCGAAATATCACTATCATATAATGAGCAGGGACATACTATATATAATGGAAATGTTTTAAAAGATTTACACTATAATCAGTATAGTGCTACTTTTGAAACATCACCTATGAATATAGGAGTTACTATTGCAGATCAACAGCTAACTTCTAGTACAGTTTATGATAAGCAAGCTTTAGATGTTAACATAGCAGATCAAGTTGTTTGGGATAGTATAGAGACAACTTTTCCTGATCTTTATACAGATTTGTTTACTTACAAAAAAGACGGAGAAGCTGTACAAACTGTTAGAGTAAGTTACGCTGACGATACAAAAAAAGTAATAATATTAGTTGAAAAGACGAGGGTATAATGGCTTGGAAATTTGACTTTAAAGAAGTTGATTTAGTATGGATTCAACCAGTAGCGGATATTGATGATAACGCTAGTATTGCAATGGGTGATTATGGATCATCAGATTTAACGGTAGATACCGGAGACAGAACTAATGATACCTCTGTAGTAGATCAAGGTGATAGGATTATAGATGGCAATATTTAAAGTACCTAGAATCACAAGTCAACAAAGAAACGGTCTAGTCTTAGGAGTAGGAGAAATAGTATTTGACACCGATCAAGAATGCTATTACGGTGGCGATGGTGATCTTTTAGGCGGATTTTTAATTGGAAAAGGTGCAGGATCTTACGTAGATAGAGTAGTATTAACAGCTCAGGATATACAAAATAAATTTATAACATTAAAATTTAGACCTCTAGATAGCTCTAAAGTAATTTTAACTCCCGAAGGTGGGATCTCACAAGTTCGAGGAATTGATTTCGAAGTTTTTGGAGATAGCATTGTTTGGGAAGGATTAGGACTTGACGGCTTTCTAGATGAAGACGACGTACTGGTAATACAGTACTAATAGCCCTAAGGAGGAATTATGGCTCAACAAATCAAAAAGAAGTACATCCAAGACGATGCGATTGATGGAGAAAAACTAAAATTAGTTAAAGATCAATCAGTCAGGGGTGAAGACCAGAGTGGTCAAGAAGTAGACCTACTTAAATTAGATCAGGACGATAAAGTATTATTAAAAGGCGAAGAAGCTGCTCTTAAGTCACAAGTTGATGCTGAGCAACAAAGAGCTGAAGGCGAAGAAGCCAGAATTGAAGGTAAAGTAGACGCTGAAAAAACAAGAGCAGAAGGTCAAGAAGCTGCTATTAGATCTGAGTTTGCTGCTGCAGACGAGTCTGTAAAAAGTGAATTAAAAGGTGACGTAGAAGTTATGGACACTATGGGCAAACTTGAAGATGCTATCAATGCTGAACAAGTTAGAGCTGAAGGTGAAGAGTCTAGAATTGAAGGTAAAGTAGACACTGAAATTTCTGACAGACAATCTGAAATAACTAGAGTTGAAGGTTTAGTTTCTGCTGAAGAAGTTAGAGCAATGGCTGAAGAATTAAGATTAGCCGGACTAATTTCTGCTGAAGAGCAAGCTAGAATTGATGGAGATTCTGACCTTGATGCAAAAATTCAAACAGAAAAAGCTAGAATTGATGCTATTCTTTCTGCTTCTGAAGCTGATAAAGATTCATTTGCTGAAATCGTAGCTTTAATTAACTCTGTTGATACAGAAAATGACAGTGCTTTTGCAAGCTATGTTACTTCTAATAACGCTAGATCAACTCAAATTGAAACAAGCGTTTCTCAAGAAATTCTTGATAGAACTAATGCTGACAATCAACTTCAAGACAATATTGATACTGAAGAAGAAGCTAGAATTGCTGGAGATGAAACTCTTCAATCAAGCTTAAATTCAGAGCAAGCTGCTAGAATTTCTCAAGATGGTATCTTACAAGATAATATTGATGCTGAGCAAACAAGAGCTGAAACTGCTGAAGCTACTCTTCAATCAAATATTGATACTGAAGAAGCGGCTAGAATTGCCGGAGATGCTGATCTTCAATCTAAATTAGATGTTGAAATTGTAAGAGCTAGAAGTGCTGAAGAAGATCTTCAATCTGCAATTGATGCTGAACAAACAAGAGCAGAAGCTGCTGAGACTCAATTACAGTCTAATATTGATCAAGAGGTATCTGACAGACAAACTGCTGTATCTGCAGAGCAGTCTAGAGCCGAAGGTCAAGAAGCTGCTATTAGAAGCGAATTTGCTGCTGCTGATAGTACTCTTCAATCTACTCTTCAAGCTAACATTGATGCTGAAGAGCAGTCAAGAATCGATGGTGATGATGCCTTAGACGGTAGATTATCTCCAATCGAAGGTATGTTAGAATATAAGCATACTACAATATACGATAGTAATGCTGCTGTTTATGCTGATGCTGAAAAAGGTAAAGAAGATGCTAACCTAAGAGAAGGTTGGTATTATACTAATGAAGTAGCTGGACAGAAAATTAATTGGTATTTTCATGATGGTTCTAAAGACATTGTTACTTTAGGTGATTTTTCTGCTTATGCGGTTATGACTTTTGATGACTCTTCAGAAAGCCCAATTTTAGCAGTTTATACTACCCCTACAGGATCTAACGATGCTGCAAGTTGGTATCACTCTAGAGTTGTATATTCTGGACTATCTTCTACACCAGAAGTTGGTAAAAAATATGTTGTATATTTTGGTCAAGAACCGGAAATTCACCCAGAATTACCTAAATTACAACTATCTAAAAGTACTAGTAATTCAATAGGAGATCAAGATCCTAGTGAAATTGTAATGACATCTTCTTTTGGTAGTAACAGTTCTGCTGGAATTGGAAAAGTTAAATTTATGGTTGAAAGTTTAGGGGTTCACTCTCCTTCTCATAAAACTAATGTTAAACTTAAAATTCACCACGCTACTCAAGAAGAATTTGATGCTCTACAAGCTCAAGTTAATGATCTTGATGCTGGATATGTTAGTGAAGCAGAACTTTCTCAAGCAGTTTCTGATTTACAAGCTGAAATCGATGCTGACGTTCTTGTTGAAAAAGAAAGAGCTGAAGGTGAAGAATCTCGTATCGAAGGTAAATTAGATCAAGAAATTACTGATAGACAAACTCTTGAAGGTGAATTCGACGCTTATGTAATTTCTAACGATCAAGCTTTAGCTGACGAAGTATCTGCAAGAGAAACTCTTGAAGGTGAATTTGATGCTTATGTAGTTTCTAATGACTCTGCATTAGCCCAAGAAGTATCTGATAGACAAACTCTTGAAGGCGAATTTGATCAATACGTTATTGATAATAACCAAGCTTTAGCTGACGAAGTATCTGCAAGAGAAACTCTTGAAGGTGAATTTGATCAGTATGTTATCGATAACGATTCAGCTTTAGCTCAAGAAGTATCTGACAGACAATCTGCTGACTCTACTCTTCAATCTAATATAGATCAAGAAGTGTTAGATAGACAAGCTGCTGACAGTACTTTACAGTCAAATATCGATATCGAAAAAGGAAGAATTGATGCAATTTTAAATGCTTCTACTGCTGATGCTGATTCTTTCAAAGAAATCGTAGATTTAATCAACTCTGTTGATACTGAAAACGACCAAGCTTTTGCTGGGTATGTATCTTCTAATAACGATAGAGTTGATACTCTTGAGTCTGAGATGGACGATGTTGAAGCTAGACTTGATATTGCTGAACCTAAGATTTCTACTTTACAATTTGAAATGGATGTGGTTGAAGGTAGAGTTGATACTCTAGAAGATGAAATGAGTTCTGTTAAAGCTAGACTTAATATTGCTGAACCTAAGATTTCTACTTTACAATTTGAAATGGATGTGGTTGAAGGTAGAGTTGATACTCTAGAAGATGAAATGAGTTCTGTTGAAGCAAATCTTGCTCAAGAACTTCTTGACAGAGCTGATGGAGATCAAAATCTACAAGATCAAATTGATCAAATCAATACAGACGTATCTGCTGTTGTTCAATTTGGTAAAGAGTCTATTGAAGTAACTTCTCAAATGATTGCAGATGAATATGTTGATCTTCAAGTTGAAATCAAACCTAATTCAATGGTAATGTTTGTTGATAGACTTGGTATGCATGAAGGTCTAGATTACTCTGTTTCTACTGTAAATGGTGTATCTAGAATTACTTTCTTGTCTCCAATGCTACAACCTTCTGAAGAAGCTCTTGAAGCAGGTCAATTTATTAGAGTAACTTACAGTAAATAATTTTAACAAAAAAAAATCTCCTTCTTTACAGGAGGGGTATTTTAAAAGGAGTAAAAAATGGCAATAATAACAAAACCAACAATTTCTAAAGGGCAGGCTAATGAGATCGATTTAAGTAAATCTGATCTAGCTGCTGTTAGTAAAGTTGTAAATGACAGCTACTTTAGCAATCAAACTAATTGGTCTAAAGTAATTATAGAGTATAAAAGTGCAGAAGGTAATCAACATGAAATGATAATTTTTGATGCTACTGGAGATAGTCCAAAAGGTAACTTTGAAGTATCGGAAAAAGCTAGAGATTCATGGGAAGTTCAATCTGTTAAAATCATGGATTTTGATGGTGGGTATTTGAACTTAGGTAGAGGCGATTTAACGGTTGCTGATTTTGACATTGCGTTAGGTAGTGTAGGTGGTGATATTGGAACAGTGTATTCAGCATTTAATTATTTAAATGTATTAAGACCGGATGGGTTAGATAGTAATGATTATTTTGGAGAATTTGTCGCTATATCTGGCGATTACATTGTTGTAGGTGCTAGAAAAGATGACGGTGCTGATAACGGTGCTAATAATTCAGGTGCAGCATATGTGTTTAAAATTAATGGTGATGATACATTAACATTACTAGATACGCTAAGACCGGATGGGTTAGATGATGATGATATTTTTGGTTATTCTGTTGCTATATCTGGCAATTATATTGTTGTAGGTGCTCATCAAGATGACGGTGCTGATAACAGTAAAAGTGATTATTATTGGGGTGGTGCAGGTGCAGCATATGTATTCAAGATTGGTGAAAATGACACTATTACATTGTTGGAGACATTAAGACCGGATGGGTTAGATGGTGGTGATATTTTTGGTTATTCTGTTGCTATATCTGGCAATTATATTGTTGTAGGTGCTCATCAAGATGATGGTATTGGTAACATTGAAACT
>Ga0070751_1001738_pt1 | contig 12712 bp, 13 predicted proteins | sample VirMetDEL_Aug_28_FD_78514 | JGI IMG/M metagenome (GOLD analysis project Ga0070751, IMG submission 78514) | Aqueous microbial communities from the Delaware River and Bay under freshwater to marine salinity gradient to study organic matter... | ecosystem: Environmental > Aquatic > Marine > Coastal...
CAGTCGTCGAAGCATCCTGCCACTACCGCAACGCAAACGCGCCTTCGGGTGCGATGGACCGCCGCGAAATACGTGAGGACCTGTTCTCGCTTATAGACGCGGTCTCCTAATGCACCTCTACATGTCCGGCACGCCCCGGAACGACCCTTACCAGACCGTCGAGAATCGGATGTGCACTCACCGCCTGTTCTCGATGCACGGGTCTTATGAAGGAGCGGTGATGCGTTGGTTGACAGACATCAAATCTGGCATCCTCGACGCAGAGGCCTACCTGAAGGCCTACCCAAAGAACAACGATGCGATCCGCCAACGTGACGAGAAGCGTCGCATCGAGCAGAAGCTGAAAGGACGCAACGTCGATTGGGACACCCCTGAGGTCTTGGAAAACGTATGCAAGCGCCTCGACGGTCGCCCACACCCAAAGGCGATCCTTCTCGACTCCGGCGCGTTCACGGGATGGAACAAAGGTGAGGCGACATCGGTCGACGACGTGCTGCGCAAGTACTCGTCCTTCATCAACATGGCGGGAGACCAATTCGACGAGATCTGGGGCATCAATCTTGACGTTATCCCGGGCGAACGTGGGCGCGATCCAACTCCGAAAGAACTCGACGACGCGGTGCGCGTCTCGGACATCAACTTCGAGATCCTCGTGAAGGAGTTCGGGGACATCATCCTGCCCGTGTTCCACCAAGGCGAAACTCCTGAACGTTTGGACGAGTGCGTCGGGCAGGTGGCTGGCAAATCGAACTACATCTGCGTCTCGCCTCGCAACGACCTTGCCGAGACCTTGCGCGTCAAATGGTCGCGCGATTGCCACGGCATCCTCACCGACAAGTATCCCGACATCATGACCCACGGCCTCGCAACAACGGGTAACCGCATGGTGCGCACCGTCCCGTGGTATTCAGGTGACTCTGCTGCTTGGGTTCAGCACGGAGGTTTCGGCATGATCGACATCTTCCACGAGCAAGAAATGTCGGCTGGGCGCAAAAACAATCCGCACTACATGAACTACTTCACCTCGCTCGAAGGCACGGAGTTCGACCTTGGGTTGCCTTTCCTGCAGAAGGACGGGACGCGCAAGTCAGCGATAGACCTTGGTTTCAACCCGAGCGACTACGGCGTCTCAAAACCCTTCCCGGGCGACGTGCTGCTGCCCTACGTCGATTCTCCTGACCACTTGCCCCTGATCGGTGCGCACACCAACGACAAAAGCAAGCACTACCTCACGCTGTCCGACGAGCATCAAACCTTCGTGCGTCAACGTGTTGAGGCGCTCGGCTTCCCGTTCGAGATGGCCGTGTGGGATTCTCGCGTTCGCAACCTAATTTGCATGGCTGAGTTCGTCGCGTTTGCAGAGTGGGCAGAAAGCGCTGAACCCGATCCCGCGCAGATGTTTTTGTTTGGGGGCTTGTGATGGATTGGTCACCTGATCAACAGACCGCTTTGGCACGCATCAACCAGTGGCTGAAAACAGGCGACACGACGCGGTTCAGCCTCGGCGGGTATGCAGGGACGGGCAAGACCACTCTCGCCCGCTACGTCGCGGAAAATCACGGGGGAGACGTCGCGTTCGCGGCATTCACGGGCAAGGCCGCTTCTGTGCTGCGCTCGAAGGGTTGTCCAGGAGCGACAACTATCCACAAACTAATCTACCAGCCGAAAGGCAACGTCGGGGAAACGGTCATCAATGAGCTGCAAGAACTCATTCAGACGGAGGCCTTTAAGAAAGATCCTGACGAAGGTGCTATCTCGACGTGGCGTCGTGAACTCGAAAAAGCAACCTCTGACTCGTCGGCCATATTCGAACGCAAGCAGGAAAGCGCAATCCATGAAGCAGACTTGGTCATCATCGACGAAAGCAGCATGGTCGACCGTCGTATGGGTACCGACCTAGAGTCATATGGTGTTCCTGTTCTTTACCTGGGGGATCCTGGTCAGCTCCCGCCCGTCAAAGGAAAAGCCCACCTCCGGGAAAATGAGTATGACTTTGTCCTTGAAAATATTCACCGCCAAGCTGCTGATTCTCCCATTATCTGGCTAGCGTCAGAAGTGCGCAAAGGCAACGCGATACCAATGGGCGTCCACGGCGACGGCTCGGTACGTATCCTGCCGAAAAGCGACTGGGACATTGCTCACATCTCAGCGGCGGACATGGTGATCACAGGCATGAACGTTTCGCGGCACAAGATCACGCGTCAGATGCGCAAGTTCATCGGGTACGACGCTGTCTATCCTTTGCCCAACGACAAATTGATCTGCAGGCGCAACGATCACGACAAGGCCTTTCTCAACGGCGTGACGTGCCGGGCGCTCGACGAGGGGCGCAAGCGTGGCAACATCATCTACCTAGACATCGAGTACGAGGGGCAGGCCAAGCTCGGACAAATCTGCGACCCGGGCAAGTTCCAGGAGAACTATGGCGAGCGCACAAACTTCCCGAAGGGCGATGGCATACAGCTATTTGACTACGGGTACTGCACGACCGGGCACACGTCACAAGGATCTCAGTGGCGGCACGTCGTCATAGCAGACGACAGGATGCGCGTGAACGATGCCTACCAACGCCAGAAATGGCTTTACACCGTGATAACACGGGCAGAAGAGGAGCTGACTTTCTATGTCTGATTTCCATAAATGAGCGATATTCGCACACTTGTTTTCGACACGGAGACCAACGGGCAGCGTCCGAAAGGACGCAACGTCGCCCTTGACCAAGAACCTGCGATCACGCAACTTGCGGCGATCCTGTATCTTGGGCGTCGCCCTGTCGGACATATGTCTTGCTTCCTGCACCCGATCAACGCCAACGGTTCCCCTGCAACGATCCCGACGGAACAGTTCTTCATAGACGCCGGCATCACGCAGGAAACTGTCGATGCGGTTGGGTTCGCGAACAAGACCGGCATGGCGATGTTTAATCAATTCGTAAAGGTGGCGGATCGTATCGTCGCGCACAACATTGCGTTTGATGACCCCATCACGCGGTCGGGGTACATGCGCAACGCAGCATCGCAGCGTGCATTTTGGAATACTCCTAAGTATTGCACTATGAAGACGCTCGAACCCGTGCTAAAACTGCCGGGCAAGTACGGTTTTAAATTCCCGACGCTTGACGAAAGCTACCGCGCACTCGTTGACCCAATGGGCTTTGAGGGCGCTCACGATGCAATGAAGGACGTCGAGGCCTGCGCAGCAGTGCTCTGGGCGATAGAAGACAAAGGCCACGACCTGTGGCAGCTTGCCGAGAATTGGCCCGAGGAGTAACGGATGTTTGACGACTTTCAAAAAGTGCGCGCTGCCTGTGATTTCCAAGGCGTGTTGCAGACAGACGCGTCGGTGACGGTCAAGGACGGTTTCATGATGACTCGCAATAGCGAACTCGTTGCGTGTCACCCCGTCAAGCTGCCCGACTTCGCCGTGCCCGCGGTCGACCTCGACAAGGAGCTGAGAGCTGCGCCCGACGCGAAACTGTCGGTGACGGAAACAGGTGTCATGCTGAAGTCGTCGACCGGAAATACTCGCATCGCTAAGCTTGTTGGACACAACGCGTTCCACAAGCCGGCGATCAAAACGACACCCCTCCCACCTGAAGTGCTATCCGCGTTGGACGAGGTCTACCCCTTCACGACGGGTGACAAGTCAAAGCCGTGGTCAATGGGCGCCCGTGTCGATGCGCACACCATCACAGCGACGAACTCAATGATGCTGATCCGCGCGAGCATCGAACCCAACACGGGCCTCGACGGAATCACTTTGTCCCGCACCGCAATCGGTCACATCCGCAAGCGTCGCGAAGACCTTGTTGCTTGGGGCTCAGACGAGAAGATGGTGCTCCTCGAGTTCAACGATGGGGGATGGGCAATTGCAATGCGTTTAAACGCGGAGATGCCTGCGAGCGCCGTAGGCCTCGTGGACAGCGCGATAAAGGACTGGACGCCTGACACGATGCAAGTGATCAGCCCTGAATATCGCAGCAAGCTCCTGTCGTCGATTGACCGCACGGAAGAGCTGCTCACGGTGTGGCCAGATCACATCTACGGCGCGCGTCTCGCGTCGGAGCACAAATGCCCAGTCGAGACGAAACTGTCAACGGAATCTGCGCTGTTCACCGCAAGTGATCTTGCCGCAGTAATCTCGGTCGCTGCCCGTGTCGGGTTCGACCGCTATCCCGCCCCTGTCCCGTTCATATCGTTGAATGGTGCTCGGGGCCTAATTGCCGGGAGGCGCCAATCATGAAGCTATTTCAAACCGTACTCAATGAATTGAAGAAGAAGCGTACAACCTACCCGGGTAAGATGGGCGAGCTGCTCGCGTCGATGGGCATCACCGAGGACATCGCGCAAGGCCCATCGGGCATCCCGATGTCTGTCTTGACCGGATGCGTCCGGCAGGTCGTTGTCATACCGGGTTCCGAGCGCCCAGCAATGCGCAAGAACGGCGAGCCAATGATCTCGAAGATGAAAGTCAAAACCGAGGCGGGCAGTACCCGTCTGGTAGACTACCAGGTTATGGATCAGTACGCGATTGATAGGCAGCGTTGGAAGAAGCTTGTGTACCAGGAGCGTCGCAAGGCGTCGGGTCGCTACGTTGGACCTTTCGGCTTCCCAGCAAAGGCTGCTGCATAATGTTCGGTAAGAACGAGATCGTAGGACAGAAGGCGTTCCCAGACGACGACCGCCTTCTCGTCACCTCCTACTTTGCGACGTTGCAAGGTGAGGGGCCATTCTCAGGCAAGCGCGCGGTGTTCCTACGCTTGGCTAAATGTAACCTAGCCTGCTCGTTCTGCGACACCTACTTTGACTCGGGTGATTGGTACAGCCTCCAATCCATCGCCAGCGCGTTGAGCTCCCTTGTTGACGACACGAAGGAATGGGGTCTCGTGATCACAGGCGGAGAACCGTTGCTGCAGAAAGCCATCTCACCTTTCTTGAACAACGAAGTCCACTGGTGGGCTTGGACGCAGATCGAATCCAACGGAATCGTTCCGCAAGCTATACCCGACGAAACGACGCTGGTCGTCTCACCAAAATGTGCCGAACGCAATGGAGTGGCAACGAAGTACCTACGCCCTCATCGCTTCAACTTAGAGAACGCCAACTGTTTGAAGTTTGTCATGTCGGCCGACGACGGGCCTTACTCGACGATACCCGATTGGGCTCTTGAGTGGAAGTGGGAAACGGGCAAGGAGATTTACGTCTCGCCCATGAACATCTACAACCGTGAACCCGAGAAAGCAAAAGCCGCTCGCAACTCGAACGAGGTGACGATTGAGCAGCGTTCGAACATCGAAGAAGTAATCTCGTTCTGGGAGCCGGGTTTGCTTGACCTAGAGGCGAACGAACTCAATCATAAGCACACGGCGAACTATGCAGTTGCGCACAATCTGCGCTTCCAATTGCAGGCACACCTTTACGCGGGAATGGCATAACATGGCGGGACTGACCGACGGCGAGTACCAATCTAGCGATTCTCTCTTTGCCGCCACGAACGTCCCAGCGCAAAGCGAGAAGAAGGTTGCGGGGCAGGTCCAGCAAGCGTTCTTCATGCCGGGGACCTATCCCCTCGACTACGTTGCACCTGACTACCGTTCAATCGTCGGGCGCAGTCGCATAGGCCTCGACATCGAAGGACTTGATCCTGACCTTGAAGAAAAAGGACCAGGCGCCTACCGCGAGGAAGGCTTTGTATGCGGTGTCGCTGTTGCATACAGCGAGGACGACGCGTCCTACTATCCCGTCGCGCACGATCACGAAGGCGCGAACGTAAAAGACCCCGAAGCATTTTGGAATCAATTCCGCGAAGAGGCGAAGGACTTCGAAGGCGAGATTGTGGGCGCCAATTTGCAGTACGATCTCGACTGGTTGCGGGCACGTCACGGCGTCAAATTCAACGTAGCAAAAATCCGTGACATCCAGATTGCTGAACCGCTTCTAAATGAGAATAGGTTTACCTACGCGTTGAAGGCGCTCGCCAAGGACTACCTTAAAGCAGACAAGTCGGACGACGAACTAAAGCGCCTTTATGGCTCGGGATATATCAAGCACATGCCTCAAGTGCACCCAGGTCACGCTGCGGTATATGGTGAGGCAGACACGACGTTGCCTTGGCGCATATACGACAAGCAGGCGGCACAGCTAGAGGTAGAAGGCCTCACCGATCTGTTCCACATGGAGGCCAACCTAATGCCGTTGCTGCTCGAGATGCGCAACCGCGGCGTGCGCGTTGACGTTGATGCGGCTCACGAAGGTCTTGACATGACGAACAAGGTGGCGCAGGAATCCAAGGACGCAATCAATCAGATAGCAGGCCACAGCATCGACATCTGGTCGTCTGATTCCATCGCGAAAGCGTTCGACGCGCTCAAGTTGGCGTACCCCCAAACTACGACAGGCAAACCATCCTTTGTGAAGGCGTGGCTTGCGTCACACGATCACGACATTGCCAAGCGTATAATGCAGGCGCGTGAGTACGACAAGATCGGCGGGACGTTCATTCAGAACTACATCCTCAACGGTCAGGTAGATGGGCGTATCCACGCGATGTTTAACCAGCTAAAATCTGACGAGAACGGCACGGTGTCAGGACGCTTCTCGTCGTCAAGCCCAAACCTGCAGAACATCCCAGCACGTCACCCGATCTTGGGCCCGTTGCTGCGTTCGATGTTCATTCCTGAAGAAGGTATGCTTTGGGGCTCGCTCGATTGGTCGCAAATTGAGTACCGCCTGCTCGTTCACTACGCGTCGATCACGAAAGGCATTGACGCCGACGAAGCGGTGCGCATGTACCGCGCAGACGCAAAAACAGACTTCCACGACATGGCCGCGAAGATCACAGGCCTAGAACGCAAAGCGGTGAAGGCGATCAACTTCGGCGTTGTCTACGGAATGGGCATTCCAACGCTCGCGGGCAACATGGGCGTCTCGATTGCGGAGGCGACGTCGATCAGCAATCAGTTCCACACCAACTCGCCTTACATCAAAGGCATGCTCGACCTCGCGGGAACGCGTGCCGGGAAGCTTGGAGAGATCCGCACGATCCTCGGGCGCAAGCGTCGGTTCAACACGTTCGAAGTCAGCTACTACGACAGTGACGCGAAGAAGGTAGAACGCGAATTGGTCGACGAGGACGACCTTGCGGCGTTCGTTGACGAGAAAGGCGACTGCATCCGCAACAAGCGGCGCGCGTTCACGCACAAAGCGCTAAACGCACTCCTGCAAGGATCCGCTGCCGACCTGATGAAGAAGGCGATGGTCGACATGTGGGACGCGGGACTGTTCAACGTCCTCGTGCCGCACCTGACCGTCCACGACGAGTTCAACAGCTCAGTGCCTGACACGAAAGAAGGCCGCGAAGCCTTCGCTGAGATGCGCGACATCATGGAACACGCAATCAAGTTAGACATCCCCGTGTTGGCAGACGGCTCGCTCGGCAAGAACTGGGACGAAGCAAAGTGACAAAACCTTGGGAAGGACCTGACGGATGCGCTCTCGCGTTCGCCGTCAAGCTCGACGACTACAAGGCCGTGGAATTATGGGCGGAATCAAAATTCCGGAATCGCCTACTTTGGAATCTATCTAAACACGTGCTTGCATACGAAAAGGAAGGCGTTGTATCAGTGACGCGATACAACAACGGTGAATGGGAGCCATGCGATGACTGGCGCAAGCTATCAAACTAAATACCGCCCCGCGACTCTTGACGACGTAGTAGGGCAGGATCACATCAAGAACGCGCTCAGCGCGACACTTGACGAACGCGCTCAGCAGGCGTTCTTGTTCGAGGGGCCCAGTGGTACGGGAAAGACTACTCTCGCCCGTATTGCCGCAGCACGACTAGGCTGCGCGGAGATCATCGAAGTCGACGCCGCGTCCAATACTGGCGTTGACGACATGCGCGCCGTCTCATCGAAAGCAGACTACCAATCGTTCGACGGAACGGGTAAGGCATTCATCATAGACGAGTGCCACCGCCTATCGCGTCAAGCGTGGGAGTCGCTCCTGAAAGCCATCGAGGAGCCACCTGAAGGCGTCTACTGGTTCTTCTGCACGACAGAGCCCACGAAGATCATCAACACAGTACGCACTCGTTGCATGACGTTCACCTTAAAGGACGTGCCTTATCGCAAGCTCCTAGGGCTCATTGCAGACGTGGTAAAACAAGAATCGCTCGATCTCCCAGACGACGTGATCGAAGCAGCCGTGGGTGAGGCGGGTGGCTCGCCACGTAAAGCCCTCGTCAACCTTGCAACCGTCAAGCACGCGAAGACGAGCGAGGAGGCGATGGCTGCGCTCAATCGTGCCCCGGGTGACGCTGAAGCAATAGACCTGGCGCGTCTCCTGTTCAAAGGTTTCTCGTTTAATACTGCCAAACCTATCCTGAAGGAATTGAAAGACGCGAACGCCGAGAGCGTTCGTTTGACCGTGTTCACATATGCTCAAGCCGTCGTCCTCGGCAAGGGGGACCTTTGGGCGATGCAAGTCATGGGCGAGTTTGAGAAACCGTGCGTCGAGATGAACCGCATGGGCGACATTGTGCTGCGCGTCGCGCGGCTGGATTTCAAGAAAGGTAAGTCATGAGCAATTCGGGCACGAACAAGATCCGCATCACCAAGCGGTACAAAGACTGGTCGCCTAAAGCGGGCATCGAAGAAGTAGACACAGTCGAGATCTCAGGTGGGTCGGAGGGCAGCGCCATGTTCGTCACCAAGGTCAACGCAACGGAAAAGCTCGACTACGAGATAGTCGACTACGAGGTTGCTTTGATCTCGCGCATGGAGCGTCCAGAAATTATCAAGAACCCGTCAGGGGGCGGTACGGGCAAACTCATGGTCAAAGGAAAGGACTTTTAGGATGTTCATTCGCATCGCTCACCGCCAGAACGGCAGGACGACAATTCAAGGCGGACCCAACGACGCCTACTACTTCACGCATGGGCACAGGTTCGACGTGACCTATCTCGAAGACGAGAAGGCCCTGATCCTGTCGAAGGACCCAAAAGGCCAGTACAGCGCCACCGAAGTCGGCGCCTACAGGACCGAGGGTGCTTGCGCCAACATCGTCGCAGAAGTCTTGCCCGAATGGCTACCCGCGTTCTGCGTCAACGAGGCAGAGTTTGAGGAAGTTGGCGAGATGTTAGTTTGGCGTCGTCCACCTGTCTGGGCGCTCGCGTTCCCGCAGCACGCACCTCGCTCTTCAGACGCCGCTCGCATTGCTGCGATCAGCGGCATGAGCTTGCGCATCGCGTCAGCAGCGCGCAACCTTATCGACCCGGCTAGCGTCACGCAGACCGCACCTGCTTGGGTTCGGTCGTCGATGACCGCCCACGATTGGCAAGTAGTGGTATCTGAGTTCTTTTCGATGTCTCGCGTTTAAACGGTTGAGCATATCGTGGTTTCCTGTATAACTGAGTTATAGCAACTTAATCAACGGAGACCACGATGACCAACACGACTTACAAAACCCGCGAAGAATGGCTACACGCTTTCACCGACGCTGCTCGTCCTATGTTCAAAGAGCTTGGATATGAACTTCCCAAAACTTTGCGACTGTCTGTCGGCTTCACGTCGAAGGGTGCGCGTTCCAAACGCATCGGTGAATGCTGGTCGAACGAGTCGTCCGAAGACGGCGTCTGCGAAATCTTCATAACCCCGCTGCTTGGCGACGCTGCTCGCATCGCTGACATCCTGACCCACGAACTGATCCACGCGACTGTCGGCGTTGCAGCCGGCCACAAAAAACCTTTCGTCGATTGCATGAAAGCCGTCGGCTTGGCCGGTAAGCCGACCGCGACTGTCGCGGGCGACGGGTGGTGGAAATGGGCGCAGCCGATCCTCGACGACCTGGGTGACTTGCCTCATGCGAAACTCGCGCAGCCGGGTGGTGGCGCATCGAAGCAAACGACGCGCATGCTCAAGTGTGAGTGCGGGTCCTGCGGGTTCACGTTTCGCACTACCGCGAAATGGCTCGAAGCCGCCGACGGCATGGTGCGCTGTCCTGACCCGTTCTGTGAGGGCGACGTGGGAATTGGGTGACACCCAACTGATTGATTGAAACTCGCGGCGGGCATTCGTATGCTCGCCGCAAATGGAGACTGATATGGCAGAAACTTTTGACTTCACCGCGTTCATGCAACGCATGGGAAACCCTGACGCTCAAACGACGCGCGACATGATCGGCGCGGAGATCAGCGACGCGATGGAAACGGTGCTGGGCGAAGTGTGCCCGCGCGTCTGGTGTGTGCTGGTCGAGCAGTCCCGCATCGACCCAAAAAACCTCACCCACCTCAACGCCGTGATGAACTCGGCCATATTCGCCGTCCTGTCCTTCCTCGCCGCCATGACCCCCACCAACTCGACAGACGGCATGGACAACGACGACGCGCTGCGCCGCAAGATCATCGAGAATCTGAACTCCTGTCTCTCCAACGGTCGCGACGCGGGAAATGAGATCGTCCAGCTTGCTCAGACCGCTGGCAAGATGAAACTAATGAACGATACCCAGACCGACCTAGCAAACGTGATCACCGCAAATTCGATGATCATCAAAGGCATCCATGAGCACATCAAAAAAACCTAAGCCCCCGACGCCTCGGAATCCTGAGGCGCGGGCGATGCTTACTGGGGGCGCGTTTAAACAACTAGTGGTGCCTGACAAAAAGAAGCAGGTGGCACGAAAAGCGAAGCACAAGACGGAGATAGACGAATGAAAACGACATGCGCCCCGCGGGTACTAGCAACTGCACTGCTGCTGCTTTCGACGTGTCACCCAGCGTTGGCGCTTGACGACGAAGTCGGGCCGCTCATTGAGTTCGTCGTGGAGGGCGCTTGCGTCGTCTACACGAACCAGTTCCAGCCTTCCGTTATCGGCAGCTCCGAAGAAGTCGTCTTCGAAACAACTCACGGTCAGGTCGTGCTGCGCGTCACGCGCGGCAAAGGTATGGACCCCGATTCCGTCGAAGTGTGGGACCTGCCCGCGAGCATACTTGCGCGTCCCATGACGTTGACGCTCGACGAGTACGAGACAGACCGCATCTGCTTCGAGCCTTACGAGGGTGCTTGACAAGCGTCCTATAACTGGCTTATGAACGTGACACGACATCAACAACGAAACAACGGAGACTTCAAAATGGCTACTTTCAAACCCTCAGAGGCACAGAAACGATTCTACGACTGGGTCAGCAATGATTCCGGTCATGCAATTCTTAACGCTGTAGCAGGCTCTGGTAAAACCACCACGATCCTGAACGGCATCGCAATGATGCGTGGTAAGGTTTGGTTCGGCGTTTACAATAAAAAGATGGCCGACGAGATCAAAACCAAGCTCGCCGAAAATCCCGCACTGCGCGAACGTTCCGACTTCTCGAACAAAACCGACCGCGTCGAGTCGTCCACGTTCCACTCGCTCGGCTTCTCAATCGTGCGTGGCATGTCGTACCCGAACAAACCTGAGATCGACGACAAAAAGGTTGAGCGTCTGGTTGACCAGATCATCGCCGAAAAAGAGGCCGTTGCAAATCAGGAACGTCCCGACCTTCGCGAACTTCGCCCAACTATCCTCCGCATGGTGTCGATGGCGAAAAACCGCGGCTTCGTAGATGCGCCTTTTGTGCGTGACGGCTTGACTGACTGGGACAACGTTGACGCGTGGTACAACATGACCGCGCACTTCGACCTCGGCGAAACACTAGACGACGGTCAGGTGTCATGTGCGATCAACTTCGCCCGCACCGTGCTGCGAAAGTCGACGTCCGACATTGCGACCATCGACATGGACGACATGATCTACTTACCCCTAGCACGGCGCGTCTCGTTGAAGCAGTGGCACAAATTCAACTGGGTACTGATCGACGAAGCACAAGACACGAACCCCGCCCGTCGCGCACTCGCAGCGATGGTGATGGCCGGTGGCGCACGTCTCGTTGCGGTCGGTGACCCGCACCAAGCTATCTACGGCTTCACTGGCGCGGACAACGACTCGTTGCAGCAAATCCAACGCGCGTTCGGGGCGGTAGAATTACCCCTTACCGTTTCATATCGTTGCCCGCAACGTGTCGTCGCTCACGCGCAGCAGTGGGTTTCTCATATCGAAGCGCACGACGCTTCTCCTGAAGGCGCGGTACTTCGCACACCTTATAAAGCGTTTATCGACGCGCTGCCCAACATCGAACGCGCTGACTATTCAGAGACAGCAGTGCTTTGCCGGTACAACAAGTACTTGGTTGGCTTGTGCTTCAAAATGATCCGCGAAGGTATCCCGGCTAAGATCGAGGGTCGCGCAATCGGCGAGGGCCTGATAAAACTTGCAACACGTTGGACATCGGCAAAGACAATCAACGGTCTCGAAACCAAGCTGCGCGAGTACGAAGATCGCGAAGTCGCGAAGGCTCTGAAGAAAGAGCAAGAGCAAAAGGCTGACCGCATCATAGACGAAGTAGCTACTATCATTACTGTGATCGAGCGCGTCCGTGCGATGGGCCTGGATCGTGTCACCGACGTCGTTGACGCAATAGAAGAGATCTTCGAGGACAACGTTGCTGGCAAAGGCATGATCACTTTGTGCTCAGCTCACAAGTCGAAAGGCATGGAGTGGAACACGGTCTACATCCTCGACCGCGAGGCACTGATGCCTTCGAAGATGGCTCGTCAGGACTGGCAGGTTGACCAAGAGATCAATCTGATCTACGTAGCCGTCACACGTGCAAAGCAGAC
>Ga0070751_1001742_pt1 | contig 12704 bp, 10 predicted proteins | sample VirMetDEL_Aug_28_FD_78514 | JGI IMG/M metagenome (GOLD analysis project Ga0070751, IMG submission 78514) | Aqueous microbial communities from the Delaware River and Bay under freshwater to marine salinity gradient to study organic matter... | ecosystem: Environmental > Aquatic > Marine > Coastal...
GCGAATGCGCGTTGACTGGAATGCCAATTGGCTGGTCCGAGCAGTACTGGGATCACACGGCATCCATTGACCGCATTGACAATGAGCGTGGCTACTGGCCTGACAACGTCCAGCTTGTCCATAAGCAAGTCAACATGATGCGCGGCTCGCTGGAGATCGAACAGTTTGTTGAGTTGTGCAAGTTGGTAGCCAACAAAGTTAAGTGGTAGGAGGGACCAGGGCGTGGACGAAGAAGACTTCGACAACACTGAGGACGCAGAGTCCGTTGTCGTTGAGGCCACGCCCTGGTTCAACTCCGACACCGTAGCAACATCAATGGTCTTTGCTGCGCAGATGGCGCAAGCAGCAGCAGACCATTTTCAGAATCTTGCACTACTGGCGCTAGGCCAGTCAGCCCATGAATGGGCAAGTGAGGACCGGGAAGAGATGGCAGACGACCTGATGAAGCAGATCGGGTCTCTCCCTGAGACTAAGGAGAAGGATGGCAAACGGACACGGCGGTCAGCGCCGCCCAAGTAATCCTGCTCCCGTATCCGGCCCTGGCGCTCTGTCCCGTCGCACTGACGGGCAGGGACCCAAGTACATTTCAGGCGGTCAGTACGGCGAAGGCCAGGAGATGATGGATCTTCAGGCCTCTGCCCCGATGTCGGAGACCAAGACTCGCGCACCGCGTATGTCGGCAGGTAAGACTGCTACTGCGCCGCCGCCTGCACAGGTCACTCCCCTGTTCGCCCCGACGCAGCGACCGGACGAACCAATCACCGCAGGCGCTCCATTCGGACCGGGTCCTGGGCCTCAGACACCTTCGCGCAGCGGGAAGAGCCTCACCGCAACTTTGGAAAAGTTGCTTCCTTATGACTCGTCAGGCCAGATCGCACGGTTGTATCAAATGGCCGCTAGCAAGGGCTGGTAGGCGGTGGCAGAGCGATATGTTGATACGTCTCGCCTGAGCGGCATTGAGCAAGCCTCTAGGACGCCCGTACAGGACTACCCGCGTGGGTCAGCGCCGAATCTTCCCGCAGTACAGCGCACCCCTCCGCAGTTTGACTTTTCAAACTACGCAATCGGTCAGCGCGAAGACGCACGCCGAGCACTTGCTCAGCAAACCCTTGACGACGCAGCAGCCGAGGCGCAGTTCGGAAAAGAGCAGGGGTACACACCGTACAACCTCGAGGTCGCTTATGAGCAGACGCGATCAGCATACTTTGCGATGCTCAATACCTACGCGAGGCCAACCGCAATTTTGGGTGCAGAGCGGTATCCCACGCTCACTGAGGCCGCACTTCAGGCAAATCTGGATCAGAGCGACGTAAACAAGCTCCTCAATCTTCTTGAGGTGGACCGTGCCGCAGAGCGCCTAATCGCCTCCATGAACCTCGTGTACAACGAGGAAAACGACCCCAACAAGCGAATCCTGGGTGACCGGCAGATTGAGCAGACGCTCAAGTCCATGAACCCCATCATGCGAGCAGCCACATGGGATGTTGTCGTTGAGAAGATTGCTGCTTCGGTTGAGGCTCCCTTGGGCGAGCCCAACCAGTGGCTTGAAGTACTCAGGGATGGCGCTGGGAAAGCCCTTGAAGCGGTCATGGCCCCACTCATCTGGGCCAATGATCAGGTGCAACGTGCGCAGCGGGCAAGCTCATACGGCAGTTACATGGAGCCCGAGTACGACCCTATTGGCATCAACACAATCCAGAACATCTTTGAGTACTGGGACGATGTTGAGAAGGGCAAGTACAACAACGAGATCATTGCTGCCGGCATTGATCAAGTTGGCAAACTGCCCATGGACTTGGCGATGCAAATTGAGCAGGCCAAGACGGCTGGCGACCCAGACCCGCTCATTACGGTGCTGGCGCAGAACTCAACCAATCCTGAGGCAATGGCAATTCTTGAGGCGGCCTTCTACCCCGGTGGCGAGTCCTCTTCCCTTGCTGAAGCATCTCGCATTCTTGACAACGCAAGCCTAGGAAACACGGGGCAGGTCTTCCTGACTACCGCGCTGCGCGATGAGTACCTGGGCTCAGAACTGCGAGACACTGGCGCCGGTGCGCTCAACGTGTTTGACACGCTTGCCGCCGATCCCACCATCTTTGGCGCAAAGATACGCACGGCCTACCTCTCCACACGCTTTGCCATGGAGAAGATCGCTCCTGGCGCAACAGCCGCGGGTATTCGTGGTGCCTTCCAAATGCGTCCGGTACGCAGGTACTACGACCGCCTCTTTAACGACATTGGTCGTTATGAGAAGTTGCTGAAGAGCGATCCCACTAAGGCTGGTCTGTTCCGCGAGCAGATGCGGCGACAGTACGCGGAGACTCCTGACCAGGTAATTGACGACTTCATTGAGCGTGGCATTCGCACCGTTGATGACCTTGCCGACGATGTAGTTGAGCAAAACGCAATCTTCACCATCCAGAAGGGTGGGGCCGCGCAGGAACTCCTCGGGCCAGATATTGACGAGGTAACACCTCTGTTCAATTCGATGGTCTCTGACGGTCAAAGCCTGAGCCGTCAGTTGCTACTGCCTCGGATGACACTTACTCGTGCGCTGAAGACAAACTTCTCGCGCACAGTGTCAATCGCAATGCCAAAGGCAAGGGGTGCTAAGGCTGTCAAGGATGCCTACGGCAACACCGACGATGCCGCTGAGTTCACCGCACGGATCTCAGACCCAGCAGTCGCCGCCCAGGCTGGGGCCATCGAGCGTTCTGGGATCACCTCCCGAGGTTGGTTCGGCAAGAAGGTTGATCGTTTTACGCGCTACTTCTCAAGTGTGGGTCTTGGCGCTGTCTCTATCACTGACGGCTCAGACGCCAAGTTGATCTACCGCTATGCCAGAAGTTTCCTGTCGCGCACTCATGCCACATACATTGCAGATCGGTGGCGTGGAGCAAATGCGTCTCAACGCTACGACATTCTTGTCGGTCTAAACAGGACGGCGGCAGCAGCAAAAGGGATTGACATCACCAATCCCGAGATGCTTGCCCGCGTTGATGAGATGGTCACCGCAACCAGCACGGGCAGTCGCTTCGCCGCCAAGAGTAAGCCAATCTCGGCAATTGGCGGCGGTCCAGTGGCTGAGTTTGAGGCAACCGCAGAGCGCCTGTACCACGGAACAAACCGAGCATTTGAAAGATTTGATGAGACTGTTGCCCAGCCTCGTGGCTCGCGGTCGCTGCCGAGGACCGGCGGCGGGCGCAACATCTATTTTTCGGATCGGCAGGACGTTGCGGAAACCTTTTCCAAGGAAGCCGGGTCGTCGGCTAAGATGCCGAGCCCCGCTGACGGGGAGAGCGTTTGGGTCGACTACGTTCGAGTCTACGGGAATGGTGACGAGCGTGCCGCTGTCATGTACGCATTGGACAACAACGGCGCTCCCCGAGTGGCGTTACTCGAAGAGGTCACTGCTGACGGCCAGTTGGTCTCCAGATTTACTGAGAATGTAGATGAGATTCTTGACTACATTTACCTAAATGGCGATACACCCCTCATGTACCCAAGGGGCGAGTTGCCACGGGTTATTGAGGCAGACGTTTACGGCAAGACGCTTGATCTATATATCCCGAACAGTGCATTTGACTCAGATGCAGCATTCTCAAAATGGATCTCCGAGAACGTTCCGGATGATCTTCAGCAGGCACTCAAAGACGAAGGCACTTTTGGCTGGATCTTTAACCGGATGGCACATGGCTCTCAGTACCAGCACGAACGGTCATCAGCCATTGTTAACTGGGCCCGAGACAATGGGTATGGCAAGATCGTCGTTAATGACGCACCCCTGAGCGGTGGAAGATCAATCATCGTTGTACCCGAGATGGTCAAGTACGGCACGAATGACCCAGTCTCTGCCCTTCGCTCTACCCTTGACGAACAGCAGCGTGCCGCAGCAGACCTGACGGACCCATCCGACTTTAACGGGGTCAGCAAGGCCCTCTTTGACTGGCAGACGGCCAAGTATGTGGCGCTTCCGAACTTTCGTGAGATGGAGAAACTCGCTCGCTGGTATCGGATGCTTGATTCAGCGGGTGTCGGCTGGATTTCATCTGTGCCTCAGCGGGTGACCGATGCCTGGTCTCTTGGCACGCTGTACGGCCTGCGCTTTTCCATGCGCTCCGCAGCAGAGGATCTCTGGTTCTATGCGGTGATTACCGGCGGCAATCTGGGCGACCTGTACAAGGCCCGCCGCGCAAGCACGGTACTTCGTGAGGTCCGCGGGCGCACTCGCCAGGGCGCTTGGGCTTCGCTCGTCGGGAAAGACGCGCCAAAGTCAACGCTAGGCATGGTCAACAAGCGCCTGCGCCGCATAGGCGACAGCATTGACAACTCAAACAGCGAGATGGCGCGGATCTTCGGCAACTTCATCCAAGGCAATCTTGATCAGGGTGAAGTGGCCATGGCATTTGAGGCTGCGAACAAGGGTGACTTCGCCCCGATGCGCCGCCTTGCGTCACTAGCCCTAGTGAATGCCAAGATGACTGGACTCAAGGGCAAGGATCGTGACTACATCCTTGATCTCGTCTCGGGTCCATTCGGCATGAAGTACATCGACGAGCTGGCTGAAACCGGTCGGTCCATCAACAGCGGTGGCCTGCCCGACCTGAACCTTGACGTTCCCGGCACTGACAGCATGGGAGTCACTGTCGGAGCCGTCCCTCGCACATCTAATGGCCTGCGCCCTACAGGCGAGTGGAGCCCCGAACTTCCCGTCGAGAACAGCAATGTAGGCGCAATGATGGCCTGGGAGCGATTCCTCAACGGCGTGATCACTAATGACGGCCCAGTGGGCCAGATCATTGTCGCGAATCTTGATGATGTGCAGAGAGCTGCCCGTCTCGCGGCTGATGAGATCCGTATTGATCCGACGAAGTTTGGCTACGCAGATCGCTTTGCTGCTCTCGCTGAGGTGACCCCCGAGGAGTTTGCGCTTCGTAAGGTTCAGGCCGTGAGAGCTGCTTTCAGCGATGCTAACGGCAACCTCAACACGAAACTGTGGCGTCGCGTGGTTGACGAAGACGGTTCAGTAAGGGCCTTTGATGTTGTTGAAGGACAGCGTGTATATCGAATCAACCAATCCACGTTGCGCAACATCCCTGCGTCAGAGCGTCCGCAGTACGTCCTCGGGCAAGAGTATGGTGCCGTGCCGACAGCCTCTGGGATTGGGGCCTTCGCGGATAATACATGGGCTTGGATGGGTGAGCAGTATGCCCGCATCGCTCGTGAACCGGTATTCATTGCGAACTACCTGGGGGTTCGCAAGCAACTGGCCTCGTACCAGGCTCAACTGGCCGAAAAGGTGGGCGAGAAGGCGGCATCCCGAATCGTCTCGCGCATGGCTGAGGACAGGGCCTACGCTTTCACACTGAGTTTCGTTGATAATCCTGCCAACAGGTCGCTGCTTGCCTACAAGGTTCGCAACGTGTCGCGCTACTACCGCGCTACTGAGGACTTCTATCGCCGCATGCTGCGTGCAGGCAAGCAGTACCCGGTTGGCCTGTGGAAGACCGCCTTGACGTATGACGTACTTGATGACACTGGATTCATCTACGAAGACGACGAGGGCAACAAGTACTTCATGTATCCAGGCAGCAAAGAGCTGATGAGCGCGATGTCGTGGTTTGCTGGCGCTCGAGGCGACAGCGTGGTGCAGATGGACTACCCGTTCTTCCTAGGTGGCAAAGTCAACATGCTTGCACCGTCTACTGACCCGAACCAGGCCATCCCAACGGTAGCCGGCGCTCCAATCATTGGTTTCGGTTGGCGCATGATGCAAAGGGCATTCCCGTCTCTTGACCGACTGAACAAGTTGGTTCTTGGCGAGTACGGAGCAAACCCCGATACATCACTCGGGGGCGCACTTGCCGAGTCATTTCTTCCAGCGGGCGCGACCCGAGTTCTTCGGGCTCTCAACACTGATGAACGAGAGTCAATGTTTGCTGCGGCGCAGAAGGACGCCATTGCCATCGCCGTGGCAAACGGCGCTATTCCAGCGAATGCCGGCCCAGAGGCGATGAACTCACCCGAGTTTGAGAATGCGATGGCCGGGATCAACGCCATTGCATTTAGTGCCGTAGTAACTCGTCTGGCTTTGTCCTGGGTTGTCCCCGCCTCGCCGCAGCGGTATGTGGATAACGTGTCCGACTACGCCCGTATGAATGGTTCCGTTTCACTGCGAGGCGCATTCCTGGATCTTGTGCAGAAGCATGCCGAGGCTGACGAGGAGAATCCCGTCGGGGGTGCAATGGTTGAGTGGTATCGGCTCAACCCGAATCTCTTCCCCTACACGGTTTCAAAGACCGAAGCCGACACTTCTGGCAATATCTCTTTCTCCCCCCTGAAGTCGGGAGAGGAAGTGCTGGCCTGGTACAAGGATAATCGCGAAAGCCTCATCAAGCAGTACCCAAGAACCGCCTACTTCTTGGCCCCGCAAGCCGAGGGATTTGACTGGGATACCTGGGGCCTCATCATGGGCCAGGGCTTGCGTGTGTCGAAAGACGACATGACATTCCTTAGGGATGTCTATGCCTCCTACGGCGAGTTCCAGCACTACGCCACTATTGCCGACTACCAGCGCGATCTTGACCTGCTTGATCCGCGAGATCCAGAGCAGTACAGCGAGATACGCAAGCTTGAGGCACAGCGTTCCGACGACCTGGCATTGGTTCGCGACAGGAATCACTGGTGGAAGAAGAAGTACGAGGAAACACGAAACTTCCAGGGCAAGACAGGAACCGCCGAGACGGCGCTCCTTGCCACGAAAAAGATGGTTGATGAGTTGTACGACTCAACTCCAGATGAGGAGTGGCAGGGATCTCCTGCCCAGGCCATCCGCAACTCCATTCTGACGTACATCGACTACCAGACCGAGATCAATATGATCACGGGGCAGACCGCTGAAGACAACCTGAAGAAGCGCACGCTGCGATTTGAGCTTCAGAAGGATCTTGAGTTCCTCGCAGAGGCTGATCCGAACGCGAAGCTATTTATTATGACGGTCTTGTACAGCGACCCTGGGCTGAGCATTCTTGACACTTCCACGATTGGTGACTGACTGTGACTGTGCCCACCTACGTTGATACTTCTAGGCTCAGTGGCATCGAGAAGGCATCTCGGCCACCCGTCCCCGGCTCCGTCCGCACGACACCGAAGCCGACTGCAACCAGTTCGGATGGCTCCATGCGAGGAGCCTCTGCTACAACACCGTCAGTCTCGGGATCAAGTTCGGCTTCGAGTGCAACTACAAACACCGTAGGAGTTCTCTTCCCTAGGCCCTATAGCGATGTCTATGTAGACACTTCATCGCTTCGCGGCATCATGGGGGCCAGCGACTACGGCTCCGCAACCTGGGTTGGGCAGTACACGGCAGGGAGTTCCGGTAAACCAGGAACCCTTCCGGAGTATGCCAGTGCGCAGGTTCAGAACTACGACTGGCTTTTCGGGATTATTGCCAAGGACTACTACAGCACTTCAACGGCGAAGAAGTGGTACGAGGAGCAGTTCCTTCAGCAGGCGCTGAATATCAGCCGTACCGAGGGGCGCATGGTCAACGTCGTTGATCTTGCCTATGAATACGCGCAGACCAAGGGGCTGCTTGACGGTAACGGGCAACTGACCAAGGCCGGCGAAGACGCCTACCGGGTCTACCTCGGCGACAAGTCGGGATCCTCATCTTCAAGCAGCGGTGGAGGTGGCTACTCCTCCTACGGCGGCTCCTATGGCGGCAGTGGCGGTGGGAGTGGAGGGTCAGCGGTCTTAACTGACCCGACCTCCGCTAGAGGTCTCCTGATGCAGACCATGCAGTCCGTGCTAGGGCGCAACCCCACCAATACCGAGTACAAGGATTTCCTAGCGACACTGAATGACTCGGAGTTGGCGAACCCCAGGACGGTCACCATGGAAGGCGACATTGCCGTCCAGTCTGGTGGCGTAGACGCATCGGTGCTTGCTCTGGATTTCGCCAAGTCCGCAGAGGACTACAAGTCCGTTGAGGCCAACAAGTACTACAACGCATTCATGCAGGCCCTAGGAGGTGCTTCGAATGGCTGACGGTAAGAGCCCGTCCTTTGCTGTTCAGCAGGCACGCCGGGAATTGCGTGAAGCGGAACGGACCCTCAAGGATCTTGAGAAGCGCAACATCCAGGGACCGCAACTTGATGACGCCAAGAAGGCCGTCAAGGAAGCGGAGAAGCAACTCAAGAAGCTGACTACTGGTTCCCGTGAGGATCGACGCGAAGAGCGTCAAGACTTCATGGATGACTACTACAACGAACTTGGCGGTCCCTGGGTCGCTGAGTTGGTCAAGTCTGACCCAACCCTTAACCGCCTCATCCAAAAGGCAATCAAGGAGGGCTGGGATCCCGGTCGGTTCCAAGACGAGCTGTACCAGACTGACTGGTGGACAGACCCAGAGAAGTCTGCGTCGTGGAAAGCTGCCTTCCAGTCTGAGTTTGCCAAGGACAAGACACAGTGGAATCAGTCCCTTGATGATGCCAAGTTGGCTATCAAAGAGATGGCTAAGGGCATGTACAACATGGTCATCCCCGATGCCGTCCTAGACCGAATTGCTCGCAAGTACATGTATGAGGGCTGGGACCGCAACGGCGGTCGCGGACTTCAGGTGTGGCTTTCTGAGCGGTTCGGACGCCAGGAGGATCGCGGGGCCGAACTGACCCCCGGTGGGCAGTTGCTGGACACGGAGCGCACCCTTGCCGCCGCTGCTCGTGCCTATGGCGTAACCCGAGACGATGCCTGGTTCACAAAGACCTCTCGCGACATTATGAATCCTGACAGCAACTACACCGAGGACGATGCCTGGAACGAACTCATCGCCGAGGCAGAGGACCTGTACCCGGTATTTGCTGGCAAGTTGAGCAAGGACCGTTCAGTTCGCGATCTCGGTGCCGGCTACCTCGGTCAGATGGCTCGATACCTAGAGCTTGACGGGCCAGACAGCATTGACCTCACCGATCCCCTGCTCCAGCGTGCCTTCACCAGCTTGGATGATGCAGGCAACCCAACCCTGATGCCGCTGTGGAAGTTCAATCAGGAGATCAAGAAGGACGACAGGTGGCAGTACACCACTAACGCCCTAAGCACCTACTCACAGATTGGGTCTGACTTGGCTCGCATGATGGGATTTGTGGGGTAGGGATGGCTTTTGACGTTGGCAAGTACACGAGCAAGGTTAGCCTTGATGTACAGGCTGGCCTGATCACCGTTGAAGAGGGCAACGCCCTTGTGGCGAAGGCACAGAGCCTCGCAAACAAGAAGGGTGAACTGGGGGCCAAGGATCGGATTGCCCTGCGGTATGGCGTAGGAGCGAGCGGGGCTCGCGACGACAACACCCAAACCGATAACGGGGATACCGACGAAACCGACGGTGGAGATGACGATGCCTCTACCGTGCCAGCAGGCCCAAGCCCCGAGACCGTTGCTGGACGCCAGAGTGCCCGCGAGTACCTCAATGGCCTGTTCAAGCAGTTCGGCTTTACGGATGCTGACATCACAGCCCTGATGGGTCAGGTTGATGGATGGATCCAGCAGGGTTACGCCGATGCGGGAACTGATGCGGTTCTAATGAAGTTCCGCGACACGGACATCTACAAGCGTCGCTTCGCGGGAATGGCAGAACTCATCGGACGAGGGCAGGCCATCTCTGAGGCTGAATACATCCAGCTTGAGTCCTCCTACCGCAACGTCATGCAGAACTACGGGCTGCCTGAGACCTACTACGACAACTACGACGACTACGCCCGCCTCATTGGCGCAGGATTGTCAGTCAATGAGGTGGAGCAGCGTGTGGTGGCAGCCAAGCAGGCTGCCAACCCTCTGGTTGCTGCGGAACTGAAGCAGTACTACAACATCACGGACGGCGATCTGACCGCCTACATGCTGGGCCTGACCGATGAGAACGGCCTGCAACTGGCCTCGGCTCGTAACCAGGAGCAGATTCGCACAGGCGCTCGGGCCGCACAGATCGGTGGTGCTGCGGAGAAGTACGGCTTCAGCATGGACAGGGCAGCCTCGGAGGCTCTGGCCGGCACGAGCATCGGTCAGACGGTGGATCCGTTCAGCATCGGGACCATGGCCCAACTGGAGGGCACCTTTGGACAGGCACGCAGAACAGCAGATCGCGAGACCACTCTCGCCGCCATTGATGCCGAGAAGTACGACCAGGGTGATGCTCTTGCTGCTGCTTTCGGCGATACGCAGAAGTCGCTTGCCTCGGAGAGGCGTGCGAAGCGGGAGCGTTCGCGCTTCTCTGGGTCGAGCGGCGTTGCTTCGACATCTCTGTCGGTGAAGAGGAATCTATGAGCGACGACTACAAGTGGTACAGGGTTCACACGGGCGGCAAGTAGCCGCCTCGGGGGTGAATGGACAGCAGGACTGTAAATCCTCACGAAGGCAGCAGACCTAGACACGGGTTCGATTCCCGTCACCTCCACTCCGCAACCGGATCGATCGGCCCCGGTGCGCGTCACAAGACCGATAGTCACAGCCACGCATGGCTCCCCCAAGTATGCGTGTGGGTGGCGACTTCCACGGATGAGAAGAGGGTGAGGGCATATGGCCCACAATGAGTACGATCTCGATGACGATTTCGATGAGTACGACGATGGCGCACTGCAACAGGTACGCAAGGCCCACAAGGCCGCTACCAAGCGCGTCAAGGAGCTGGAATCAGAACTGGCATCCCTTCGCGTAGAGTCACGAAACCGTTCTGTCGCAGACGTTCTCTCGTCTCGCGGTTACAACCCGAAGATCGCTGACTTGATTCCTGGCGATCTGACTACTGAGGATCAGATTACGTCTTGGCTCGATGAGCGCGGCGACCTGTTCAGCCCGAACCAGGCTGGCAGTCAGGCTACGTCCGAGGAGCAGATGGGTGATCAGCCCGGTATTAAGATGCCGCCGGAATTGCAGCGCATGAATGAGGTTGTGAACGCGGGCGAGGCTCCTACGGGTGATGAGTCACAGATTCTCGCGATGATCCAGGCGGCAAGTTCGCCCGAGGAACTCAATCGCCTGATCTTTGGCAACCCGAACGGGCCGACTGTTTAGTCAATTTCCGTTCTAACCATGTGAAAGGTGGTGAATCTCAACAATGGCGAATACCTACACTGGTACTGCGACCATCAGCAATCAGACCGGCCTGACGAATCTCGTCCAGACCGCGTATGACCGCTACGTTGAGATGGCCCTGCGTTCACAGCCGCTCATCCGTGACATCGCTGATAAGCGTCCTGTGCAGCAGGCCATGCCTGGTTCGTCCGTTGTCTTCCAGATCTACTCCGATCTGGCGCAGGCGACCAGCACCCTGACTGAGAACGTCGATCCCGATGCTGTTGCGATGAGCAACACCTCGACGGTCTCGGTGACCCTCAACGAGTACGGCAACGCTGCCCTGCTCACCCGTAAGCTGGGCCTGTTCAGCCTGTCGGACGTTGATCCGGCTGCGGCTGACATCCTCGCTTACAACATGGCTGACTCGCTTGATGCGGTTGCCATGACCACCCTGCGCGGTGGCAGCAACGTCCTGTTCGCCACGGGCGGTGCAACCGACCCGACGGCGACCAACGAGATTGCCGCTGAGGACACCATCACGACTGCTGACATCCGCAAGGCTGTCGCCAAGCTTCGTGCTGGCCTTGCTGTGCCCCGTATGGGCAGCCTGTACGCCTGCTACATCCACCCTGAGGTTTCGCACGACCTTCGTGCCGAGACTGGATCCGGTGGGTTCCAAGATCTCCACAAGTACGATGCGTCGGAGAACTTCTGGCCGGGCTTCATCGGCACGTTCGAGGGTGCGTACTTCATTGAGACGCCGCGTATGTACAACGCTACTGACGGCGCTTCCTCGGCTCGTGCGTTCCGCACGATCCTCACCGGCAAGCAGGCGCTTGCCGAGGCTGTGGCTGAAGAGCCGCACACCGTGATTGGTCCGGTTACGGACAAGCTCATGCGTGCGCGTCCCATCGGCTGGTACGGCGTTCTGGGCTGGGCTCGCTACCGCGAGGCCGCGCTCTACCGCATCGAGTCGTCCAGCTCGATCAACGCTGCATAGCACTCGTTCCAGTAGGGGTCACTCATATATCGGGGTGGCCCCTACTGGGCATGCACGAAGGGACTGGAATTGACTTGCAGGAGCAGTTGTTTGACGCAGGATCACTCAACGTGGGGGGAATGTGCAAGGGCTGCTGGCCTGCGCGTTCTGTTTGCGAAGAGTGCTGCTGGGTTGGATGCCACTGCGGAGAAGAAGAACGACCGGGAACTAGCCCTTTACCGGGAGGCTAGAGCAGCCGGCGTTCAGCCGGCAGGGACCACGACCAAGGCCATTCGCGAGGCCATGAATCTCAGTGAGCGAGCCGGGGCCGCTTACGACGCAACTGACCAGACGTTCTCCAACGGTTCTCACTACTCGCCCAAGACAGACAAGATTGTGAGTTTCTGATGCGGAGCCTGACCGCTGAATTGAATCGACTGGCTAACGGTGGAGCGGCTTACCCCTCCCCTGATGCCTTCCTAGACACCGCTGGTGCAGCCAATGCCTGGGCTGAGACCAGTGGCCTGCACCTTCAAGGTGCCCTGAACGCCAAGAACTCCACGAGTGGTCTTGGCATCACTGCCTGCCTCAATGCCCTGGCAGGAACCACGGGCCTTGGCCCTGCCGCAGCAGCGGCTCAGATTGCTAGTTAAGGAGA
>Ga0070751_1001743_pt1 | contig 12696 bp, 9 predicted proteins | sample VirMetDEL_Aug_28_FD_78514 | JGI IMG/M metagenome (GOLD analysis project Ga0070751, IMG submission 78514) | Aqueous microbial communities from the Delaware River and Bay under freshwater to marine salinity gradient to study organic matter... | ecosystem: Environmental > Aquatic > Marine > Coastal ...
AATCGTATTGATACCTTTTTCACAACAATATCTTACATTTTCTTTTCCACCATCTTCTTTGAATACTTTCATATCTTTTAAAAATGGAGATGTAATATCTCCTCCGATATAACAGAACTCTTTGCATCCTTCAAGTTCTTTAAGTCTATCCCACTTTTCAATAATAGCATCATCTTCTATAATAAATACATCTTTTAAATCCTCATTTATGATTTTACCAAGCAAAGCCTGATGTGACATACTACAAGCAACAACCTTTTTACGATATTCCATTTTAGCATTATGACGAAAATGATATCTTTCTACATCTTCATCTGTTACATCTTCCCACCATACAGCAGGAAATATTTCATACTTTTCTTCATCATATTTTTCTTTTCTATCTTCATAAGCATTTACAACAAATACTCTCATTTATTACTAGAAGATATTTTATTTTTCAAAGATATTTTCGGATATATTTGATGATCTAAAAGACATCTTTTTACATTAATAGATTTGTATTTTAAATGATATTTTATGAGTGTTTCAGGTTCAATAGTTCTTTTATCATCTACAACATATTTTTTAAGATTATCATATACATCTAAATATTCAAGCATAAGAGGTTTTTTAGCAATGGCTATCTTATCCTGATAACCACCGAAATCACTTCCTTTTGGAATATTTACATAAGAATCATAAAGTTCATTATAATCTAATTTATTTTTGTAAAAGACATCTAATCTTGTAGATATAATCCAATCATAATCACCTTTCAATAATGACTTTACATTATCTCTATTTCTCCACATATACATAACATTCTTTTTAATAGGAGCAAGATTCTTACCACTCTTTACTTTATCCCAATCAATATCAAGTAGTGGCTTATCACTATACTTCCACGCGACAGGTTTATACATTTTTAAGAATCCATCAAGAAATGTTTCATTAACAGATTCTTCTGAGATACCAGCATAGAAATCAATTACATTATCATCACCGAATGTATCTATGATATTTTGATAATGTTTATCATAAGAAGTCAATCTACCTGATAGTAGAATAGCAACTCTCATTTACAATAAATTAAGAAAAAAAATATATATATATATTATTATAAATGGAAAGTTCTCCTCCAAAAGTTATTCCTGTCCGTGACCCTGAAGAAGACTATTTAAATAAAAATGGAATGCCTCCTATACACGAACATCTCCCTGCTATAGAAGGTTTCGGCGGAGGTGCTTGTGTTTTACTCATAAGTCCAGTAAAAACTGGGAAATCCACGCTCATATCCAATATGCTTCTTAATAGTGACTTCTACGATGCACAGGAAAGATTTGACAGTACTCATATAATCTCAAATACAATTGCGAATGATGTTACATCTCGTTTCTTAAAAGAAGCCTTTGATACATACGATCAATACAATGATTCAATTATAGATGGTATCGTAGAAAAACAAAAAGGATATCCTAAGGAAGAACAGCCTGAGATCGCAGTGGTAATAGATGATTGCCTCGGGAGCATCAAAAGGGAAGGTAGAATAAACCATCTGGCCTCGAGGTTTCGACACTTTAACATTAAGCTTCTCATCATAAGTTCGCAGAATTTTCGTGCAGTCTCGCCAATTATAAGACAGAATGCTACGAATGTGATCGTAGGGTCACCATTTCCTAATAGAAAAGAGCTATTGAAGATCGCAGAAGAGTACGGAGATCTGTTCGGAGGAGCAGAAAAGTGGATAGCACTTTACAAAAAGGCTACACCAAATCGTTATGACTTCATTCATATGGATCTCCAGTCTAATCCTCCTAAGATGTATGCTTCATTCACTACATTAATAGCAGAGGGTGAACGTGATATGATGGGTATAAGTGGAAAAGATATTACAGAAGAAGAAGAAAAATTAAAAAAAGATAATGTAGAAGAAAATATTGATGATAAATAAATATGGATTTGTATGGACTATCAGCAGCACGTTCTCAAGGACACGCGAACACACAAGATGTAGATTTGTATAACGAACAGATAAAGGTCGCTAGAGATAATATTAATAATGCTATGGATAGAGAGAAAATTCAAGCACAAGGGAATCTACGAGACCAGCAGGGAAGAGACTTACAAGATAAACTTATTTATGATTTCCACGATGCTATTGCTGGAGGTAATGTGGCGAGTTCATTAAATAAATATTATACACAATTAAAAGGAGCTACAGATACTGCAAAAGATACATATTCAAAAGCGAAACAAGCATATAGTTCTGCTACAGCGGTCGGCGATAAAGTATCAGAGGCTACTACAAACGAGGTCTCACGAGTACGACAGAGTGCTTTTCCTAAATCTCTTGGAAGAGGAGTAACAGAAACAGCACCTCCATTAAGTGAATCATATCAATCATCATTTTTAGATGAATCGGCACGTGTTATGGGAGCAGATGGTCGTCCAGCACCTACTTTAGATGAACGTGATAGAGCAGAAACATTACGAGTTCAATCAGATCCTAATCGTCCAAATGCTCCTATTTCTTCTGAACCTACAACAGGAGAAATAAACAATAGACCAAAAACAAATGAAACTGCTTCTGCGAATGAAAACACTCCTGAAGTATCTGAAGGTAAATTAAGTTCTACGGAAGAATTAAGTGAGAAGATATTAAACACAGGAGAACAAGCAAAGGAAGCAGTCTCAAAGGTAGGAACTGGATTGAGAGTAGCAGGAGATATAGGAGGTCTTGTGTCTACTTATGAATTATTTAAGGGTGGTCTTGCTAAAAATAAAGATGGTTCATACGATGTAGCAGGTGATGTATCACAAATAGCAACAACCGTGGGGACTGGATTAGATATTCTTGGAGCAATTATTCCGGGAGCAGGGGCAGGATTTGAAGCATTAGGAGCAGTCGCTCAGGGTGTAGGTTCTATAGCATCTACAATAGATAGTCATAATAAAGACGAACAAGCAACAACAGAAGCTCAATCCGAGGTAGATAATATAGAAACGCAGAGAAAAGCACAATTAGACGCTCTACCACAAATGAAAACTTCTGCAGCACCTGTGAATACTATGGTAGCTGGTGGTCTTGTAGGATCTATGTCTCAACATTTAAATACAGCAAGTGGTGTAGGAACTTTTTAGATTTTTTTTCTGTTTTAAAAAAAATTATTGTATATACATAAAATACAATGCCAACAACCTCTTTTTGGACGAGCGAAGAAAAAATTCCAATCTCTCAAAAGAAAGTCTCCGTACAGGCGGAGAATGGTCTCAAATATGAACTCGGACAACAGATTAACTTTGTAATTCCTCCTACAATTGGATTTTTTATGCCCTCTGAGACATATCTTCGTATGGATGTAAAAATTCAATATCCTGCTGGATTTAAAGGACAACCTCTAACTCTTGATGGTGACATTGGAACCAACGTATTGCTACGGGATATTAGGATCAGTTCTGGAGGAGCACAAAATCAAATTTTAGAGGAAATACAAAACGTAAATATTCTTACAGCATTAAAGTATGATTTTGAAACAAATGACAATATGAAGAAGAAGAGAGCATTGACTGAAGGTGTCGTCGTTGAGAGTAATGTATCTCGTCCTAACAATGATGGAACTGCTACGAATATGAATAATGTAGATACTAATCCTTATTTCACTCGTGCTGATGGTGGAAAGACACTTTCCAATAGTGAATTTAAGACTGTAAAGGCTTTACTAAAACTTCCAACAGGAATTTTCCAAAATGACCGCGTGTTCCCACTTCAGATGACACAGGGGCTCCGTATAGAAATTATTTTGGAAGACCCTAATAGAGTTTTTAGACAACTTGAAACAACTCTTAAACACAAGAGGGTTACATCAAATCCTGTATTCCATTCAATCAGTGGAAGTAATGCATCACGAACATCGTGGACGAATGGTTCGGCTGAGACTTCTTTCTATTTAGAAAGACAGAATGGAGTTATCTCTGTAGAGTCTTGTCCTTTTGCTGTGGGTGATACATTAGCATTTGTAAATCCTCGTGAAGTAGATATAGATGCTCCAGGCGATACTCTCGTTCCTGCTGATGGTAGTGCTTCTACTGCTGTTTGTAAAGTAGTCGTTACAGATATCACATATGATGCTACTGCTGGTGGAAACAGTTCTACTACTGGTCTTGTAAAGATAACATTTGCTTCAACCACTAATAATTGGGGTCAGGCTATTACTCCTTCTGCTACGAAGAAATTCTATGTATATTCTGCTGGAGTAGAACTTGCTGATTCTTACAATCCAACTTGTTCTGTAAATAATGTAGAACTCCAAGTCCAACAGGTGGAAATGCCTGGTGGATATGTATCTAAGATGAACTCTATGTTAAAGGCTGGAGGTGCTATGAACTATGATTTCCTTTCATTTACAAACTACAAATATTCACAGCAAAAGAGTGATCGTGTTGCGAACATTCGTCTCCCTATTCAGAACAGCAGATGTAAAGCAATTTTGGCTATCCCCACGGATGCTACTCCATATTCTGCAAAAGACACTATTTCTTCTAAAGATACATATCTTGTAAATAATATTACTAGAGATACTGGTGGTGGTGATTATTCATACAATCATTCTACTCGTAGTGGTCTTGTAGGGATAGCAGATCATATTTCATCGGCACAGTGGATTTATAATGGAAAACTCAATCCTAATAGAAAAATGCCTCTTTCTCGTATGTCTGTCAATCTCGGAAACGAACAGCCTCTTAATCAGCAGTTATTTATTGAGAATGAAAAGGCTCTTCGTATGTCTAATATTGATCCTCTATCATTTACAAAGTATCAGGAGAACTTCTTTTTGGGAAGAGCACTTTCACTCTCATCAGGAGTCTACGATGCTCGTGGGAAGGACTTTAACCTCCAAGTAGAATATCAGGAATCAACTGCTCCTTCTAAAGCGAAGTTATGGAATTGTTTTGTATCTCATTTAAGACGTATTGTCGTAAAGGGTGACCAGATTTCCTTGGAAGTATAAAAGATTTAAAAATAAAAAGTATAAATATATAAATGTGTGATAATCCTGATTGTAAATGTACTTATTGTGTAAATGATAATTACGATAGATATATAGGAGATCATATGAGAGAAGTTTTAGAGAGCATAAATATGTTTTTAAAACCTCCTGTGAAGAGAGAAGATGCAAGGGATGAAGAAATGTTTTATTCAATGATAATGTATAAAGCACAAGAGGAACTAAATGAAAATACAATAAATTAAAGATATCTTTTTTAAAAATATTTTTTTTAATATTAATATATTTTACATTTATAAAATATGTCGTCTCGTCAAAATCTACAAGTAACACCGAGTAATCACACCTCTACTGGAAAGATATCATACAAGGATGGGAATCCTCTTATTCAGTTCATTATTGGGGAGCAGGGTAGAATGCTTATCGGTCAGTCTGTACGCCTCGTAGGTAAGTTTTCTGTATTCAAGGCAGATGGAACAATCTCTACTTCTCCTCTTCGTATGAGTGAACAACTTGGACTATTTTCTATCATTGATAGTCTTACTATTAAATCTCAATCTACTCATCAGGTGATCGAAGAGATAAAACATTTTCCAAGGTTTATGAGTTCATATCTTCCTGTTACTTCTTCTCAACAGGATGTAGCAGGACATTTATCGGAGACTGCTCTTGTAGGTCCTAACTGGGCTAATCAACAGCATACGGTGGTCTCAAATCCAACTGTAAATGCTGTAGGATCTCGTTCTGGTGGAAACTCTTTTGCTATAAATCTCCCATGTGGCCTGTTTTCAGGACAGAACCCTATCCCTCTTATGGCGAATGGTGCAGGAGGTCTTGGTGGTCTCCTCGTAGAGATTTTACTTGCCCCTGACTCTAATGTTCTTTTTGATGAAACTGGTTCATCTACGAGTGCCGATGTAAAGGATGCTTTTTATCAGTTATCTGATTTAAGTCTATCTTGTGAAGTTATGACTCCTGATCCTACTGTGAGAATGCCTCCTGCTTCTACTTTTGAATACAATTCTATTTCATCTTACTTCACTACATTTAACTCTACGAATGCTATTGTAAATTTCAATCTTGGTCTATCGCGAGTTCTTGGTGTATTTGGTAATATTATATCAGCTGATAAGATTAACAACAGAGGAGAGAATGGTTTGTCAAATAACTTCCCTGTGAATAAGGATGGTAGTCCTGCGAGGATTAAACAACTTTTCTTTACAAGAGGAGGAGAAAGATTTCCTTTGGAATATAATGTAGATACTATTCAAAAATCAAATATAAGTGTAGATAAGAATAATGATTTTGCTGATCCTGAAATCACTCAGCAATATATGAATGCTATTACACAATTCTCAAAACTTCGTAGAACACAGATATCTCCTGTTAATACTAAATATACAGCAGGGACTCCAGCAGTTGTGAATTACAAGGTAGATGGAGGTTCAGTCGCTGGAATAGGAATCGCATACGATGTGATTTCTGGACAAGGTATAGACTTTAGTAGTGTTAATTGGGGAATGAATATGGAATGTGATCTTACATCAGACAATCCTCAGGCATTCTATCTTTTCGTTCATTCAAAGCAGACTCTTGCATTTTCGGCAGATGGTATTTCTGTAGTTCGTTAAAGAGAAAAAAATATTAATTGTTTTTTAAAAATTTTTTTAATATAAATATATTTTACAATATAAAATATGTCTTATGCTACTTCCTCTGATCAGTCACAAATGATGGCTCAACAGCCTTCTCCTGCGAATGTTTCTGCTATTCCTGACCTTGTAAAGATAGGACAGATTCCAACTAATACTGCTATTGATATCGAAACAGATATTCTTGACCCTGTCGTTCATACAGATAGTTTCTGTAGATTTCAGTTCCAGAATAAAGGTATCTTACATTCTAATTCTAAAATTGTTTTAAGAGTAAAGGCAAATGCTTCAGAGGGTTTCCTTCCACTCGGTGTGGGGATTTATTCTCTGCTCCAGAGAGTAGCCCTCCGTGTCGGCACGAAGACCCTCTGTGAAATAGATGACTATGCTCATTATATGGGATACAAGTCTATGTTCTTGGCGAACGAACATCAAAAGCAGAGAGAAACATATACTACTGGACGTCGTATCGCACATAAGCCTTTTTATACTGAAGCAGTCGGTGATGATTGGGAAGGTACAGAACAGCAATTACAAGATACAGCACAGAGAGTAGGTCTTGATTTGAACCTTTCTACATCAACTACGAGAACAAACAGAGATGGTGATTTAAAAGATCATTTGTTTTGTAAGACTACAGCATCTTATGGTCCTGAATTTGCATTAAGTCTTCAAGACCTATTTCCTTTCCTATCACAGAATCAATTACCTCTCTTTATGATGAATGAACCTGTTACAATTGAACTATTCTTCTCTGATAAGGCGAGTGAGCGTCTATGTCTTCCATCCTCAGCATCTGCTACATCTCCTGAATTTGAAATAGACCAAACCGCAACACAGCTCATTGCCGACTATCAATACTTTCCTCAGGATATGATGGAACAATACGCGAGACAGAACGCAAATCTTAGTTTTACCTATTCTGATTATCGTCTTGCGAAGAGAACGATTGACATTAGTGCCTCCAACGCATCAACTCTCACAGCCGTCTCAACAGGACAGCAGATTATCAACGTGGGAGGTGCTGGTCGTCTTGTTACGAAACTATTTACTACTCTTTCTGATGATAATGTTAAGAAAGCATCTATGCTAAATAACTATCATTCTATGGGTCTCTTGAGAGATTATAATAATGCTACTCCTGAGAAGTTACGATACAATGGTGTCCTTACATCCAATGTAAAATATAACGACCACTTCCTATATCCTGTAGATGTAGATAACTCTGCTCAGCAGTTCCATTATGTCACTCAGGCAGAAGGTATGGTTCCTTTCATTACAAGAGAAGAATATAATTTTGAAGGTCAGGGTCTTGCTTCAGGTCAGTTTGAGGGATATAGTATGAAGAATGAAAATCACGGACTTGCTGGAAGATTTTTCTATCAGGCATATCGTCTTAATCGTAATGAAAGAATTAATAGCAGAGGCATTGAACTATATAAAACTTGGGATCCTCTTCCTAACTCCAAGGGAGCAGTAGCAAATACAGCAACTCTAAGAACCTATTTAGAAATTGTTCGTGTAGCACAACTCCAAGATGGTAAAATGGATTGTTTCTTCGCATAATTAAAAGATATCTTTTTTAACTAAAATTTTTTATATATCATATAGTAAATATATGGAAGCCCCCAGCTACACAGATACTATCTTATTACAAGCAAATAGGAAGAGTTCTGCTGAATATCTTTCAGGTAATAATGAAAGTAAATCATCTTGGACGAACGATTTAGGTGCAGGAATAAAATTAGATATAGGAGATACAATATCAGTACATTCAGCATATATATCTGAAATAGGAAATGAAGAAGCTACGATAGAGATTAAAGGAAAAAAAGCAATAAATAATTTAGGACAAGAACAGAAATATATATCTACGAATGTTACATTGGTGAAAACAGAAGGTCAATTAAGTAATGGAATAATCCCTGAAGTTAAAACGAGTGAAGGAAATTATTCTTGGGAATATACAGTAGATAAGAATGTAGTTAATACAATAAATGATAATGAAATAAATATAACACATTCATATTATAAATGTGCTCAGGGAGATAATTATATTACATTACCTCGTAAATGGGGAGCGAATGATAGAAAGGGATGGTTTGACGGATCTAAGAATTGGTCTCAATATGATAGTTTTGATAACGGAAAATGTTATAGTATAAATCCTTATAGATTGGGGACAGATTATAGTGATATACGAAAATTTGGTCAGAAGAATGGTTATGGATTTTCACAGGAAACAGATGTAAAGTCTGATAATACAACAATATCTCACGATGGAAGAAGATTTACATTATTTGTAAGAAAATCTTTTAAAAATTATGTTCCTGATGGTGTAAAGACTGGACATTATTTACAAGGTGAAAGAGATCCTGCTATGATGGATTTTATTTGGTATAAGAAAACTGTAAAATATAATGTAAGTCTTGGATTTAATTCACCTGCTAATGTAGCATCACAGATAACAAATAAAATGACTGATACAATAAAAATAGAAAATATTTCTTTGGGTGAAGATAATGATGGAAGTGGATCTCGTAGAGACGGACAGATAAAACAAAATAATTTAAATTTAGAAGCACAGAGTAATACTTATGAAATATTTCCTTGTGCTACTGCTTGGTTCTTAAAAAATGCTGGTGAATTATGGTTTAATGATAATTATACACCAGCAGTGAGAGTTCCAGTCACGAGAGATGATCCTATTACATTAAAGAATAATCAAAATTGTTTTAGTCTTAATTTTAGTGGAGCATTCGGCGGATCAGATTACAATGCATCTCAATATTTTACAGATGGTGTAGTAAGAACAGGATGGAAATGTTTAAAGTTTTATAATACCTCTACGAATACTACAATTTCACAATACGATTTTTTAAAAGGATCTCCAATTTGTAATGTTCGTGAATTCGCAGACGATAATGACAAAACATCAATAGGATTTGATGTTGAATATACTGGTGGTGATCATACAATAAATAATCCTACTCTACAAACATACGCATTTGAATTTACAAATGAGCATATTCCAATCTTATATGAGAGTTGTTATTCAACGGTGGGATATTTACGTCCTGAAATACAAGAAGCAGGAAGAGAATTTAATGCTGGATTTAATGAGGATGATAATATAACGATAGATGGATCATTTCATACATTAGAAATGAGTTATCCTATGACTGAACAAACGATGCCTCTCGGACAGGAGGGACAACCATCTGTAATAGTAACACGAATTCCTTGGACTGATGAAAATCTTTTAGCATTAAAGAAATTATTTGAAGCTCAGGGATTATATCCTGAATTATTTGATTACGATGGAATGTCAGCATCTCAAAAAGAATTAATTAATGTCACAGAAGAAACAAAAGATAATGTATCTGTTGATAAAATGAGATTTTTACATATGAACGATAATACACAAGAAACAGATTTTTCATATACTGCCGAGATTACATCAGATATCGTAGATGGTGAAACTGGTGAATATATACCAAGTGATGATGTTACTGATTTGAGAGTAGGGATGAGAATATATAAAACGGATATTGATACAGATGATGATAGATTATTTCCACCTGATACATTTATTACGAGTATAACAGGAAATAACGTATTTGTAAGTAATTCTCATAATACGAGTTTAGATGTAACATCAAATCTTCCTTTCACAATATTTTATGCTGGAAATGGTTTAGGAAGTGATAGATATACGAATGGATCAGGATTAACATCAGAATTCCATACAGCAGGAGCAGTATTTTTTGATTATAATCCTGCACGAAAAGATATCTCTACTGGTGAAGGTTCAGGAACAGTTCCTTATGAAACATTGACGTACGGTTTTGCTCGTAAAGTGAAATATTTTACAGATGAATATATAGGATTTACATTAGGAAAATATCAATCGGGGACATTACCAGAAGCATGGTTTGCTGGAAATTTAATCAGAAGGAACAGATGTATTGGTTTTGATAAACATTTCAACGCATTTTCTACTGGTGCGATTTTATTAACAAATGGTGAAGCTTCTCCTTGGGGAGGAGATTATAATGCTTCTTGGATAGAAGGAAGTAAATGGTCTAAACCAATCACAGGCAATGGTGGGGATACATTACCTGATACTGATGTAGGAACAATGTTTAGATGTTTTAATAATCAACCGACAGGAGATGGATGGTATATACAAAATGCTAGTGGAAATACTAAATATGGTCCCACATTTGATGATCCAAATACAGCACGAATATTTAATGAAATATATTGTGGAGCAAATCAACCAGCATTACAATTTGACGGAGCCAGTTCAAGATTTTCATTTGTAAATCTTCATACACCTGAGCGGATTGGAACAGATGAAAAATTTGTTAATAATGCGAGTGATGTAGCAGATGATAATCTTCCTTGTTATAAATTAAATAAAAGATTAGATAGATTAAATTATAGTCCTGATTTCATACCTTATAATAATGTTTTCAAAGTAGCAAATGCTTCTGAACTCCCTGCAACACCAATAGTAGAAAAAGATAATAGTATAGCTCCTTATTCTATAATGGACGCTCAATCAGGAATATTTATAGAAGATTATGGATGTGATGAAAAGAACTGGGAACAATCATTATGGGAGTTATTGGGATTTACTTATAAACAATTTCATAATGTAGGATCACGATTACAAAGATTAACAAATACTGGATTGACAACATCAACACCAACAACAAATGCTCTTATTAAAACAGAAGATTTACAAAATCTTGTAAAAGTAGGATCGTCAGGATTACCGAAAACGAATACATTAAATGTAAATTATCCTTATTGGAGATATTCACCAAATGGATGGAAATCTGCGGAGCATTTTTCAAATACTCCATTGGGAGATACTAATTTGGCTTTTCCTGGGAATCTGACATATCCTGTTGTCGCTCAACAAGCAGTATCAACTAATATAGAGGCAGATAATTTACCTCGTAAAATGTTATCACCTGTATATTTAATTAAAACAGATCTTTTAAATCCAAAATATATTGGAGGTAGAGAAGGAACATCATCATTACCGATTATAGGTGTCGTAGATAAGTCTTCAGGCTATGGAGATTTCTATACAGGAGCAACAAATTCTAATATATTCACAAATACAATACCGAGAACTATACAAAATATAAAAACATCTATTGTAGATGCAGATGGTAGTGAATCACGAGTAGATGACTCTTGCTGTGTTATCTATAAAGTAACTAAACAGATCCGAAATAATTCTGTTGTATTACAGAATATGCTGAATCCGCCAAAGAAGTAAAAGATATCTTTTTGATAACTTTTTACATCAAAAATAGAAGTAGATGAAAAGTAAAAATATATTTGTAGAAGGTATAAAAACAATCTAGGAAAGTGTATAAAAGATGTCTTCTAACACCACCGAATGGACGTCCAACGACTACAGCAATCTCATTACCATTACAGCCTCTGCGATTGCATCAGTACTCTTGGTGGTATTTAAGAGCCGATGCAAAAAAATATCAATATGTTATGGATTACTTTCTTGCGATAGAAAAGTTATGTCAGATAGTGAAGATGAAGAAGAACAAAAAAAATTAAATAAGACTAAATCTAAATCTACGAAAGAAGCTTCACCTGAACCTGAACCTGAAGACCTTTATTGAGTAATCTTCTCAAAAACTTCGTATGCGTCTTGAGTATATGGCTCATCAGAGAGGTTTTTACAATAATCACCAAGCTCATCAATTTGTTCTTCTAATTCCATTTTTTCCTCTTTGAGTTCCTTGTTGTCTTCTTTGAGTTCTTCAATCTCTTCTTTGAGCTTCTTGACTTGTTCTGTTAGCATCACAATAGCATCAAGATTTTCTTTTTGATGCTTCTCGTAGAATTCTTTTTGCTTCTTGTTCTCTTCTTGAAGGTGTTTGATCCATTTTTGCTCTTCAGTGTAGCAGTTCTCCATCCAATTCACGAGATCCATCGAGCAGGACATGTTTTTTTGTTCTTTGTTTGTTAGTTTTGGTTTTGTAAATGTATTTGTCAAATTTATGTTTTTTTTG
>Ga0070751_1001749_pt1 | contig 12681 bp, 18 predicted proteins | sample VirMetDEL_Aug_28_FD_78514 | JGI IMG/M metagenome (GOLD analysis project Ga0070751, IMG submission 78514) | Aqueous microbial communities from the Delaware River and Bay under freshwater to marine salinity gradient to study organic matter... | ecosystem: Environmental > Aquatic > Marine > Coastal...
ATAGAATGCTAGCAATTATTGCAGATTTTATACTAAAGCTAATAAAGATAGTATCGCCTAAATCTGTTGAAGATATAGAAGTTGACGTTAAACCAGATAGAAGAAGAATATTCCCAATCTTTAAAAGGAAAAATAAAGATGAAAACAGTAAGTAGCTTATTCGTTTTAGCCGTAATGGGAGGGATTGTTCTTGGGGAGTTTCGGCCCTCATCAACAAGTGCTGTATCCTTAATAGGGGGCGTCATAAAAGCAAGACACGAAGTGTCTGAAGACACCAAATATCCAAGAGATGAATGTCCGGTATGTGAAGGCAAAGGTTGGTATATAAGTGGAGACGGAATAGAAAAAGTTGAATGTGGATATTGTGAACCAGTAACCAAAGAGGAACCAGAAAATATCGACGAACCTCCATTAGTAGAAGTAGAACCAGAACAATCAAAAGTCTTTATTATTAATTGAGGAATTATAATGTCTAAAGAAATAGTAAATAATATTGCTGAAAATGTTTTAGAAGAAGTTCTCAAAGAAGTTAAAGAAACATCACGTTATGGAATTGATCCTTTAACAATTATCATAGTCATTGGGATTATTGTAAATGTTATCAGGGTAATTCAAGAATGTAATAAAAAGAATACCTCTTCATTTTCTACAGGAGAGAAGGCTAACTTTCTTACTACAGAAATTAGAAGACAGTCTTTCTTAGATGGTTCTAGAGGCTTCATTAATAAGTTAAGGGTACAACGCATAGTTAAGAAACATTTAAATAAAAGCCAAACCAGGGTCTATATGGACCCTTTAATTAGAGCTATGAAAAAATTAGGAAAAATAGTCACGGACGAACAAACATCAGCACTTCTGGAGTATGAAAATGTTTAATATCTTAGTATGGTGTGTATATGGTATATTTGTCGGTAGTATAGCTAAAAGTATAATACCTGGCGAAGAAAATTTCGGATTTGTAAAAACAATAGTATTGGGAGTTTGTGGATCTTATATGGGTGGTGCTATAATGTACTTATTAGGACAGTATGATGCTGTTTCTCCTGCAGGATTATTTATGGGTGTTTTAGGTTCGTGTGTTTCATTGGTACTATATAATAAATTGACTAAATCATAAAAAATGATTATTAGGGTTTGCGGCCTACAAAGAAGTGGAACAAATTATTTACAAACATTATTAAACAATAATAGTCTTTATAATCTATCTAATGATAAAATAGAAAAATGTACAATAACATGTACAGGTAAACATAAAAGACTATTTTTATTCCATGCACTACAAGAAAAATTAAAAAGGGGAAAAATAGAGCAAAAAGGACTTCATGGAACAAGGAAACATAACATTAAAATCAGTAATTTAAATGATTTTTTACAATACATGGGATCTGCTCTAAACGAATATTTTCTTTATACCATCAAAGCCCCTCATCATTGGATAACTAGTTATCATAATAGCGGATTATCTGGAGGAGCAAGTTATTGGCAAATGATATATGAATATGAGCTTTTTTTAAAGAAACTAATTCACATTAAGAATGAGGATAAGGATCATAGAATAATAACCCATTCATATGATTATATTGCTAACTACCCCAGAGAATATATCAGTCTAATCTGCAAGATACTCAATTTGAAACAAGAAAAAAAGTTTAATTACTTGGGAAATACTAAAGTTCCTATGAGTCATGATTTTAACAAAAAACAAAATAATCATAGAATGAAAATAGACTTTATTTATCATAGAACAAACGAAGAGCAACGTAATTATATCGAAAGCGTACTTGAACCACTTTATCTACAAGCCACACATTATTACCTAGTATACTAATATGATTCCAATAAAAGATAGAATAAACTATTATTTAGGTTCATTTGACTATTCTAAAAAAGAACCACAAAAAATAGAACCAGTGATACACGACAGACCTTTCAAAACAGATCAAAACTACCTTGGATTAAAGTCTTCATATATTAACGATATTAAAAGATATGAAAAATACACAGATCATTCCTTGTGGTTGCAGTGCGGAGACAAACCATACGAAGGCGAATATCCTGTGCTAGTAAAAACCAGAGATTGCCATAATAAAAAATCTAAAGGAGTTATATCTAATTTAAATAGCGCAAGACATTGGCTTCCATGCAATATAGCAATAAAGGATAGATTGTGGAAAGACAAAAAAAACAATGTTATTTGGAGAGGGGCTACTACGGGTATAAAAAACGCTATCAATAATAGAGAAACATTTGTTAAAAAATATTTTGATAAATATGATGTAGGATTTAGCTTAATTGTACAAGATTGCGTAGATCTAATTTCATATAAAAAACCTCAAATCAATATTGTTAAAATGCTAGAATATAAATACTTGCCAGTCATAAACGGTAATGACAAATCTTCTGCATTGAATTGGATATTAATTTCAAATTCAATTCCCATTATGTGTAGACCAAGGTTTCATTCTTGGTTGTGCGAACCTTGGTTAGAACCTAATATACATTATGTAGAAATAAAAGAAGATTTTTCTGATTTCGACGAAAAAATAGAATGGTGTAAAAATAATGATGATCAATGTAATGAAATTGCCAAAAATGGACGTAATTTTATATTAGAAAACTTTACCAATGAGCAGCATATAGAAAAATTATTGATTAATATAGTTATGGAATTTGTTAGCAATGAAAATTAATAACAACATAAAAAATTGCGCAATTATAGGTAATAGTCCTTCATTACTAGATCAAATAAATGGGGAAAAAATTGATAATAACGATAAAATAATTAGATGCAATATGGGTATTGTTGATGGTTTTGAGAATTTTGTAGGATCTAGAACAGATATTCGCTTAATAAACTGTCATGTTCTAAAATTATTGCAAAATAAAAAGGGCGTAGCCGAACTTAAAAAATTTGAATGTTTACAAAAATATTCTATTGTTGAAATTATTTCATCTTCAGAGATATTAATCTTAAAAGATACAAAATGCGATAAGTTTGCTAGAAAAAACAATATAGAAAAAACTATTCAACAAAACTATAATTTAAATAATTCTATTTACACATTCAATACAAATGCTTTTTCGAAAATCAATATAAATTCTACATTTTCTGCTGGTGGACATGCAATAGCATTAGCCGCATTTTTGTATCCTAAAGCACAAATTAATGTTTATGGTTTTTCATTCTATGAAAGCAATAAAACAAAAGGATGCTCTCATTACTATGAAAATGTGAATAATAAAAAATTAGGACATAACTACAGCAAAGAAAAACAAGTAATTACTAGAATGAAAAGAGTAAACATATTATGAATGTAATACCAATACCACCTTCATACGATAAAAATCAAAAATTATCACTAAATGAAACAGAGAAATATCTCGACTATCTTTATGATAATGAAGTAAGTACCATCATGACAACTGCTGGAACATCTCAGTTTAATCTATTAAACTTAAAAGAAATTAGCGATTTTAACAGTATTTCTGACAAATACCCAAGAAAATCTATAATAGGTTTGCCTCCTTTAAGTACAGTTGAAACTATAAAATTTATTAGAGACAATCCAATTAGTAGTAATTCTTATTATATGGCTTTATATCCTGATAGGTATTACTCAGCAGAAACTATAATAGACTATTTTGTTAGTATAAGACAATACACAGAAAATCCATTATACCTTCATGGTATGTTTACCAGATCTGGATTTGGAGGAACATGGAATTATACACATGACATATTGACAGAACTTTATGAGTCAAATATTATTATTGGTATAAAAGAAGAACATAGTGAATTAACAGCTTCATATAATGTTTTGTCTCAATGCCCAAAAAATCTTGATGTTATTGTTGCTGGTGGAAGTATGAGGAGGCATCAATTTTTAAGAAGTGCTGGCGGAAATTCTTACTTAGCTGGTGTAGGTAATTTTTTTCCAAAAATAGAAATTGACTACAATAATGGTAAAAATATAGATCATTGTCTCAGTAAGGAAACCAAATTATTCAATGTTTTTGGTAAATATGGATGGCATCGCTCTTTAAGAGCCGGACTATCTATACTAGGTTTGTGTTGTTTTTTTGATAGACAGCCATATCCGGTCAGAGATAAAAACTTTTTGAATGATATAGAAAACATCTTAACGGAGATTAACGATGACTAAAACATGGATACTCGGACCATGCTCAATTGAATCAGAGAAATTATTTTTTGAATGTCTTTCTACTATTAGCAGAATGATGCTTCCTTCTGACACATGGTATATGAAAGCTAGTTTTGATAAAGCAAACAGAACTTCCCTACATGGAGAAAGAGGGCCTGGCCTTGATGATGCTATAGAAATTTGGAAAATATCAAAAGAAAAATTCCCAAATGTAAAACTCACAACAGATGTTCACGAATGTTGGCAGATCGACAAGCTTGTTGGATTAATAGATGTAATACAAATACCGGCTTTCTTATCTAAACAAACAGATTTAATAGTAGAATCAGCTAAATATTTTGATGTCGTTAATATAAAAAAGGGACAATGGATTGGACCAGATAATCTTCGTATGTCTGTAGACAAAATTAAAGAAACCAATAATAATTGTGAAGCATGGATTTGTGATCGAGGTTCTAATTTTGGCTATTATGATTTATTTGTAAATTTTGGAATTGTAGACGAACTAAAAAGGTATTATGACAAAGTTATTATTGATTGTACGCATTCAACTCAAAGATCGAAGAAATTTTATGGAACACAAGGAGACCCAATATTGGCTGGTAGATATTTAATGAGTGCCGATATTTTTAACTATGACGGAGTGTTTGCTGAAACACATCCTAGACCATTAACATCGGTATCGGATGGACAATGCTTGATTCCCATAGATAAACTCGAAGAACTCATCAAGAAAAATAGATTAATAGGAGATATCAATGTCAATTAATCTTAGCGAAGTATGGAATAAAGTTGGTAAAGGTTGGCGTCATCTAAACGAACAATCTCATAACGTACAAAATAATATAAAACACTTAGAATCTTCGATCCAGCATATTTCTCCACCTACGAGAATTATCGACTGGGGACCAGGAGGAGGCTATTTATCTAGATACATATCACAAAAATTTCAAACCGTTAATACTATAGAATTCATAGATATATGCGATGATCATTTCGAACTTGTAAGAAACACATTAAATAGTATCCCTATTGTCATAGGGCATAAGTTTGTAGATATTGACTCTGTCAAAATTAATACAAATCCAGACCTATTAATAGCCTACTCTGTTATATATCATATGCCTTCTATTAAATATGTAACAGACATATTGGAGTATTGGAATAGTACATTACAACCCAAAGAAATAGTGATACGAAATATGTTTAATAAGCACAATAACTGGGAAAGAAAACCAAATCAATACAGTGTAGGTAATAACTTTCTTCGAGGAAATTTAATTAGTCTAGAATACTTTGCTACAAAAATGAATAATTATACTTTCATAGAAAAAGAAAAAATACAAAATGTTAAGCATAATAATTGTTCAGTAGATCATATAGACATGAAAATAGTCATGAAAAGGAAATGACAATGAAAACCTTAGCAGTAATACCAGCTCGTTCTGGATCAACAAGATTAAAAAACAAAAACATATACCCATTGTGCGGAAAGCCTTTGATAAGATGGGTTACAGAAGCTGTTGTACAATCTAATTGTTTTGATGATATTTTAATATCCACAAATAGTGATAAAATTTTTACAGCGGTAGAAGACTTAGCTGTTAAAAGACACAATAGAAGAGATCATGTTTCTACAGAAGCTACTGTACTAGATGCTATGATACAATTAATGCAAGACACAAAAAATACATACGATGCTTTTGCTTATTTTTTGCCTACATGTCCGTTTATCGCACCAGAAGATATTATTTCTGGATATCAGGTATTAACAGAATCAAATTGTGATAGTGTAGTAAGCATGACTATAATTCCAGAAACTATTCAGTTAGCATGTATAATGTCTGATAACAATGTTTTACCTATATTTGATAATATTCAATGCGGAATGACAAACAGCAAGTTCATTAAAAAATATTATAAACCATCTGGTGGATTTTATATGGCTAAATGGTCTTACTTATTAGAGAAGAAAAATTTTTTTAAGGGAATAACAAAAGGTGTCGTGATTCCAGCTGAAAGATCTGTAGACATAAATACTATAGAAGATATTCATTACGCAGAATTATTGAAAGGCACAAAATGATAATTTATGTAGATATTGATAATACTATTTTTGACACACCAACAACAGCAGAATATCACAAATCTCAACCGTATTATGATAGAATTACAAAAATCAATACTCTATATGAGGAAGGACATACTATAATTTATTGGACAGCAAGAGGAACAAAAACAGGTAAAAATTGGAGAGAATTAACAGAACAACAGTTCAAAAAATGGAATGTAAAATATCATGAACTAAAATTCGGAAAACCTGTTTATGATTTATTCATAGACGATAAAAATATCGATAGTGAAACTTTTTTCAAACACAAATCATAAAAACCATTTCTTGACAACTGCCTGCGTCTAGGTATAATATGGTATCGCATCAGACAAGAATTGATAAAACTGGGTATCGGTGTATTTATGGTTAGAGTGTTATTTTATATATCGTTGATGTATGTCTTATATCTTTCTATTGTAGACCAAACTATGCTTATAAACCCATACGATATTACAATTCTTTTAGGTCTACTATCTCTGGTTAATATGAATCAAAAGCAAAAATAGGAGAAAATATGTCCGCACTGCAAGAACTACAGAATTATACATTTGTTAGCAAATATGCCCGTTGGATTGAAAGCAAACAAAGAAGAGAAACATGGAAAGAAGCAGTGGAAAGAGTTAAGGGTATGATGCTAATAAAGTATGCAGACTTTGGTATTAATGAAGATATTGAGTGGGCATACGATCTGATGTACAAGAAAAAAGTTCTTGGCTCTCAAAGAGCACTGCAATTTGGTGGGGATCCTATTCTCAAAAGACATGCAAAAATCTATAACTGCACAAGCTCATACTGCGATCGTCTAAGATTTTTTCAAGAATGTTTTTGGCTTTTACTTTGTGGAAGTGGTACTGGGTTTAGCGTTCAAAAACATCATGTCGCAAAATTGCCAAAATTGCAACACGATGTAAAGAAAGGTACTGGTGTGCGACATGTTATTGAAGACAGTATTGAAGGTTGGGCAGATGCTCTGGGTATTCTTTTGTCTTCTTATTTTGATCGACCTTCTGACGCATCTTTTGCTAGATTTACCAATCAACATGTAGTATTTGATTATTCAGAAATTAGAGAGAAAGGTTCTCCTCTGAGTTCTGGCGTTGGAAAAGCGCCAGGTTACGAACCTCTGGCAAATGGTCTCGAAAAAATTAGAGCTTTACTAGATAGGTGCGTTGCCAATGGACAAGAAAAATTACGACCCATTGATGCTTATGATATTGTTATGCATAGTAGTGATGCTGTATTGTCAGGTGGTGTTCGTCGCTCCGCTTCACTAGCATTATTTAGTCCAGACGATGAAGAGATGGCAAAAGCCAAAACCGGAAATTGGTTTGTAGACAATCCACAAAGAGCACGCAGTAACAACTCGGCACTTCTTCTCAAAAATGAGACTACTTATGAGCAGTTTGCCGCTCTTATGGAAAGCGTTAAAGAGTTTGGAGAGCCAGGATTTATCTGGAGTGAGTCAAAGGACATGATTTTTAATCCATGCGTAGAAATCGGTATGTGGCCTGTTGATGAAGAATCTGGAAAATCTGGATGGCAGGGATGTAATCTGTCAACTATTAATTGTTCTTCTTTAGCAGACGAAGAAGATTTTTATGAAAGATGCCGTGCCGCTGCTATTATCGGAACATTACAAGCTGGTTTTACTTCCTTGGAATATTTAGGAGAAACAAGTGAAAAAATCTTTCAAAGAGAAGCCCTATTGGGTGTTAGTCTTACAGGAATTATGGAAAAGCCTGATCTTGTGCTTTCAGAAAAGACGCTAAAAAATGGTGCTAAAATTGCCGTAAAAACAAATCAAGAATTAGCACAAAAGATAAAGATTAATCAGGCTGCAAGAGTCACTTGCTTAAAGCCAGAAGGAACATCAAGCTCTATGCTTGGTACGAGTTCCGGCATTCATCCACACCATGCAAAAAGATACATTCGTCATGTACAAGCGAATGTTCTTGAAGCACCATATGAATATTTCAGAAGTTATAACCCACAAGCATGTGAAAGAAGTTCATGGTCTGCAAATGATACTGATGAAGTAATTAAGTTTCCCATTGAAGTACCAGATGGATCTAAACTTAAAAATCAACTTCCTGCGGTTGATATGTTGGCAGTTGTTAAGAATACACAAATCCAATGGGTTAATTCTGGAAAGAATAAAGAACTTTGTACACAACAATTCCTAAGTCATAATGTCAGCAATACTGTAACAGTCAAGCCAGACGAATGGCAGGATGTAACAAAGTTTATTTATAAGAACCGTCAATATTATGCCGGTATCAGCCTTATACCTCAGAGTGGAGATAAGGACTATCCGCAGGCTCCTTTTACTACTGTTTATACTTGCCGAGAGATTGTGAAAGAATACGGCGATGCTTCTCTATGGTGTTCAGGACTCATAGAACTAGCTCTACAAAACTTTAATAAAAATCTATGGGCTGCTTGTGATTATGTTACATTAAATCAATTTAAAGATGGAGACGATGAAAACAAGCTTAGATTTGTTACCAAAATGAAAAACTTTGCTGGAAAATATTTTGAAGGAGATGTTAAAAGATTAACATACTGTATGAAAGATGTTTATAATTGGAAGATTTATTGCGATCTTAAAGACGGTTTCAAAAAAGTCGATTATACACAACTATCTGAGTCAGAGGATAATACCACGGGAATAGAAGAAATTAGTTGTGCTGGTGGTGCTTGCCTAATTTAACTACTATGAAACGAGGTACTATCTTGAGAAAAAAAAGACCATCGAAGGTTCAAAAGCCAAAGTTTATTGATATTACTAAAGATATTATTCCAGAAGTTCATGATATTCATTTTAAAAATAGATTGAAACCTAGAACTGATAATCAAAAATCTTTTATTAGATCAATGATAGAAAATGATGTAGTATTTTGTCAGGGACTAGCTGGTTCTGGTAAAACCCATATAGCTATAGGCATGGCATTAGAATGGTTGCTAGACGACAAAGTAAATAAAATTATCATTACAAGGCCGGTAGTAGAAGCCGGAGAAAGATTAGGTTTCCTACCTGGAACAGCAGAAGAAAAACTGCATCCTTATTTATTACCTATTTTAGACGAAATTAGTTATTTTATTAGTATGTCAGATTATGTTCGTTTAAAAAATGAAAACAAAATCGAAATAGTACCATTAGCATTAATGAGAGGTCGTAATTTTCATGATGCTTTTATAGTTGCTGATGAATGCCAAAATGCTGGTTATGAACAATTAAAGATGCTTATAACTAGAATTGGCAATGAAAGTAAAATGATTTTAACAGGAGATGTTGGACAATCCGATCTGCCGAGACATCTTCGTGGTGGTTTCTTAGATCTAATTGATATTTTAAACGATGTAGATGGGGTAGGTATTGCATTTTTAGAATCTTGCGATATAATTAGAAATCCCATAATCGGTAGAATACTAGATAAGATCGAACAATATGAAAATAAAACATAAGAGATGCCTTCTGCTAAATGTAGACTACACACCTATTACGTTAATTAGCTGGAAAAGAGCGATTGTTTGGTATTTTAAATATGAAAATAATAGCAATTATGGTATTGATATTTTAGATTTTTATAAGAATGATCATATTTTAGGTGTTGCAAATAAAAAATTTCCTATTCCAGCCATTACAAAAACTAAAAGATATTTTCATGTTCACAATGATAGGGTGGTATTTTCTAGGAAAAATATTTTTATTAGAGACGATTATACATGTCAATATTGCAATAAAAAATTCGAATATAAAGACTTAACGTATGATCATGTGATACCAAAATCAGTATGGCCATATAATACAACATCAACATGCTGGACAAATATAGTTACGGCTTGTGTATCTTGTAATAATAAAAAAGGAAATAGAACGCCTAAGCAAGCAAATATGCCTCTCAGTAAAAATCCCGTAAGACCAGAAAGAAGATTGAGATACTTGCCGATATACGAACATCTGTCTACTATAAATGAAATCCCAGAGGAATGGAAAATCTACCTACCGGAATATTGATATGCCAGAATATACTTATGAATGTAATAATTGTGAGTCTATATTTAGCCTCGTTTGTAGTATCTCAGAATATAAAGAGCACCCTAAATGTGATTGCGGATCTAAAAAAACATGTAGGAGATACGTTGAAGATTGTTTAACGATCAACGGCAATGTAAAAAAATCAGATTCAGAGCTTAAGACTGTTGGAGACTTAGCCAACAGAAATAGAGACAGAATGAGCGAAGATCAAAAGCGTCATCTTTATCATAAGCACAACTCCTATAAGGAACAAGTTTCAGATAAAGCATTACCAAAAGGTATGTCACGAATTAAAAAGCCACCAAAAACAATATGGCCAAACTAACAGGAGAAAAATATGGAAAGAGATATTCGCAAAATCCTAAATCCGACGAAAGAAAAGTCTAGTATAGACACAAAATACTATACGATACTTGGGAATCATGACTATATAGACGAAGAAGATAAACCTAGAACAGAAGAGAACAAAGCCCTTGCTCGCTCTATCACTGTTAACAACAGGACTAGATATTTTATCAAGATTGGGGCGTATGGGAAAATTTTTAATCCAATAGGACTACATAGTGAAGGAAAAGAAAATAAATTTCTATCTAAAATAGGAAGAAAAGAATGGGACTTTAAGGAAGTCAATATGAGAGTATTTGATTTATATTTAAATTTCTTGAAAAGCAGAAATATTGCATGGTTAAATAACGCACAAAGGGAGATGGCATAATGGCAAAGAAAAAGACGACATCTAAAAAAGTTGAATCAACGAAGAAGCAAACAGAATATGCTGTAATGTATTTGCATAATGTAATGAAAATGTCGATTAAAAACATCTCTAAAGAACTACAAATAGATGAAAAAGATGTAGAAAATTTGATTAATGATCCAGCGACTACAAATAAAGCAAAGAGAAAATCAAAATCTCATGACCTTATGATTAGGAAAACTAGTGCTAAGGGTGCAAATAACGTTAGTATAATGACAGAAGCAGCTTCGCAATATAATGACGAAGCTAAGAAAAATCAAACGTCTAATCTAAATCCCAGATGGAAAGATTGTATTCGCATTATTGAAAGATGAATAACAAATATATCTCTAAGTACTCCAATGGTAAGGAAGTCTCTCCTGCTCAATATATCACAGAAATAATATGTGAAAAAAAAGCAAAGAATAATAAGGAAGATTTACATTTCAGGTTTTGGGTAAGCAAGAAATGGTCTACATTCTTTAGGAATCAAATAGGAACGGCGAATCAATTAATTAAGAAGTACCCAGTTAATGCTATTATCAGAGCACTGAAAGATAAAGAAGCCAACAAGATTTATTCTCTTCGTGCTCCTTTTCTGATTCCTATCATAGAGAGACATGAGAAAATCATTGACTCAGAAAATCAAGAATTGACCAAGTCATACAAACGTAAAACAGATATTAAATTTGCCAAAAAGACCACAAATAAAAACATAATTTCAAAACTTAAGGACTTAGACGATGAGTAGTATAGAAAAAGATATCACTAAAACTTTTGGAGACAATATAATTTTAAGCGGGAACTCCATTATTGACACCAACAATATGGTGATCCCAGTAAGTCCTGTATTAGATATTTTATTAAATGGGGGAGTTCCAGAAGGAAGTTTTGTTGTTCTAACAGGACAACCCAAATGCGGCAAAACAACCACTTCGCTTTACCTTGCTGCCACAGCACAAGACCCAAAATATGGACAGGATTCTTTTAAAGATGGAAGAGAAGTGTACTACCTAAATATTGAAGGTAGATTAAAGAAAAGAGACCTAGAAGGAATACCACATCTAAAACCCGAGAAATTCCATGTTATAGGATCTCAGCAAGGAAAGATCCTACATGCAGAAGAGTATCTACAAATTGCTGAAAAGATTATCAATGAAGTTCCTGGTTCAGTCGTAATTATCGACAGTTATTCTGCTCTATGTACAGAAGCAGAAATTACAAGTGATATGAGTAAAATGCAGCGTGCAGATGGAGCAAAACTTTTGGCTAAATTTTGTAGAAAGGTAGCAAATGTTATTCCTGTTAATAAAAATATTGTTATTGGTATTACTCATTTAATGGGCAATCCAACTGGCTATGGAGCAGAATTTAAGGAAAAATCTGGTCAAGCAATTGCTTATCAAACCGACATTAAACTTAGAGCAAAGAAGTTTAGTCCTTGGACCATAGGAAGCGATACAACACCTGTTGGACAAGAAGTAGAATGGCAAGTAGTATGCTCTGCATTGGGCGCTCCTGGTGCGAGCATGACAAGTTACATTCGTTATGGTCAGGGGATTGATAAGTATACAGAGATAGCCCAACTAGCATCTGATTTTGGTATCATCAACAAGGCTGGAGCTTGGTTTAC
>Ga0070751_1001751_pt1 | contig 12673 bp, 17 predicted proteins | sample VirMetDEL_Aug_28_FD_78514 | JGI IMG/M metagenome (GOLD analysis project Ga0070751, IMG submission 78514) | Aqueous microbial communities from the Delaware River and Bay under freshwater to marine salinity gradient to study organic matter... | ecosystem: Environmental > Aquatic > Marine > Coastal...
AAAGCACCCGAGGAGACTAGGAACTATGTCCGTGCTTTAGGCCCACATGCTAAACCAAAGATATCTTCTGGGCCTAGCAATCCTAGAGGCAAGACTACTACTAAAGGTTTGCTTGAGCAGGGCAACATTGACTTGTTTAGCCGCCCTAAAGTCAAGAATCCTGATGGGTCTATAAGTACGGTGCGATCAATTAGCTTTAATGAGAATGGCAGAGAGATTCTGATACCTACTGTGTCTGACGATGGCAGGATACTGAGTAATGACGAGGCTATTGAGGTTTATCGCAAGAGCGGCAAGCACCTTGGAATTTTCGACAATGCCGAAAGTGCAGATGAATACGCATCAAAACTGCACGAACAGCAAGCAGAGTACTACGGCACCAAGAATGATAAGATGACAAAGCTATCTCCCGGTATCTACCTAGACGAGGACTCGGGTAAGTACTTCAACATCGGTGAGAATGGCACGATGGAGGAACTCCAAGGATGAAGCTGAAGAAGGTTAGCCTGAAGCAGTACGTGGATATGAGGAGCGAGCGTACTGTCGCCCCTCTCTTTGAGTACTCACAGACTCAGATGCTAGCACTCCAGAAGCAGATGCAAGATAGCCTCTTGAAGATAGAGGCGAAGCTACAGGAACTTGAAGAGGAAGAAGAAGAGACTGTGGTTGAGGAGACACACAGTGACAATAGCGCGATTGACGAACTAAGGGACGAGATCAAGAAGCTCAAGTCCCGCAGACCAGAGAACCAGTTCGTCGGTGGTTCAGGTGCTACGGGTTCATACCATGCCGTGACGACGGACAGTATGAGATTTAGTAAGCACTCCTTCAATCCCGGTATTAATATTATCGGTGTGCGGTCAGGTGTGCCCACTACAATCTACTTGCCCAGTAACTTGGAACCTAACCATATAGTCTCCGTCAAAGACGAGTTGGGTGTATCCGGTACTCACCCAATAACTGTACTTGTTTCTAATTAATATCTCTAGAGAGGACTTTTATAATGGCTACTTTGGTTTTATTTGACGAGTTCAAACTGAACGTCACTAACGCAACCATCAATCTGTCTACGGATAGCTTTAAGGTTGCTCTTAGCAACACTGCTCCCACTGCTGCAACGGATGATGAGTTGGTTGACATCACGCAGATCGCTGCTGGCAACGGCTACACTGCTGGTGGGCAGCTTCTCGACTCTGTGACTTGGGCAGAGACTGGTGCTGGCACTGGCATCTGGCAGTTCACTAGCGCAGACGAAGTGTTCACTGCTAGTGGTGGCACGATTGGCCCGTTTAGGTACGTGATCCTATACTCAGACACCTCTACCAACGACAAGCTGATTGGTTACCTTGACTATGGATCTTCTATCTCTGTGACTGATGGCAACACATTCACTGTGGATGTGGGTGCTAACGGTTGGTTCACGCTCGACGGTTGATAGGTAAAGCGTTTATGGTGGGGTACGCAAGTGCCCCACCTATCTTTATTACTTAGGAGACTGTAATGGCGACATTTATTTATGATGGCTGTATTGGCAACATAGTATCTCAAAATATTAACTTTAATGCTGACACATTCTACGTGATGTTGGTTACGTCAGGCTATAGTCCAAACCAAGCAACCCACGAATACAGAAGCAGCGTAACTAGCGAGGTTGTTGCGACGGGTTATACTGCTGGAGGACAAGCCACTACGCCGACAGTGTTTGAAGACTATGTTACTAACCATAGAGTAACCATATCGTTCAGCCAAGTTACATGGACTTCAGCAACTATAACGGCTAGGGCGGCAGTTATCTATAAGAACCGTGGTGGCGCAGCAAGTGCTGATGAACTGGTAGCCTACGTAGACTTTGGCAGTGACCAGAGTAATTCTGGTGGCAACTTTACACTTACATTCACGACTCCTCTAGTGTTGCAAAACTAGTAATTACTAGTAATGGCACAGTATCTTCGTCCAAATGCCTACGGCGGCAACTTATCTGGAGTCTGGTATGGAGGCTTTGGGCAAGTAGGTGAAGCCGTCCGCGATGATACTGACTTCATAAACAGCACCAATAACGCTGCTGGCGATTATAATACTGTTAGATTATCAAGCCCAGCTAGTACTCCTGCTACAGGAGACATGATACTTAGGTATACGTATAGTTCGTCTAATACCAATTCTACACCGAGGGCACCCGCATCAGGCGGTACAACGCCAGTTATTCAATTTGAGATCGAAGAGCTTGTAGGAGCTACTTGGACAAGTAGGTACACTACTACTAGTCTCTCTTGCCCAACCAACGGAACTTGGAGCGCAGCTTCTGACACGATAGGTTTTGGAACTTGGGGTCTTTGGGATCTTAGTCTTCTTAGGGTAAAAATTAATTTTGTATCTGGCGGTGGTGGTGGCCCTTCTGCTAGAAGAGGCATAGCTACTTCTTGGATTGAGGTAGAAGTACCAGACCCTCCCCCAGCCAATGTAACAATAAATGCTCCACTTGACACTGTTACTTCGACAAGTGCAGCCGGTAGTATCAGAGAACCGTATCTAGTCTATTCACAGACCGTAGACATAGACGCTAACGGTACGCTACAAAACGTTGCCTTTAACAGTGTGCCTAGCAATGTACAGTACTTAACAGTTCTTGCTAACTGGTATACGGATTCTAAATTTAGCAATGCTACAGAAGCAGATAATCATTTAGGTTATGGGGCAAATAGCTGGTCAAACGGTACTGTCTCGGCAACACCCTTCTTTGCTTGGTACCAGTGGCAGGAGGGAACAGGAAATGTCCGCGCAGAATTACATGAAGTAGTTTGGACTGCTAATAAAATAGGGGAGGCTATACCAACAGGGAATTGTACTCTAACTGTTACTCCTCTAAATACCGGCGGGAAGATAAAACTAACAGTACTAGGTTACTTCAGTGAGCCACAGGCAAGCGGATCGGGTGGAGTTAGGAGAGGTGCGACTAACGGTAGTAACGGTACGTTTAGTGCCTCCTCTGGAGGTACGACAGGTGTATCAAGCTCCAATGATATTACCTCAGTCACTATTGGTAACAAACAAGACGGCGCACTCTACCCAAATAGTGAAAAGGTAACTTTTTTTCAAAACATCCTTGCTGGTGCTTCTTACGTATTCAATAAGACATCTGTATCAACACCGAACAATGGATCAGCAGGCGTTTTATTCAGCAGATATAGAAACCTTCCCTATAGAAATAGTGGTTTCGGCATAAGAATTACGAGTCCGTACGATGTAGATCATACCTTTAGTACTATCTTTTGTGTCTTAGAGGCAGTTCCCGGTGGATTATCTAGGATATTAGATAAAGATCTAGATACTGTAACTACAAGCGCACCTACAGCCACGGTAACTACCGGAACTAGCTTACAAGTTACTCCTGCCAATCTGACGTTTGATACTAGCGCAAACATACCACTACGAAGAAACTTTAAGCTTCGCGTAGATATGGAACTCATGCAGTTTAAGGCTGCACCAGACTATTCATTCAAGCTAAACTCCGCTATCACAGTAGCTGCACAATCAGCAGCGTTTACTGGGAATGACGTACAGTTACTTATTGCAGTAAGCTACACGCTAGCGGTAGACTCAAGTGCACTGACGTTTGCCCCAAGTACAGTAGGATTTACAGAGGCTGCGTACTTACCAGTACAGTCAACTAGTGTCGCGTTTAGTGTCCAAGATATCGGGCTTAACTCTAGTATACAGGTTGACAATGCATTTGCATTGTTCTCTGGTCAGGATGTTCAGCTACTAGTTACTGCTCGTATACCTGTAGATACGGCAGCTATTTCGTTCACTCCGCAGAATATTACCAGTAATAATTCGCTAGTTATTACTAGTAATGCGCTGCTGTTTTCACCCCAAAATGTAACATTATCCCTAAGCACAGGGCAGAGTTTCACACTTGCTGTGAACAAAGCCTCCTTAATATTGTCAACACAGGAACTGGGGATGCTGCTGGGCGTGACTGGTGGGGGTACAATAGACGGGCTACCGTCTGCTGTTATCAACACTAATAACGACTCACTGACTCTGTATGGTAGGGGCGGTAACTATTACAGTATTGATTACGGAATAACAAAATTACAATAGAGGTCTGCAATGGCACTGGCAATAGATGACTACATACTTCAAGCAACTGGTGGCCCGTCTGTTATGGATGGGCTTGTGTCTTGGCTCAAGACCAATGGTGCTAGCAACGGTGCTATGGCTGACTTGCATGACCAGTTCTTGACTGCACAGGGCTTTACCACTGGTACGTTAGACGATAGGTGGGACGCATTACTAGTATCGTTGGGCTACACTGGTTCCTTGCAAGACAAGCTCTACGAGTTCTGGAAAGCAGGAGGTACTATAGCGTTTACTCCAGCCAGTCTTTTTTCCGCTGGTGAAGTTGGCTTCTGGTACGATGCCTCAGATCTCTCGACGCTCTACCAAGACAGCGCAGGAACTATACCTGTAACAGCGGTTGAACAGCCTGTAGGATTAATTCTAGATAAAAGCGAAGATGCCCCATCTGCTGTCGAACGAACCACAAACGGCACATTTGATACTGACTCAGCTTGGACTAAATTTAACAATATATCGCACTCTGCTGGCGAATACACAATATCAAACTCCCCCGTACTTTTTGATGGCGCGTATATCTCACAGCAATTATCTGGGTTAACTACTGGAAACCTATATAAAGTAACCATTGTTGTTACAAATTCTGTTGTGGGTGCTAACCAAGCGTCATTTAAGCAGGGTGCTTCTGTTAACAGCTCTGGATACAGCCAAAACTTTATCCCTAGCGCATTTTTCACTGGAACATGGGAATTTAATATCACAGCCGGTGCCCCAAATCCTTGGGTAACTATCCACGTAAATGGATCAAACGAGAATATAACAGTAACCAGTATCTCTATTGTTGAGACTTTCCGCAACACCGCCTCACAAAGTATAGCAGACAATAGACCGACACTTAGGGCTAGGTACAATCAAATTACATACAGCGAAGTTTTCGATAACCCGGCATGGAGTAAAGTTAGCGCGACGATAACACCCAACACTACAACTGCGCCTAACGGAACAACAACGGCAGATACGTTCGCTGTTTCTTCTGGCTCTTACAACTCAATCTTTACTACGGCTACTCCGCTAATAGGCGGGGCTGCGTATGTAGCATCTGTTTATGCAAAAGCTGGAACCAACACGCAAGTAACTCTAGAATTACGGGTAGCAGGAACCACTCCAAACGCTACATTTGATCTTACAAACGGTACTGTTGCATCTGGCACAGGTGCTATTGTAAGTGCTGGTGGCGGTTGGTACAAATGCTCTGTCACTGTTACAACTTCAACAACTTCTCATCTTTTTATTATTGGTGGACAACCTTTTAGTGCGGGTGATATATATCTTTGGGGAGCACAGGTTATCTCTCTAGAAGATAACACCAACCTCAATGGCGAATACCAGACTATTACTTCTTCGACAAATTATGATGCTGATACAACTAAGTTCCCACAATATCTCTCTTTTGATGGCAGCAACGATGGACTAGCGACTAGTGCTATCGACTTCAGTACGGCGAATGAGATGAGTGTTTTCGCTGGGGTTACAAATCTTAGCAATGCGGCAGCGGGAGTTGTTGTCGAATTGAGTTCCACAACACAAACAAACAACGGTACTTTCGGACTCTTTACTCCATCTGCGGCCTCACAGAGCGACTTCATGTATCGTTCCAGAGGAACAGTTGTGGCTGACGCCAACGGAACTAATACTTTTGCTCCCCCTAGCACAAATGTTGTTACCGGGTTATCTGATATTTCAGCAGACAGTGCTATCCTAAGAATTGATGGTGTGCAAAATGTAAGCGTTGCCACAGACCAAGGCTCAGGCAATTACGGCAACTACGTGGCATACATTGGAAGGCGTAATGGGGCTACTTTGCCACTTAACGGACGCATCTATCAACTTATCGTGCGTGGCAAGGCCAGCACGGTTGGAGAGATTGCCGACACCGAAACATATGTGGCATCTAAAATTAGCGTGACGTTATGAGAATACTAGCAGCACTAACTTTATTTCTTATTACTAGTAATAGTTACGCAGCTACGGCCATCGTGGAGTGGGACAATCCAGTTGAGCGAGAAGACGGTACGCCTCTGCCGCTATCTGAGATAGCGTACACCAAGGTAATGTGGGGTAGCTGCACAAGCACTGGCGGGTTGGGTACTGTGCAGGGACAGGTTAACGTGCCTAGCCCTAGCAATCTTGTTGAGTTGCAGAACATACCCGCCGGTACGTATTGCTTTGCAGCAACAACTGTAGACACAGAGGGACAGGAGAGTGTGCTATCTAACGTAGCATCCAAGCAGTTTAATAAGAGCCGCCCGAAAGGGCCACGTATAAAGGGGATTCGGTAATGGACTGGCAGTCAGCCTTTAACATAGCGGCAGCAATGCTAGGTGGTATAGGAGGCTGGCTGATGAAGTCCCTCTGGAGTGCAGTAGAGCGAATGCGTAGAGATCTAGCAGAGATGGAACGCAACATGCATTCTGAGTTCCTTCGCAAGGACGACTTCAATATTGTTATTATAAGGATTGAAACTAAATTGGATAGGATTGTCGAAAGGCTAGAGGATAAGGCAGACAGGGACTAAGACGAATGGAAAATCTATCTAGCAAGAGGTGCCGTTTCTCTGCGGCTATCTCTCACCTAGTTATCTGGGTGAATCAAAAGCCCGGATACTCATGTGCGTTCGATCAAGTGAAGCGCACAAAAGAAGAAGCACAAGCCAACGCTAAGAGTGGCAAGGGAATCTCCAATAGCCTACATCTCATTGGGCTAGCTGCTGACTTGATCTTGTACAAGGATGGAGTCTATCAGACTAGCACTGATGCGTATAAGTTTATGGGAGATTATTGGAAGACCCTGAGTCCTGACTTCTGTTGGGGTGGGGACTTCAAGAAGAAAGACGGAAACCACTTTAGTGTGGAACATAACGGTACTAAATAGAGGAGATTACTAGTATGAGTCTATTGTTTGCTAGCCTTCGGGCGTTGCTTGACAAGAGCCTTCCTTCGTGGACGGTGTGGTTGTCGGTTGCTTGGGCAGTTATCTCTGGTCTGCCAGAGGTTCTGACTACGGTGATTGGCTGGTTTGGTAACGTGACGCCTGAGTTGACGGCACAGGTTGTTGCGTTCACGCTCTTGCTGGCGCGTATGCGCTCTATTGCTGGGCCGATTATCCTCGGCTTGCTCGGTAAGGGTGAAAATAAGTAAGAGGTTCAATCTGCCTGATTGGCAGAGATACCTACCCCCTCCAAAGAAGATCGCCCTCAAATTACTGAGGGCGGTTTTCCTTGGGGGACTAAAGAGGATGGGCAAGAACTAGTCAGTGATGTAGTCCTCGTTCAGCCTGTCCATATACCACTTGGCCTTTTGTAGATCCTTGTAGGGATCTTCCTTGTACGGAGACCTAGACAGATACTTGATGATGTTACCCTTCAAGTATCCCATCCACTCCTCGTAAGTCATCTTGGCCCTGATATATTCCCAAGTCTCTATGCCACCCACGGTGTAGTGGCTAGGACTATTGACATCATCCTCTGTTTTCAAGTACGCCTCCATCTATTCCAAATACAGTGTATGGAGTATCTGTATTGTACTTCAAGTACACAAATGACTTCGACACACCACCCTCTTCGTGATCCAAGAATACAATCACGTAGTCTGAGTTGTCAACGATTTGTTTGTTGCGATAAAAAAAGTACTTCGGATCGTGCTCTACGTCCCTATCCACAAAGCTATAGGGTTTGAATAGCACGAAGTCGAAGGGCGTAGCAGCAAAGTAGTCCCGACAGATTCTTTCGCTACCTTTGCTATCGCCACCTAGAGCAGTAATGTGTACGTTGTCGCTGTCCAACACACGCAAGATACTCTCTAGATTACTAGTAACTTGTTCGATGTCGTCAATGCGACGACTACCCAATATTCCGAGTCTCATTTTCCGTATCCTTTCGTTCTCTAATTACGCGCTTCTGGTCTTCACTATAGTTGTTAGACAAGAAGAACAAGCTAAACTTTCTCCAAGGATGGTTGTTCCTTTTCTGGGACTTAATCATTTTCTTTGTGTTCATATCTCACATACTCCTGCTGTACATGCCAACTCTTTAGTGCCAGTGGTAGTGTCCTCTACTTCCAGCATCTCAGTCCAGTCCACGCCTTGCGGCATAGCTGCGACAAGTGATTCATAGGTACCTTTGTCGATACTTTCATACGGTGCTTGACGGTACGTACCAGTATCATAAGGTAGAAAAGACACCCCGCTAATGAGATTAAAATTCCTATAAACCCAAGCCCCAACATCAAGCCACTCGTGTTCCCGTACATATACTGTGATACTAGGTTTGTGCTCACACCACCACTCCTGATAGACACGCCACAATTCAAGTTGGTCTTCGGCAGTTATGTTCTGCCTCAGTAGGCTACTCTCTGGAGACTCCATTGGAAATGAGAATACCCAAGCACTCTTGTTGTAGAAATCTTCCTCGTGAGGGAAACCCTTGGCAATCATAAACGATGCCATTGGATCCTTCTTGTCAAACCGTACACGGCGAATGTAGTACCTGTCGTAGCGAGGGTGGATACCAGAGGCAGAGCCTACTAGCTGGCTCACAGTGCCGCTAGGCTTGACGCAAGTGATAGCAGCAGACTGCGGGATACCTAGTAACTTGGCAAGTTCCTTATTACTAGTAATAGCTACTTCCTTCAAGTCTGCGAGTGTGTCGTCGAGTTCGTAGTAGATATCGCTAGTCAGGTCAGAGTCACAGATACCTGTTAGAGATACACCCAAGAGACGCTCCTCTTCGGTGTTGTCCTTCCACTTCTTAGACAGATACCTGAAGTCAGTCAGGGTAGCTTGGATAGTACCCAAGATAGAGGCAATGCGAACCTTGTGCTTGAGAGTATCAACAGTATCCGTAGCTCTGATTACAACCTCAGTCAGGTTACAGAACTGGTAGGGACGCAAGATAATCTCAGAGCACGGGTTGGTTCCGAAGTCATAGGTAGCATCCCTACGCCCATTCTTAGCTGCCTGTTCTTGCGATGCAACACGGTTGAAGATGCCACGCTCACCGCTCTTGGAAGCGTAGAGGCTCTCCCATTCACGCATGAAGATGCCCATGTCAGGCTTCTCAGTGTAGCACACAGAGTTATTAGCCAAGGCTCGCTGTCCGTTGGACACCCACCACTCACCACTCTTGGCCTGACGCATACGCTCGTCAGTCAAGTTGCTAAGAGAGATGAGAGCAGACCTACGCACACCACCAACCACCACGATATCACCAACTTTGCACATGATATCATGGCATTCTAGGCTTGTCAACTTACGCCCGACTGCACCACGGAATGTCTTGATCGTGAATTTGAAAAGATCCTCAAGAGGTTCTGGGCCGCTCGCTCTACCGCCCATAGTTCTGAGAGGACTGCCTGATGGACGTAGTCGTCCGAGATCCCACTTTGGAATCTTGCCGTGGTATAGGAGTCCGATAAGCTCACGGTAAGCACTTGCCCATCCGATTTTACTGTCACTGACAACGATGGTAGTGTCTGATTCGTGGAGTTCATCAGGAACCTCTGGCAACTTATTTACATACTGACGCTCGACAGAGAACCCGACACCCGTACCGCACATGAGGATGTACATAGCCTCGTCAAAGCACTTGGGGTTGTCAATCGGTAGGTACGAACAGTTGTAACCAGCCACGTTGTCACGGGCTAGGGCTGGCCCTGCGGTCATCATGGCTCGCATAGACGGCATGACATCTAGGTTATAGATCGCCTCTCTAATGGCTTCCCATTCAATCGTCGAGGCTGCTTTCTTTTTACCTAGAGTCTCACTGATGTGGTTCTTGAAGAATGAGATGTACCTGTCAATAGTCTCACCCCAAGTCTCACGCCTACCCTCTTCCGGCAAGTACCTAGCATACCGGCTGCGGTGAATGACAGCTTGGTACTCATCCATAATACTAGTATTCTTTTTCAATCTATCACTCCTCTTCATCTTGTTCATCGTTTGCGATTCGTTTGAAGTGCCTGATGTTCTCTTCGTCTTCTTCGTCAAGTTCATCATATCCGTAGATGAGGTTCCGTTGATACCCGCGATCAAGGCGCTCATATACTTGGTGTAGTCTGTCTCTGAACCTACGTAGAATGTCCTCTTGTGTGATCCCCATTTCTTCACACATCTGCTCCAAGTCTAAGTCTAGAAGGTAGTCTTCAACCGCTCTGATGTATTCCATAGTCAGGTTCTCCCCAATTATTATTAGTATTATCCGTAGAGTTCTTTAAGTCTGCCCATTGAGAGTGTTGAGATGTCAACTCTGTTGGTGGAATAGTGATTAAGCAAGACGAGTCCGCGCCAGTAAGAAGTGATTGATCCAACTGCGTACTCATCAACATGCTCAAAAAAGCAACCGACATTGATAGCTTGGTTAAGATGTGGAGCATTATGACGATGTTCGCAACCAACGCTGAACTTATGAGTATGGCCGAACACGACACTATTGTTGTATATGCCAAGGGATTTTTGCGAGGCTTGTTTTCCCTGAACGGGTTTGCCTGTTTCTTGTATGGGTGCATGGGTAAAAGATACTCCTCTATAGTTCCAGTCTTGTTTGTAGGGCACATATGTAACCTTAAAACCTTGCTCACGAACATCATAAAGAAGATCTTTTTCTACCGATAACTTACCTTCTAACTCAGGATGGTAGTCTATGTAGCGGCTGACTCTCTCTTCGTGGTTGCCCTCCGTGTAGATGATGTCTAGCTTGTCACTTGGTACACCATCAAGCAGCATAGACAGAGCTTGCTTGCCACAGTCAATGTCGGCTTGGTATCTCCTACCTTCCATCTTCTTGCGCTTGTCCTTGTCCCATGCTGACAAGCTATCCATTGTCAGGAAGTCGCCAATGATAACTAGCCTAAACACATTGGCATGTAAGATAGTTTGGTGGAGCATACGATTAGCCCACTTGAACCTACGCAAGTCCTGCTTAGGCGCAACGTGGGCATCGCCCATGACGAGTGACAGATCTTTGTTCACATTAGTCCTCTTGCTCAAAGATATTACTAATAACTTGCATTCTAATAAACTCAGATATCAACAGCAAGTCTCCTGCGTCTACCGCACTCCACCCTGCTGTGATGAAGTTCTCGCTCTTTGAGCGTACACCTATGAGTAGTTCAGCATCTGGGTGGTCCTGTACAAACTCAAGCAGCTTCTGTACTACAAACACCGCAGACTTCTTGCCGTGAAAGATACCCTTGAATTGCACTACGTTATCATTGTCACTCATTCAACCACTCCTCTGGAATACTCTTACCTACTGCATATGGGATGCCGATCTTCTCTGCCCACATAGAGTAGGTCATCTTACTGTTCTTTGCGATCTTGGAATCACGATAGAACAACATGCGTATCTTGATACCCGGATTAGATTTCAATACGCTCTCCATCTTTCTCCTGTCTTCATAACTAAAGAACCCCTTCATCTCTACGTACACACCATTACTAAGTAATAGGTCCGGTACATACGTAGCCTCGTAGGTGTAGCTCAACTTGTGCGGCTCGTATTGATAGCCATGTCCACGAGCCTCCAAGTCAGCGCACACCTCTGCTTCGTAGTTGCTCCTAAATTTCCCTGAGATTTTCTTTCTTGTACGCTTCCGTGATTTGCGGAACTTTCGGTATCCTTTTGACGGGCTTGGGCATGAACGTGATACTGTCCGAGTAGGCGAAGACTTCAAGACCATACATACCATCCCTTTCGTAGCAGTCAAACTTGAATGGGCAATACGAACACCCTGCGCCCAACACAGAGTTGCCGCTCTTTGTAGTAACGTGCCTATCAGGCAGTTCGTACATACTAGTAGGATCTTTCATAGTGCCGACTACCTTAGCCCAGCAACCTACTAGGTACTCAGGATCTACCATGTGTACGTGGATTCTACCATTGGACTTGTTGACTGCGAGTATGGCGCACTGCTTTACGTTTATGCCGTCCTGCTCTGCCATGTGCTTGTAGATTCCAAGCTGGGTATAGTACCCCCACTTGTCCTCATAGTTACCGGCAACGAGCCTGTCAAAACTAAAGCCTTCCATACTCTTAACGTCAATAAGAACACCGTCAATGATAGCGTCTATTCTGCCACAGATAATGAACGGGTTGTCAGTACCCAGCGGTACTTCAAACCTGTGCTGTTTATGAGTGACAGTGTGTCCTGCTAGTTCCGCAAAGTAGAGAACCATCTCCTCAATCAAGTCGCCATAGACAAACTTGAAGCGGTTCTTTCCAGCTATGCGCTCACGGGCAATGCCCTTGCCGTACACGTTGTACCAAACCCTGCGGTGGCAGGGGCTGGTAAACTGTGTGACGTAGAGTTCATTGGCTGGCCTACTAGTACGGTCAGGATCACGCACCTCATCCCGTATGTGCGAGATGAGGCGCTTAGACAGATCCACTTCGCGGTCAAGATCAAACTGCATACCAGAGTTGGGACGATCTAGTAGATCGTAGATATCATTAGCGAGAGTCTCTATCTTAGGCATGTCGATTCCTTTATCGTGGACGAGGACTGTTCGGGTTAGCCGGATGTCCGATAGGGAACTCCCT
>Ga0070751_1001755_pt1 | contig 12654 bp, 17 predicted proteins | sample VirMetDEL_Aug_28_FD_78514 | JGI IMG/M metagenome (GOLD analysis project Ga0070751, IMG submission 78514) | Aqueous microbial communities from the Delaware River and Bay under freshwater to marine salinity gradient to study organic matter... | ecosystem: Environmental > Aquatic > Marine > Coastal...
ACTTAGCTTACCAGTAAGTTTTAGTCCATCTTTTAACATTTATAGTCTCCTAATTTAATACACCAGTGTTAAGAGCCCTTGTATTAAGAACGAAACCTCTAACATTTACTATCAACTGTATGTCAATAGACTCCGTTACAGAGGTTTGATCTGTAAGGCTCTTTGATAAAGATATCACCTCTTGGTCTGATAGTGAAGTGGTATCGCTCTTTTCCGTAACAAATGATTTTGCATCAGAATCTAGAAAAGAGAATGAATCTGTAAAAATGCTACTAAGTAAATAAGCAAGGGTTTCAGACAGGGTGACGCTATCTGTTTTATTTAAAGCCACCAATAAAGAAGAAGCCTCTGCCATGTTTAAAGAATCTGTAGCTGGCTTGTTAAACAACAACTCTGCGTTTTCTGTAACCGTGTAAGAGTCTGATAAAACCTTTGAAAGAAGGTAGATGTGTTCTTCCGTTAAGGTTGTAATATTTGTTTTATCTAAACCAACATCGGTTTGTAAAGGATCATCTACACTAGCAAGGTCGTCTAAGGTAAACGAGTCTGTAAACTCTCTAATAAATGTAACTATTCTAGATAGAGACTCTGATAGTGCAACAGAATCCTCTTTGTTAAGAGATGGGTCTAACCTTGCACTTTCTGATATAGAAACACCATCATCCTTAGCTAAAGACATAGATTTTACATCTGACTCACTGATTGATGCTGTATCCTCTTTTTCTAAGCCTATATTCAAAACAGATTGCTCTGTAATATTAAATGTATCTGTTAGGGGCTTGTTAAAAAAGAGCTCTGGCGAATCCAGAAAACCAATAGAATCAAGCAAAACACTTTCTGTGCTTTTTTCCAGAGACTCTGATATGGTTAGCGTTTCAGACGATGATTTTCCAAAATTAAAAGCCAAGTCCTCAGAAATATTTAAAACCAGTGCGTTCGGACTATCGCCAGTAAAGTAAAGGTTCTTGGTGTCTGGGTCTAGCCTTATGTCAGCTGCAACAAGCTCAACAAAAGATAATAAAGTTGTTGAAGATTCTGGGGAAGATCTTAAAGATGCAAGCTCTTGTCTATCTAGCGTTAAGTGCAGATTGGAGAATGATACTGATATTTTCAGTGCCATCAGTCAAAATCATCTCTTACGGTAAACTTAATTAGATCGTTAACTGTTTGAATGTTTCCATCTGACTTTGTAAATTCAACCTCGCCCTCATAAAGCCCGGCTGAAGAAAAGGTGTCGCTTGGAAATACCATTGTGCATACACCGTTTGTTGGGTCTGTTATTGTACAGACGATTGTTTTGAGCACTGTCGTTGTTCCTATCTCTCTAACCCTAAGCCTTACGGTGCCGCTGGTTATATCTATCGGTGCGAAGGTTGTTGCGTCCTCTGGGTCTAAGGTTTGACCAGACGCAGATGTGTTTGAGTCCTTTAATGTGATGGTAAGTTCTGGAAGCGTATCTCCCACAACTAATTTTAAATTTGCTGAATATGCCATTAGTATCCAAACTCCTGATATTTAACAGTTAAGTTAGCTCCAACATTTCCATATTTTGTTTTTCTAACTGCTAAAGCCTCTCCCTTATCATACATCCTTTTGTTTAAATCGGCAGCCTGAATATCTGACCAAGGTGAGTCTTTCATCATCTGTAGTCTATAAAGTGCACCATGAACAATCACTTCTTGATATTCGTTAGCAATAATGTTGGGAATGGTTGTGGCTGTTTGTTTTGGCTTCAAGCTGTATAAGGCATAAAGAGTTTCTGTTGCCTCGGGTGTTGGTGCTACCAAAATTGTTTCTTGATCTTTTTGTGTGTAGTAATCAACCCTACCTTTTCCATAAACACTAAAAATAGACTGAGATCCTATTTGTGCTTTTGCCTCTAGAGGAATAAGTTTCTTTTGTGATATTTGATTAATGCTGGCATCAGATCTTGATCTAAAAATATCAATGATGTGATTGAGCTCTGCTCCCGGCGGTATATCTAAATCACTTGAGTCATACTGGTTAACATTTGCAACCACCACAAACGGAGTAATGTCTTGCATATAAATATCTGTGTTAATACAAAAATCAATTAAGGTGTTCCTTAACTCATCAAGTATTATAAACTTGGGACAGTTCGGTGCCTCCCTTCTTACTTTGGGGATCAGCGTTTCTATTTTCTTTGATACTGCCATTTACTAAGTGTCCTGTGCTGGCGTTGCTGGTCTTGGTTGAGATCCTGCATCTGCCTGTGTTTTAATGCCCAGCCCGTTCTGGAAAGACGCATAGTATGAGGCTGATCTTTGAAGATCTCCTGCATACTCAGAATCTTTCTGATATGACCTGTAAAGCATATAATCTAAGATAGCATTAGCGTAAGTATCGTCCAAGCTTATGGTTGTACTATCTGTTGTAAAATCACTAATGGTTATGTTTGATGGTGAGGAACTATAAATAATTTCTATAGTATGACCACTGTCAGAAGGGTATGGATATACATAAAATGACTTAGGATCTACTGGGTTATAAATATAATGTTCCACAGCTAGACCCGTTGATGAGTACCAGTCATCCACCTGATCGTCTAGTATTTTTCTTTCAATGATAGTAACGGGCGTTTTGTTAGGGCTAAGATTTTTATATATGTCTAAAAGCCTTAAGCCACTTACGGGTAATGTTTGTTTGGCTGATTCAGCCAATGTGAAAGATTCGTTTGTCGTGCTGGCATCGGGTCTAAAGAGAACGACCTCTCTTTGTCCGTCGTTTAAATAATCTAAAAGAGTTTGCTGGGACCAGCGTACGTTTGATGTGTCCTGTAAAATCTCTTCTGCCTTATCAATGACATCAATGACCCGAACCGTTGCCACGTTAGAGACCTAGTAATTTTCTCTCTTCTTCTGAAAGAGATCTTTCGTCATAGATAAATTGCCAGTACTCTGCCCTGTGTGCAGGGTTCCACGGTACAACTTTTCCATGCTCGCCTTTAGAAGCGATAGGGTCATTACTGCCCTTCTTCGGTTCTGACTTTGGCTGTGGCTTTTTCTTTTGAAGATTTTCTACCTGAGCCTCTAGATCGGCAAGTTTTGTTTTTTTGTCAAGGTCTACACCAAATTCTGCTTTGGCGTGTTCAACTAGTTCGTCTTTGTTCATAGTAAATTCCTATAGTAAATATGAATAAGGTATCACAAAAAAGTGGGGAGCCGAAGCTCCCCGGGGTGGTTAATTAAGCAACTTGTAGCTTGAATTCACCTATAGCTGTAGGTAGGACAACTTTGTATCCGTATACAGCCAAACCTCTAACGCCATCACCGAATGAAGACTCAAGTCTTACAGTTTCAGTGTTAGTCATTTGAGATGCATAAGCAATAGCTTTTGGATGTCCATAAAGACCAGATGTTACACCTGATGTTGTAGACAGATTGTTAGATACGTACATGTCGAATCTATCAATTTTTCCAATGAAGCCATTTCTTAAAGGTGAAACGCTATCACCAGTTAAGTAAGCTTGTCTTAGTTCAGACTGCTTAATTAGAGTAGCAACCGCTGGGTTGACAATCATAAATCTTCCGTCTTCAGGAATATTATTGTCGTCCAACTGCTCTCCAGCAGAAAGAATGTGACCAAGCACTGTGCTTGATGTGATGTCAGCAGGTGTAGAGTTGATGTCTGTTAAAGACGAACCAGCCGCTACGTTTGCGAACACATCTTGCTCAATAGCGATTTTCATGTTCTGAGCTGCATCTTGTGCTGCCTCGTTCATGAAATCAATATCAGCTTGCATTCTTAAGATATCGTCAACTTTAAAAGCATAGCTTTTAGCTTTGTTGATGTCTAACTCAATAGTGCTAGATGTTACATCAGAGTAAGACAAAGAACCTGTGTAGTCAGCAACTGTTACTGCTGGTACTGTTCTTATGTTTACTTTGTTACCTAACCCAGAAATTTCTCCTTCATACTCGTTAGTTGTTACCTCAGATAAAACTGTCTGTGCGTAAAACTTAGCTTGTAATTTTTTAGAAAAGACTTCTGGAATGAAATGCTGTTCTCCAGCTGCGAAAGAAAAACTTCCACTACTTGATGAATATGCCATTATTTACTCCTAATTTTTTAATGTCAATTTCAAAAATTTGCAGTAAAAATTTATGGTCTTACTCTGCCTTCTCGGTGAGCTAAATCAATCTCAGCTTCGTATTTACGGAACTGTTTATCGTTCAACTTACCAATCTCAGCAGCAGTCCAAATCTTTTTACTACTCCCAATATTTTGTTTCCTAGCTTTTGGTAGATTCGGCTCAGCGTTTTGCTTTGCTTTTTCAACCAAGTCTGCTTTAGAAACCTCCGGAGTAGTAGTGATACCAAGTGCGTTTTTATAACGTGAGAGCAGTTCGATGGTGTCGTCAGCCCCGCCGCTTTCTGCTACCTGCTGCCATACCGGGCTTTGTCTTTCTAGCCACAGATTAAAATCCTCTGAGTTGGCTATCTGGACATAGTCTGGGTGGGCTTTAGCTAACTTAGCTTTGTGCTCACGGACCAAATCTTCCTGTTGAACTTTCGTTAATTCCTGAGTAGTTTTTTCAAACTTCTGATTCAGTTTGGCAAAAGCTGTATCCACATAACTCTGAAGGGGCTTCACTAACTCTGGATAATCTTTCATTATCTCAGAGAGGTCGACGCCTACTTCTTCCATCTGCTTCTCAACTCTGGTCTCACTCTTCAGTGATTCCATTGCCTTAACCTTATCGGTTAACTCAGAGATCTTTCTCTCAAGCTCTTTCTCATGTTGGGTGGCTTTGGTCATTCTCGCCTGAGCGTTCTTGTACCGTTCCTCCCACTGTTTAGATGACACAGTCTCCTGATCATCCTCCACTTGTTCATTCTCTACTTCGGTTTGAATCTCTTCATCCGCTTGACTTGATTCTTCAGTATCCTGAGATTCAGGGGGTGAAGTCTCAACAGTTTCTTCTTTCTCTTCTGGGGTGTCCTCTACTTCTGAATCAAGGTTTGCAAGTCCCTGTCCTTCTGGTTCGGATTCCTTCTGAGAAGCTTCCATCTGTTTTATCATCTCGTCAGCTTCTTTTTCAAGCCTTTCGGCGATCATCTCGCCTCTGGTTTTAACTTCTTCAGTCATTTTTTTATCCTCGGTCCTTATGTTAAGGGTGTCGATTATTTATATATGTTGGGAGTTTCCTTACGGGTTCCCAACGAGTTTAAAACTTTGTCTGCAATTTGGTCTAAAGATACAACAAACTTCAGTATGTCGCAACGTCCTTGACTAAAGCGGTAGTCCTCCGTTATTTCCAACTGGTCCCTCTCCCTCTGGCGAAGGTGTTCCATTTCTTGCATCAGGACCGACCACTCCGTCCCCATTTGGGACTTGATTAATTTGACCGCCTTGCTGCATTCCGGCGATAGCTTGTTGTAGTTGTTGTTGCTCATCCATTAACTCCTTTTCAGATTTAAGTACATCATCCGGATCTATGTCTAATGACTTAGCAACATCCTTAAGAAGTTTATCCCTCTTAATCATTTGCTGATCCTGCGGATTATTAAGTAACGATAAGAACTGTAACAATCTTTGAGACTGAACTTCTTTTTGTACCATCGTTGTTGAACCTCTAGCAATGATTCTCATGTCTGACTTAATATCTGAGTTGGGGTTCCAAGTCATGTTCCAGTCATACAAAGATCTTACAAGCGGTTTGGTTAAATAATCATCTATGTTCTTAATAACAGACTTCAAGACAATGTTCGCATTGGACATCAGAATTGAAATACCTGTCGCTGTTCTGTTAAGCGAGCTCTGTGTTTGTCCATGTGTGTAGGACGGAAGAGCCGTGGTTTCATCGGCAAATCTTCTAAACAGCTCAATCACCGAAACAAGGGCGGGTGAGTTAGACTGCGGTTGATAGAACCTAACCATAGGTTGGTTACCATCACCACCCTCTCTCAAAAACACACGCCAAGGATATAGATCTGTTGGGTCCTCACCGGAAGCCATGATGTCGGTGTTAACCTCAACCATAGGTCCTGAAGATAAAGCCACGTTGTCTAAATAAATCCTTGTGGCGGCATTCATGGTTTGTTGTGAATCACGCATCATCTTAGGTACGCCAGTTCCCCAGAACACATGTGGGTTCTTTTCGTACGGGAATATGAAATAAGGAATGATGCCTCCCGGGAGAGGATTCAATTGTGCTTTTATAATTTTGTCATCTACCATCCAGATATTGCACTGGTATTCTTGTGATAGATCGTCTGACTCTGAGAACTCAATGCCGTGTTCTTCTAACTCAAAACCGTTGACGCTGCCCCAGAATTCTAATACCTCGAACTTACCTGAGTCTGTTTCATAGTCATTTAAGTTCGCTATGTCTCTGCGGTCTTTCTCGTGCTGCTCTTCGTCGTGGTTCCCATCTGGGTTCATGTGAATGCATTCTTCAATTAGATCGCTGTTAAATCCGGGTGAGTCTTTAAGCTGCTGGAAGTCAACACGTGAGAGTATGTGTCTTCTAAAGATAGACCTCATGTCATCAATGGAGGTTGCGTATGGATCGGGATATAAATCGAAAATAGAAACTGCCTCCATCTCCGGCATAGGTTCTTCTTCGTATATTAAATTAAATCCCTCTTCGGAATTAATCCATTTGTGATTTCTTTCTATTCTCAATGTGCCCGCTTTCATGGCACCTGTTCCGAATATCACTTGTTCCATGATAGCATCTTTCATACTACCTTCAAGGTTACTTTCTAAAGTTTGATCATTAATTACCTCAAGCATCTTTTCAACACGGATGCCTGTTTCCTCGTCGAGCTCCTTAACAAGCTCCTTGTATCTAGCCTGAATTAAATCATCAACCATCATAGGATCGATTACCTGAGCCGCCTCCATGATCTCTAGGGCTGCTCTTTCTGTGAGCTCTCTTTCTACGGTTGGCTGTTTAGTAACGGGGGTAGGTTCGATTGAATAAAATCTTTGACCGGGTTGGAATAATAAATCTGTGATTCTTGAATAAGCAGCTAACACCTTGGTTCGGGTAAGACCCACATAGACCTGTGATCTGTCTCCCTTCTCCCTGATCTTCGCTAGGGTATCATTGTCGTACTGACCCATGAATGCTCTAAGGTCTTCTACCCAGTCATCTTCTATGTCTGACCTTGCATCCCTGAATTCATAGTACTTAGATTTTAACTCTCCCCCAAGGCTTACAATCGGCTCATCCATCTCGAGACTGTCGCCAGCCATTGCTATTCCTTCTGGGGCTACTTCTTTTCTATCTAGTTCACTCATTTAAATAAAATCTCTTTTGTGTCTGTTGGTTATCTGTATTCTTTGTTTCCTTGGCATGGAGTTTAAACCAAACAGTGCTATAGCATATGCCATGATTCTATCATCATAACACCCTTGTTGTGCATTTGTAATACCTCGTGCATCAATTACATACGTACGCATCTCGTCAATTAAATCAACACAAGCTACGCCTGACTCACCCTGACGCAATAAATGTGTGAGGTTATCTATGATCAACGGCTTGGTTTTACTGGTGGTTAAGAAACCCGCTCGCCTTGTTAAACGATCCACGTAGGCATCATCCACCGATTGTTCAACATACTGGTTAGGGTAACCCATGTCCTGTAACTTCCTGATGGTTGTAAGTCCGTGGTTGTTTCTTTCAACCAAGGTCCAAGCTTTATTATAGTGGGTCGCCACTGCTGCGATTACCTCGGCGAAGTCAAACGGGTCTATGTGCCCATGCCATGTCGCCACCTGATAACCCATGTGATCCAGAACCTGAATGCAGGAATAGTCGCCGTGCTCAAGCCCCTCGGAAACATCCACCCCAATACAATACCTGTAATCTGCTTTTGGATGCTCGAAAATTTTTAGCGGACCGTTGTTACTTTCTATGAACTCATTGCCTCTAACTATGCCCTGCCAAGTCGGGGAATAACACTCGTTGTATGCGGCATCAATCCACTTAGGTTCTACAAAGACACGTCCTGTTGTAAGGAACGCCTCTTGCGGGGTAATGGGATACTCCTGCCTAAATAGATCCTCGCCCCCGAGGTCTTGTATCTTGCCTCGCCTGAAGTTTAATTGCTCGTTGTCTAGGTTATACATATTAGCTAACACCTCCTCCTCGGGTGTACGCTCAAAGTATTCATTAACCTTGCGGCGGTATTCGGGCATCATGCTCCAAGGAATGAAGCATACCTGCCACTCCCCTTCGCCCCTTAGGGCTCTCATGCATGCATCATAGAACCAACCCCCCGCTCCATTGGCGGTAGATTCTAAAAGTATCTCTGAGTTATCCTCGGGCACTGTCTGTAATAACCCCGGGATAATATCCGAGTTTGGATAGAAGGCTACCTCAGATCCGTGTAAATAATTGGTGGTCCAACCACGCCCGACCTCGCTGGTTCTCGCCGTCGCAATACGCCACCTAGATCCATGGGTGAACTGAAGTGAGCTGGTGGTGGATTCTTTAAGCTCTGGTTTAACTAACGGATGTGGCAAATTATCATAGAAATATCTAACCATTCCGAAGATAGCTTTGGTGGATTCATTAAGGTGAGATACCACTACGGCGTTCTGATTTTGAGCCGATACTGTCTTCCAAAAACCACGTGCCTGACAGTAGGTCGAAATACCCGTCTGTCTGGACTTTAAGATGAGCATTCTCACCCTGCCATGATGAGCCCATTGCTCGTTAATCATTCTGTCAAGCTCAAGCTGAGCTGGATTAAATTCAAGCGGTATGGACTTACCATTCTTGTCAATAATGTGAAGGCAGTTCTTAGCGTAAATGCTGAGATTCGCTTTGAAGGTTTTTATAATTTTTTGAAATTTATTTTTTTCAATTTCCATATTTTAAGAAACCCCGCCCCCCCTAGGAACTACTCCCCCCCTGAAATATCTATATGGGGGAAAGACAAGGGAGAGGATAGTGTATGTATGTATATGAGGTACCCTGTCCAGCACCCCCGCCCCCTATTGAGTGCGATGTGGCGATAGTGAGCACTTACTTTATTGAGCATTTGACGGAGCATCGCCTAATTAAGGTGATTCTTTTTATCAGAGGAATCAGAGCTGGCAAGGTCTAAATTGTCGAACCAAGAATCTTTCATTGAGAGCTCGACCTTCTGACTGGAATCCAGCATATTAAAGTGCCTCATCAGCAGCTCTAGAGCCTTCACACGTGATCCTGCTGTTGCTCCATGGATATCACCTAGGGCTTCTTCTTTAAGCCTCTCTATGATCTCGTCAGCGTCTGCTAGATTGCGTTCTCTGCTCTTTTCTAGCTCACATGCAAGCATTTTTTGCACATCATCGTCCTTCATCAATCTATAGCCTTGATTGTATGCAGACTTCTCTGAATATCCACATCGCTTTGCGGACTCAGTTGCGTTCTTTGTCACCAAGAAATGCTCAACGAACTCGAGCTTCCTTTGCATTAATTTTTTGTCTTTAATAGTCATAAGTCACCTAGTTATTTATAGCTACAAGTTTACACCATTTTAGGAACTCATTCATGCTATGAGTGTGCTTCATGATGTTCACAGCGAAGCACACAAGCTGGATGTTTTCCGGAGCATAAGGTCCATAGTTGTCTATCCTGTCTATAGAGATGTTAGCCATGGTTTCTTGACGCTTTCCCTTACCATCCTTTATGTGGGTCATCTTGACGCCAGTGATAGCACAGAGTCCTTTCTGTTTATCGTATATCCTATAGAGCTGTTCTCTATCTAGGTTAAACCCATGGGTGTCTTTTCTCTTACTGCATATATGAGAGAAGAGGTGTGCTATATAAGAATATGGAGTGCGGCTGATCTTTTTTCTTTTCCCCGCCGAACGGCACCGTCGACAAATATTAAGTCTATGTCCTTTAGATAATTCAAAGCGTGACTCGTCCTTGGTCTCTTCGCAGCTTACGCAGGTCTTATTAAGACCAGTCGTAAGGAGTGGATTCTCTAACTGTGATTGTGAACTCATCGGTGTCCTTTAGTAGTTCCCTAAATCTATTAACTGCCTTACGTGAATTTGATACTGCAATTGTGTCCCCCATTTTTTCTTCCCCGATTAGCACGCAGCCCTCTGAATCTTTTATTGGATAGTTGCCAGCATGGAAAAGAATATGCGTTCTGTTGGGTACGTCTGTTATCTCAAAGGTCTCACCGAATCTTTTCGATGAGTATCTTTTACATTGATAAGTTCCGGACGGGATACAGCTTATTGATCTTTGGTTGTTCATCCATGGACGCTCGGCTGTCCAAAAGGTCTCTCCCTTTATAGACAAAATTCCCATGGTTCCGCTTGGGTGATATGCAAAGCGATCAAGCGTCGCCTCGACTTTCTTTTTGAAAAAGATAACTAGCCTCCGGTTAAGAGATTGAATCCGCCTGCTAATGCTAGAGTGATGCCTACGATGACAAATCTTTCCATCCAAGAAGAGAACATGTTGTTCTTGCTTTGGTTCTTCTCTAGGTTTCTGAGTCTTACCTCATGATCCTCAAGGTTGGTCTTCTGTGAGATCATTCTTTCCTCGAGCCTTGGTAGGATGGAAACCATCTCAATAATTTCCTTAACCGAGTTCTCTAAGTTAGTCAGTCTCATATCTAGTTGTGTTATCTCCATGATTAGATAAAGGTATTATATAGAGGCTAATGATTCAAGTAGATTGATCGTCTTTTTCTTTTCCCCCGATTACACCCCTCAAAAAATTAATTAAATTATTTTTGCAAAAAGTATTGACAGCTCTATCCATTAGTATAATCTGTATACATATGAGACAACGTAAACACACACAGGGGGGCGGGCACAACACATATATCTAATCTTAAAACCCCATGGGACTGAACCTTGGCAGTCTCTAACTCAAGACAAGGAACTGAACCTTAGCAGGTATTTTGAATTAACTAAGGAAGGGACCTAATGACCTAGTAAACATTCCAAAAGAATCCAAGCTAGCGAGGCGAATCCAAAATCAGAGTGAGAGTAATAATGCGAAAGCATTAAAGCGGAATGTAACTATAAGGGACTGGGTGGTCCCTCTGATGATTCCAAAAGGATGAAATAGTCAATTAATTAAATAGGAGAAAACTTATGTTCGACAAACAATTTATAGAAGATGTATATGAGATAGCTTTCGGCGATGACGCAATCAACAAAGGCTACACTCATGACGATGTTTTAGACAAACTTTTAGAACATTCAAACAATGCACTTAAGTGGGAGGAAGCATGAATTATCCATTAAGCAAAAACAAACTCGGTAATCCTACCGAGTATATCTACAGAGGCGAGAGGGTCCTAGTCACTAGGGCTCATGGTAATGTTGGGCAATGCATAGCATCTACCTACTGGGCACCCGAGAGAAAGGTGGTCGCCTCTTCTGCAAAAAGATTCAAGAAGATGATGGATCGCAGGATCGATAGCACTACTGAAGAGACTTCATGAGTCGAAACTCCCTTCGGGGAGTCTAGTGCGGGGATGGTCCCCAAACATTCATAAACACATAGGAGAAAAATTATGGATAGATTTGTAATATTTAATAAGGCTACTGGCAAGAGATACGGCATGGAGCATGGCAGTTACAAAGAATGGAAAACTGAATCGGCTGCTAAGGCTGCCTTGACAAGACTTCAGAAAAAACATCTTAAAAATTTTCTTGATAGATGTCATGACTTCATGGATAGGCACGATGAAATTTGTGACGAAGCAAAATATTCAACAGAGGAGCAAAGACGAACATATATCTCAAGAGAGATGAATCACAGCTCAGATTGGGAATTGTTTGAAGGCTTATGCGACTCTGTGATCGTAACCTACGATTACTTCTACGAGAACGAGCCAATGGTTGAGCGTACTAACTTGATGGGCGGTAACAAATACATGGAGCGTCTTAACACACCAAGCTTCTTGTCACCGGCTTCTGATAGCTACTACAGGTAAGGCTAACTGATGAGCTCTGATTGAGCGAAACCTTCTTTCTTCCCCCGAGAAAGGAGGTCTTAGTCAAATTTTAAAAAGGAGAAAATTATGATTATGGATAACTACATTTTGGATACTTCGGGAAATTTATTTTTCGATACAAAAAATCTAAGCATTAGCGAGCAAGATAGCTTGGTGATGTGGAGAGCTCTTGAGGTTTACTTAGATCAAATACAGAGCAATCGTCCTTTAACCAAAGATGATGATGCTGAAAGGGCAGAGTTGCTTCAAGCAAAGATGATTTATCTAGCATTAGAGTTTGCTGGAACTCTTGATGACAGGACCTTTGGTGATATCTATAAAGAGGTATCGGGAACATAGGCTAACTGATGAGCTCTGATTGAGCGAAACCTTTTCTTTTCCCCGAATCGAGAAGGTCTTAGTCAAATTAATATAGGAGAAAATTATGGACTTAATACAAAAAATTGAAACTGTTGAAAAACAACTTTTAGACAACGAATACGCTACAGCAGATCATCTTGAAGAGATAAGAAATCACTGTGATGCGAATGCTGTTTTTTCGGGTGAAGATTACTACTGGTTGATTCTTGATATGTTGAGTAAGGCTAGAGATAGAGAGCATGCTGCGATCTACAATAAAAAAATTAAGGACCTCACCGCCGAAGACCTTGCAGAGGTGATGTGGGACCTTGATGAGCTTTACTTTGATCTGATGGATCAATCT
>Ga0070751_1001758_pt1 | contig 12628 bp, 20 predicted proteins | sample VirMetDEL_Aug_28_FD_78514 | JGI IMG/M metagenome (GOLD analysis project Ga0070751, IMG submission 78514) | Aqueous microbial communities from the Delaware River and Bay under freshwater to marine salinity gradient to study organic matter... | ecosystem: Environmental > Aquatic > Marine > Coastal...
TGGACGCAAAGAACAATATCAAGGCTTCAGTTAGCCACCAGTTAGCCAAGTTAAAGTGGAATGATAAGGCCATTCAAGGTCTATCAAGTCAAGACATCAACAACAGAAGAAATATACCTTTTGATACTTCTGGTAATCTAAAGGGGATGCACCTTCGATACAGCTACAGGACAGGCAAGAAGGTATTTTATTTAATAGGTAAAGTTAAAGGTACTAATAAAACTTTTTTTCATAAGTGTGGAGAATTTCAACTAGGTATTACTGGTACATTTGAAATTGAGGAATATGTTAATAAATTAATAGTTGATGAAAAATGTAAAAATAGAGATGGAGAATGGACTAAAAAACCAAATGAAGAAAGAATTACAAAACAACTAATCCAGCAAACTCAATCACATACTATAAGACAAGCTATACAAAAGATTGCACGAGAGAGCTTTCCAAGAATAAAACAAGATGGAACAATAGATAAGAAGTCTATTCAACAGTATTCGCAATATTTATTTGGTTGGAATAAAAGAAGACTACATCTAACTTTTGCAGATGATGCAGAAGGTTGTGGAGTGCTAGGTCTTAAAGATAAAATGACATGGGACAGACTTTGGAAGGTCTATAAACCCTATGAAGACTGTGATCATCCTACAAAAAGAAGTTTATATGATAGTCAACTAGGTGGACTTTGTGTTGACGAATTGACACCTAGAATAGTTCAGAACTGGTGTAACAAAGGCGAAACTTATGGTGCCAGAATGAACAGACTTAAAGCTTTTCAATATCTATATAGAGCTTGCAACAAGTTAAACCTTTTAGCTGGAGATGATAAACTTGACCCAACTAGAGTTAAGCATGGTGGTGTTGTCATCACTTATACGAAAAAAAAAGTTTCTAAAAATCATAAATACAATGACATGAAGTTCAAGGAAGAGCAACTTGGTAAAATTATTGACTCAGCAATAGCTTTACGTGATGAGCACCCTTTTCAAGCTGAAGCTATTATGTTTATTCTGTATTCCTCAAGGAGACAGGAAGAAAGCTTAAAGTTGACTTTAGATGATTTAAGAAAACATAAGGGTAAACCTCATAACAGAGTAATTACATTACCAGCTAATATTACCAAAAGTAGAACTGAAGAATACGTTGTAATTACTGAAGGTATACAGAAAGTTTTAGATAGCTTGAGCTACCAAAGAGCTAAACCAGAGTATAAAAAATATGCACATATAAAATGGTTATTTCCTAGACGACTTATTGCTAGTCATAAATGTGGAGATATAGATTTTTGTAGGAGTGATGATGCTAGAACTAAAAACCTTGAAAGTGTATGGAAGAAGATAGTCAAACAAACTGGCATAGATGGACAGAAGAAGTTATTTAGAAAGTCCTTATCTACTATTGCAACTGATACACTAGGCTCAACCGATAAAGCTATAGCAATCACTGGTCACAAAACACCTTCTACACTTGAAAAGTTTTACTATAAATCAGATATAGATGATCACATCAAATATGCTGATGACGTAGCTAAAGTGTACTCATTTAAGAAAAAATAATAATTATGGCGCCCAACAAATAGTGTTGTTATTTTTAATTGCATAAACACAAGAGATTAAAGGTACCCTACTAGACCCACCTCTACTAACTAAATGATATAGGTAGTAACCCTCTGAAGCAATATTTGTTGAATGAAGTGTATATCCATCTTTTAAATAATCATTTACAGTTTTATCAACACCTAAAGACTCTGATAAACTAACATTACACCACACAAAGCTGATTAAAGTTATAAGTAATAATTTTTTCATCTAATCACATTTTATTATTCAATATCTTTTTTATTATAAAATACGACATGACCACAATATAATTTTTCATGGACAAAATGATCAATGGGAATCTTTTCTTGTATAATTAAATCAACTATCTGCTCTTTGCTTAATTTATACTGCTCTTCTAAATTCCACCACATAGCATTTGGATCTCTATGAATAAATTCAATCGGAGGCATGTTTGGTCTTTCGTCTGGTTCTGGAGTAAGAATTTCTGACTCAATACCAAATTTCGCCGAGTCTTGATATTTAAGTTTAAATTCTTTGTAATATTTTTCTACTAATTCTGCTTTCATATCTAATCACATTTCGCTGGAATCATTTTTCCATTTTCAGCTATCATAAATTGAATAGTGTTAACTGATACTGAAGCTATTCCCATTCCCATTTTACCACTTTTGGCTTTTTCATATGTAGTTACAAATTTGTAACCATCAATACACATAGTATGAATTGAAAACTGAGGGTTCCGTACTCCTTTTATTAGTTTAGAATTGTATATAAATTCATCCATAACTTTTATTTCTGCAAAAGCATTTCCACTAAACAAAAAAACAAAAGCCAGAATTGCTATTGGTGTTAAATAATTCCTAATCATTTTTTAATATAATTTTGTTGTTAAAATCCTTCAAGATTAGTTGTAATCATTTTATCATCAAAAGGATCCATTTTTTTCCAGAGTTTCAGTGTGTTTTCTTCAAAGTATTTTTGATCCATTAATGTAACAAATAAGTTCTGGTAAATTTTTTTTTCTCTATTTGAATAAGTGCAAAGTATTTGTAAATTATATTCATTTCCTTTTTTTCTATATATTGTTTCGTATGCTCTATTTAAAACTAAATAACCATAATCATTTTTGTAGTATTTGGTTTTAAATTTTCTAGGATTTATATCGTAATAATTAGATAAAAGGTTTTTAAGATTATCTGCAGTTTCTTTACAATTATCTTTAAACTCATCTCTAGGTGTTGTTTCCATTCGCCCAAAACCACTTATGGTAAGAATTTTATATTCAGAATTCGTTCTAACATAATAGCGCTCTAAGTTCTCATTTGCTACTAATCCTTTAAATTGATTTCTGTCTTCAGGAGAAAAATTTATTATTCCTTTTCTTTGCTTATCTTTTTTACCCACATTTTTATCAATATAATTTTCAATATTGTCATAAAGTTTAATCCCAAATAATTTTTCAGGTAGATTATCTGCGTAAGCATTTCCACTAAACAATAAGCAAATAGTTATAAGTAAAATAATCTTTTTCATTAAAATATCTTTTTGTATTTTTTACAATACCCTCCAAACTTAGAACTAAGAGCTTCCAATGTCATAAAACCATCAAACCTATCTATTGAAATCCTAATGTTACCGTTTTCATTCTCTGCTTTTATTGCCCTTTCACCTATCAAGTTAATTTTGTATTTACTACCATCTGCCCATAGAATCTTTTTATCTAAATCAATCTCTACTTCAGTTCTTATATCGGGTTCATTGAGCTTGTTTTTTAGAGCACATCTTAATACATCCTCTTTTGCGTAAGCATTTGCACTAAATAAAACGCTAAAAAGTAAAACTAAAAAAATCTTTTTCATTAGAAAGCTCTTTCTTCAATATCTTTTTTCACACACTTACCTCTATATTGCATTTCAAATTCATTATTAGGTGTTAGCAGTGAATTGTATTTTTCTTTATCGTACATTCTTTTAGCTATATAAAATTCACCATAAATTCTATCAATCTTATATTCTTCGTAAGTAACCATTTTACTATATTTTGTTTTATCAAGTTTGTATGTTTGTTCAGTGTGGATCATATCTCTATCAAATCTAATAGTCTTACTTGCAACATTACGAAACTTTTTGTTTAATAATTCACTATCTGAATCGTTGATATAATAATTGATAAACACCTCATCTGGCATATCTTTATAAGTATCATTCAATACTCTTTCGTTATTGAGATCAAATTTATATTTATTTCTGTATTGTAACAACTCACACCTAATCATCTTTAATGGAACAATTTTAGTATCATCAGGTGAATTTTGTGAGTACATGTTAATAGTGTATGTAACATCTTCAACACTTCCCTGATTATTTGCATCTAACAAAGCAATACATCCAGAGAACAATCTAGTATTCTTATTGGTATCAAAACTAAATTTTTCAAAAAAGACCTTTCCAACTTCATCGAAATTAGAAGTGTAACTTAATGTATTTTCTTTTTTTATATATTTTGTTGGGATAATAGATTTAGCTTCCTTACAAGATAAACCTCGAATTAAAATAAATAACCCTATACCACCAGTTTTAAAGTGATTAAGACGAAGTTCATAATTTTGATTATTAATTTTAACATCTATAGCTTTCCAATCTTGTGAGTTTTTACTTAATTGTTGAGCATCACCATTCCATGACTTTACATTTCTTCCTATTATTTTTTTATAGTCAGTAAATTTATATTTGTTTAAATCAAAATTTATTAGTTTTTCGATATCAAGTTCTTTATTAGGGTAAAATTCTTGTGCCTGTAAACTATTACACCATACAAAGCTGATTAAAATTATAAGTAATATCTTATTCATGTTGCAATCGCTTTCTTACTGTTTTGATGATAACAAGAATGACAACAATTGGTATCCTCTATTTCATGTTCTGATATATAGATTTTCATTCTGGTTCGGATCCTAATATCATGCGTTCCACAAAATCCACATCTTCCAGTCTCATATTTCTCAACACACTCTTTAGTAATGCTATCATTTTGAATGTTATACCAAGCCATAAGTTAAATTGATTTATCTTGCTTCAACTTCTAGTGCTTGATTTCTTGTTACATATGCACATCTATTTCCACTAGAATTGCAAATAGCAACTTTTTGAACATCACCAATAGCATGGGCCTTAGTCATGAACCCACCACCATTCATCCATTGAACATTCAATCCAATTATTCCAACTGCAATTACTGTTAATATTCCTTTTGTATATTTATCCATTTTTCTTTCTCCTATTGTTTAGTTTTTCCAAATCATAATCTCATTAAATAAAGGTCCATCATGATCAAATGTGAACCAGTCCTGGTAATAAAATAAAATTGAAAGCCCAATTATAAATAATACGCACCCGACTATTGTTTTGATATCGTCTTCATTTTTCCATTCTTTTTCTTTTAGTTTTAGAACAAGGATTGCACCAGGGTAAAATAAAAAACCAAAATAAAGCCAAATCACAATAATAAAGTATCACAATAATAAATTAGTTTGCAATCTATTAATAAATACGTAAATGTGGACGTATGAGTGATGAGAAAGATATAATACCTAGTAAATATAAAAGAAAATCTAAAGTAACTATAGATGACCTTGTGAGATACTTGGGAGATCATGAAGTTACCCCAGAGGAAGCTTTGGAATACGTTATAACCGCCTCAAAAATTGACCCTACTCACCCCCGTACCGAATGGAAACTCTTTAGATTTACGTTGTATCTTTGGGAAAGAGATAGAGAATTTAAAAAAGGTCAAATGGGTAAAAAGAAAGATACTTGTTTAAAAGTAGTAAATTCAAAGAAGTTTAAAGATATCTATAAAGCCTACTCATTTAACCCTAGAGCTATCAATGAAGCTAAAGAAGCAGATAATTTATATAAGCTGGTTGGAGATGTACGTCAGAGACCTTTTTTCAAAAAAAGGTTCTACAAATACGAGCGAACTCAGCAACAAATGCACCAGGAACATATAGATAAAATACGATAATTTTCTCGTATTTATCGTTGACATTCTCGTAATAGTTATTATTTTAATAGCTATGGACGTTTTGTTAAATTTTAAATTCGAAAAACCTTTTGTATCTCAAACACAGTTAGTTGAGCTATTTGGGTCAATGTCAGAAAGTGCCTTAAAGCGCTTTATGAAGAATTGGCTTGATGCTGGAAAAGATATTAGAGAAATGGGTATGTTCCGTATTGATGGAGTTAGAGAAAATCAATGGGAACCCACTACTTTCATCAAATGGTTATACGAAAATAAAATTAATAAAATCTACAAATATGACTATGAGGTTAAAGAGCAAAATGACCTCACAACTAATCTAATCGACATATCAAACAAAAGGAGAAAAAATGTCAGCAATTAAAACTAGTGCATTTGGGGAAGCAAAATACCCTCATCTAAACAAACCAGATACAGCTTTTAGTGCAGAAGGTATCTATCAAGTTAAACTTGTAGTTAACAAAGAGGAAGCTCAAGAGGACATCAAGATAATTGATGAAATCATTAAGGAACAATTAGTTATACAAGGTAAGAAACAACCTGATAAGACTGATGCTTTCCAAAGAGCACCCCTACCCTATGAAATACTTGAAGATGGTAAAGTTCAATTTAATTTTAAAACTAAATTCAAACCAGCTTTAGTTGATCACAATTTAGAACACATTAAAGATAAAGATATTTGGGGCGGAAGCATCATTAGATGTAACTATAAGCCTGTTGGCTACTATGTAGCTGGAACTGGTTTAGGTTGCACCTTGAGACTTGTAGGCGTTCAAGTGAAGAAACTTGTAGAAGGATCATTAGGTACTACAGGATTTTCTACTGTTGAAGCAGAACAACCTTCGGAGAACTATTAATAACTAAATTTAAGGAGAGAAAAATAATGAAAATAAATAACGTTGAAAAAGCTATGGAAGGTCGAAGTGATGGATCTACTGCTAAAGAGATAATGAAGTTAGCAGAAGCCAAAGATCCAATGCACCATATAGAGTTAGAACTTTCAAATGCACTTGAGAGAGCTTACGAGGAAGCAAAAGAAAATGGATTTAAAGGTACCATTACAGACTATATAAAAAAAGCACCTATTGAAGAGCTAAAGAAAATTGCAAGTTTTGCAGATGGGGGATCAGTAGATTTTTCTTCTATGTCTCCAGGTACCATGAAAGCAATCTTTATTAGTGAAAATGGTAGAGAGCCCAAAAATGCAAAAGAATTAGTCAGAGGTGTAAAGATGTATTTAAAAAATTTAGATATTGATGGAATACCTTTTGGAGCCTTTGATGAATAAGTTTGTTAAACCTCGTACTGAAAATTTTAGTGAACGAATTGAAAGATTGCATCACAAATATGATGATGGCCCAAAACCAGCTCACTATGACGATAAGAATATTATCACAATGGAACAAAGAGCTAAGCTTGATGCAAAAAAGAGACCAAAAAAATTTGATAATAATGATCCATCTACTTATCCATCTAACCAGAAAAAAACTATGAGTACTTGGGAAGCAATGATTGAGATAGCAAAAAATCCTAAAGATCGTGATGATCGTCTACAGGCTGGAGAAATAAGGAAAACAATTTTAAAAAATTATAGAGATCCTGTCATGCGAGAACATCTTGGAGATGACGAATTGAAACTTATAGGAAAACATAAATCACAGTTAGCGCCTAAGGTTACCATTAAGCCAACATATGTTGCACCTATTCCACCAACACCAAAGGAACCAGAAGTACCAATAGAAGAACAAATCAAAAAGTTTGCAGATGCAGAAAAACAAAAAAGAATCTCAAATTTAAGAAATACAGTTGGTACAGGTGGTATAGCCGAAGTTTACTATAAGAGGTTTATTTAATGAAAAATAATAGGCTTCAATGGAATGATAAATTAACAATAAAAACTGGAAACATTTCAGAATATTTTTTTCCTAATAATGTCGAGCTTTCAACTTTATATGGAATCAGAGCACAGATATTTAATTCAAAAGATTTACAGGACCTTTTAGACAAAGTTCAAGAGAGACTGACCAAACTTCAAAACGAAGAAATTAGAAAGATAGAAAGTAAAGACCCAACCAAGAGGAGAAACAATGACTTGTAAATATAACTATAAATCAATCTCTTTACGGAACGATACTATGGACAAACTATCTAAACTTTCAGTTTCTTTAGTTAAAGACAAAAAATTATCTAATGCAAAAACAGTAGAGAGATTAATAGATCATAGTTTTAATTCCGAAGAGACCAACGGAGAAAACTATGACAAAAGATATAAACTATAAAATATTAGCCTGCGAACACGACTACATAAGCTACAAAGACCTACTAAAAGTATGTAGTAAACAACACACCTATATAAAGAAGCAAGACAAAGCTCTTAAAAAACTTTCAGCTAGACTTGAAGATTACCATGAGAAACACACTGACTGCTTGGAGAAAAACCAGGAGTTACTAAAGGATCACATAGAGATTACTAGAGCTTACAACGGATTACATGAGATGGGTAAGTACGCAGAAGAGCTTGGAATAGACATTAAGAAACATAATGAGAAGCTTCCTGAATACCACCAGTTTGAACAGAAGCATACACTGCTTGAGAGTGGAAGAGTTCAACACATTTATAAAATGAAAAAAATTAAACAAGATGGAGATAAAAATGACTAATGCAGAAACCTTTTTAAATATATTTAATGGAGCAAAAACCAGGTACGGGTATTGCTGGAAACACGATCCGATTACAGAAAAAAAATTGACAGTAGAAAATACTGGTTTGATACCTATTCAAGATCATTTAGATGGCAAAAAACTTTGTGGCAGATCGCCTGTAGATGAAGCAACGAAAGAAGTTAGCTGGATAGGCATTGATATAGATAAAAGAATTAAACCTAAAGATTTCTGTCCAAATATTTTTAGAAATTTAGGGTGGCAATATTTTTGTTTTCAAACACCAAATAAAAAATGGAGAGTAATAGAATTTCTAGATGAACCCTTACATGTAGAAGAAGCTCATGAACGTGCTAAAGAGCTTGAGGCAAGAATAGAAAAAGAATTATTGATAAAGTGTGATGGGCAGGCAACTGTACCAACTATACCTAATGAATCTGGTGCAGTTGGAAGATGGCTGTACCTACCCTATCATTACGAACATGATAAACTCTATACACCAGATGGAAGACCATTAAGTTTAGAGCAATTTTTCTTTAGGCATAAATATAGAAAGCATCTTCCTATAGTTGCTTCAGTTGGAATGTTAGAAGGTGCAGAAGGTGGTGGAAGAAATAAAGGTTTAATGACTGTTGAGGTATACCGAACACTTTATAACGTTGATGTATCGTTAGAGGAGATTAACAAATTTTTTGATAAACCTTTGTTGGAAGACCAATTACTTAACTATATTAAAAGTGTTCAGAAATCAGTTGCTAAAGATAAGATGGATAAACAGTGGTATCTAAATGCTCGACGAAAGTGGATTAAAGAAATGTGTGGAGTGGAACCTTGTATAGACGCAAAAGGGTTTAGCGCCATAACAGATAGTATACTGAATAATCATTATTATGTTCAATCAAGAACAGATTTTTATGAAGTAGAAACACAGACTTTTAAATCTAAAGAGCAAATAAATGACTGGTGGAGACATGAAGTTAAAAAAGGCTCTATGACAGATCAGCTATTAAAAGAGAGTAAGCTTACAAAGTTAAGAAGTTATTTTACACATGCTGGATTTGATCCTGGTGTAACTCAAATTAATAATGGAGATATTAAAGGTCTACCAGCTGGAACTTATTTAAATATATACGAAGATCCACAAATAGAAGCCATACAAGGTAATGTTGACAGACTGAATGAATACTACAGTTGGTTACTAGGCGAAGAGAACTGGGCTATTGTTAAACAAGTGTTAGCTTTTATGCTAAATGCCAAAGAAGAAAGATTACATTATGGAATTAAAATTCAATGGTATGTAATTATCCACTCTGTAGTTGAAGGTGTTGGTAAGAAACTATTTTCTTTAATTTGCCAAAGCTTGTTTGGTCCTAAAAATGTCAGTCCTAATGTGAAATTTTCACAAATGATAGGAACACACTCGACCATTATTGAAGGTAAACAGCTTATCTTTTTGAATGAAGTAGTCCTTCAGAAGAATACAGCTAAAACTAAAGAGCTATCTAATGAATTTAAGGACCTAATTACAGAAGATAACTTGTTTATTAATCCAAAGAATAAGCCACAAATAGAAATACCTAATTTGTGCAACTTCTTTGTTTTCTCTAATAGTAAAACACCTATTCACATTGGGGAATATGACCGAAGATCGTTTGTAATACACATTAAAAGGACAAAAGATCAAGTGGTGCAGATGTTGCAAAACGAAAATTTCAAAGCAGATATACTTGCAACTATAAAAAATCCTTCTCACTTTAAATGGCATCTTTTAAATGAAGTTACTTACGATAGAGAAATGTTTTTTAATGATGCACCAACAACTGCAGATAAAGAGCTATTGATTGAAGCTAACAAAGATGACTTCAATGTAATGATGGAAGATGCTTTTGATAATGAGGAGTTTCCTTTTGCACCACATAATGAAGCAATAGGTAAAGATGACTTTTTAAACTGGCCATATAGTGGCACCATACACAAGGTGGATTGCTTTAGAGCTATGAAAAAGTCCGAATTATACAAAAATGTATATTTCACTATGGCTGATCTTGAGAATTTTCTTAAAGAGAAAGCTACCAAATGGCCAAATGGAGAGTTAACAAAACAGGCTAAAGACATCAAAGGTGGTCGTAAGAAAAGGCTGTACTTGTTGCACATTAGAGAAGTACGTGATGGATTATATAATAGCGATCTTTCAGAGACTGAACTGTGGGCGTCTCACTTTAATAAAGAGGATATTTGCTAATGACGCCAATGAGTAAGAGAAGGAAGTCAGCGCTACTGCAAAACCTTGTAAGAGATAAGATATTAAAATCATTCCCGCATCTAAAACCAGCAGATGTTGTAACAGCTAAACATGGTCAAACTGGACCAGACGTAGTGTTATCTAAAGTGGCCAGAAAGCTTGTTGGAGTTAACTTTGAGTGCAAGAACCAGAGCAAGATGAAGACAATATATGACTGGTACAAACAGGCTTCCAAAGGTCAGCAAAAGCTTTTACCCGCAGTTGCCTGTAAGATGAACTCAAGGGAACCACTAGTTGTTATAAGTTTGGATGACTTTTTTGAACTGATCAAGTAACTCTCATCACTCACTCTCTCAACCTTTTTTATATACTTCTTTTAAAGGTTTGGGCTTCGCTGAACTACTCTTTTTAATGTAATAAGATTTGCTTGAGAGACTTGAGAGATTGAGAGATGTATTGTGTTTTAAAGGATAATTAACATTTTATCTCTCACGTCACTCATAGTATTACTGGGTGCAAAGCCTATGGATACAACGGGTACAAACACATAGGTAACAAAGTTACCCTTACTATGAAAACAGACGAACATTTATATACGATAAGCAGAACAGAATTTGCCAAAGAGATAGGTAAAACAAGGGAAGCAGTCAAGATAGGCATGAGAAGAGGTAAGTACAAAGACCTCTATATTTTTAAAAACGGAAAATATTTTTTTAAGAGCCAAGAGAGGATGCGTGAAAAACAGGATTGTCCCCTTGTCAATTTGTCCCCAGTGAAACCTAAAGTTAACAGAGGTAACCACGAGATAGCAGTTAAAAAAGGTAACTATCCGAACCTGGCGTTTGCTAATCATAACCATATGAAGAAGTTGATAGCTTTAAGAGGCAAATTGAGCCCCGAAGAGTTAGCTTTAGTACCTACTGTTGAACATTTGGTCAAACAAGAGAGGCGGAAACAGCTACAGGAAAACCTTGAGGTGACTAAAAGAAAACCACAGGGTTACATAAAGAACTATGGAACTGGTTTAGTCAACTTGTCCAACAAAGGATATAACGATCAGAACTATCACAATGGACAAGATTATTTTAGCAACCCTAGCAAGTACAGAGCCACAAACAGAGGAAGAAAAATTAATAAAAAAGGTCCTTACGAAATTTAAAGGACAAATATCTTTTGAATAAAAATAGATAAGCCCTATATTTAGAACTGCATTAGTAATACCTTTACATTGTCTAAATCGTAAAGTATTCGGATCTAGAGCATCTTCAAGGCGTCCATACCTTCAAAAGCTCTAGATCCAACCCCATCAAATTTTTTGCAAAATATTTTTTTCAAAAAGTATAAAAATTTTATAATATTTTTTGGACTTAGGTACTTAACCTTTTTTTAAAATTAAAGGTGTTGCTGAAAAAGTATTTTATGGCTCTCTATGAGTAGATCCAACTAAACTATCGAATATAATCTAAAGTGTTTCTGTGAGAACGGGTATCGACCTTTTTAACTAAATGGTATTTTGTGATCATAATGGGACCCCCAGTTATCCACCAGTTAGCCCAAGTCTATCATTGTGTATAATTATAACTTGTGATTAAATTAATGCTTGGTATATAAGGACAACTTGATTTAGGGCAACGTGGCGGAATGGTTACGCAGAGGATTGCAAATGTTTATAAGTAATTCCTAACTAGCTCCACTCGGTTCAAGTATCCCAGTAAACATTGATGTTTTTATATCCATACATATTTTGGAATTATGGACGCAAAGAACAATATCAAGGCTTCAGTTAGCCACCAGTTAGCCAAGTTAAAGTGGAATGATAAGGCCATTCAAGGTCTATCAAGTCAAGATATCAACAACAGAAGGAATATACCTTTTGATACTTCTGGTAATCTAAAGGGGATGCACCTTCGATACAGTTACAGAACAGGCAAGAAGGTGTTTTATTTAATAGGTAAAGTTAAAGGGACTAATAAAACCTTTTTTCATAAGTGTGGAGAATTTCAACTTGGTATCACTGGTACATTTGAAATAGAGAAATATGTTAATAAATTAATAATTGATGAAGAGTGTAAAAATAGAGACGGTGAATGGATTAAAAAACCAAATGAAGAAAGAATTACAAAACAACTAA
>Ga0070751_1001769_pt1 | contig 12591 bp, 8 predicted proteins | sample VirMetDEL_Aug_28_FD_78514 | JGI IMG/M metagenome (GOLD analysis project Ga0070751, IMG submission 78514) | Aqueous microbial communities from the Delaware River and Bay under freshwater to marine salinity gradient to study organic matter... | ecosystem: Environmental > Aquatic > Marine > Coastal ...
GACCTGCTCCTCCTCCTCCTGCCTTGGTGCTAGAACTTTCTCCATTATTTCCTTGCCCTGCAGTTCCAGATCCTGCTGATCTACCGCCTCCGCCTCCGCCTCCAGAACCACCAGACCCTGCACCATTAGGCCCCGAACCAGCTCCTGCTCCGCCTCCGCCACCTATTGCTGTTAAACTTAAAGCAGTAGTATCTTGTCCATTAGAACCTTGTGTATTAGAAGAGTGAACTGAACCAGCACCACCTTGTCCTATAGTTATACTATAAGTACCTACACTAATACTAGTAGAATTAGCTACTAACACTCCACCTGCTCCGCCTCCTCCTCCATCTTTTGATCCCCCGCCTCCACCTGCTACAAGTAACACATCAGCAATTGTATTTCCGTTTGTTACTGTAAAAGTATCAGTACTTAGAAATGTATGAGATTTATATGTAATATTATTTTCTGTATATGTAGTAACTATACCTCCAGAAGCTACAAAAAGATTATATAAGTAGTCATTCCATGAAAAATCTGTATCTAAGACTGTGGGATCTCCAAGGTCATAGTATGCACACAAGTCACCAAAGGGAGAAAAACCAGAGGAAAATATATAAGCACTACCAGCATCTTGCCCCCCTGTATCTTCATTATTTGCACCAACTACAATTCTATTATTTGAAACAGCAACTGCACTACCAAACGCATCATCTGCTTCTGCATCGCTGGCTTGTATCTTGGCTAGCTGATTTCCATTGATGTCAAATATGTAAGCTGAACCAGCAGTACTAGCAGTAGTATCTTCTAAAAGAGCACCTACTACAATTCGTGTATCTGAAACTGCAACTGAGCGACCAAATTGATCATAGGCTTCGGCATCATCGGCCTGTATCATAGCTAGTTGATTGCCATTGATGTCAAATATATAAGCAGCGCCAGCGTAACTAGATTTGCCAGGTGCACCTACTACAATTCTAGTATCTGAAACAGCAACTGAGCGACCAAAGATAATACCGCTGTCAGGATCATTGGCTTGTATTGTGGCTAGTTGATTACCATCAATGTCAAACATGTAAACTACACCAGTGGAACTGTTTTCAGAATACGCACCAACTAAAATTAGTGTATCAGAAACCGCAACTGAAGCACCAAAAGTATACGATGTTTGTGCATTGCTGGATTGTATCTTAGCTATTTCGTTACCATCAATGTCAAATATATAAGCTGAACCAGCATTGCCACTCATGTCATCCCAGGCACTTACTATAATCCGTGTATTAGAAACAGCAACTGTTTTACCAAAATTCCCACCAAGTTGTGCATCACTGGTTCCTGGAGGATCAAAGGCTTGTATCTTGGCTAGCTGAGCACCATTTATATCAAATATGTAAGCTGAACCAGCATTTGTAGCAGTCGTATCTTCTGCGAAAGCACCAGCTACAATCCGTGTATCAGAAACAGCAACTGAATAACCAAAATAATCATACTGTGCAGCTTCAATAGTTCCTGGAGGATCAAAGGCTTGTATTTTAGCTAATTGATTGCCATCAGTGTCAAATATATAAGCAGCGCCGGTCCAAGTAGATTTTCCACTTGCACCTACTACGATTCGTGTATCAGAAACAGAAACTGAGATACCAAAAGTAGCACTGGATTCTGGATCACTAGCTTGTATTTTTTTTAACTGCTGACCTATGGGATAATAACCATATTTCCTTTTCAAGTCCGTAGCATTCATTCAACATCTCCAGTATATTTTAGTCTAATTTTTTCCCAAGGTATAGAATCGTAATCGTTATGGAAATTCTTACATATATAAGCTGCACCAGCATCTGTAGCACCTGTGTCTTCTTTATATGCACCAACTACAATCCGTGTATCTGAAACAGCAACTGAATAACCAAAATAATCATCGGCTTCAGCATCACTGGCTTGTATTTTAGCTAATTGATTTCCATTTATATCAAATATATAAGCTGAACCAGCATTACTAGCAGTAGTATCTTCTTGAAATGCACCTACTACAATCCGTGTATCAGAAACAGCAACTGAAATACCAAAAAGATCACCGGCTTCAGCATCACTGGCTTGTATTTTAGCTAACTCGTTGCCATCAATGTCAAATATGTAAGCTGAACCAGCACTACTACCATTTGTATCTTCACCATATGCACCAACTACAATCCGTGTATCAGAAACAGCAACTGACCAACCAAAACGATCATTTGCTTCTGCATCACTGGCTTGTATCTTAGCTATTTGATTTCCATCAATGTCAAATATGTAAGCTGAACCAGCACTACTAGCAGTAGTATCTTCTAGATATGCACCTACTACAATCCTTGTATCTGAAACAGCAACTGAATAACCAAAATTATCACTGGCTTCTGCATCACTGGCTTGTATTTTAGCTAACTCGTTGCCATCAATGTCAAATATGTAAACTGAACCAGCATCTGTAGCAGTAGTATCTTCTAGATATGCACCTACTACAATCCTTGTATCTGAAACTGCAACTGAAACACCAAAATTATCATTAGCTTCAGCATCACTGGCTTGTATTTTAGCTAACTCGTTGCCATTGATGTCAAATATATAAGCTGAACCAGCTTCGTTAGCAGTAGTATCTTCTAGATATGCACCTACTACAATCCTTGTATCTGAAACAGCAACTGACCTACCAAAAAGATCACTGGCTTCTGCATCACTGGCTTGTATTTTAGCTAATTGATTTCCGTTGATGTCAAATATATAAGCTGCACCAGCACCTGTAGCACCTGTGTTTTCTAGATATGCACCTACTACAATCCTTGTATCTGAAACAGCAACTGAATAACCAAAAAGATCACCGGCTTCAGCATCACTGGCTTGTATTTTTTTTAATTGTGTAAAATCATTTGCAATAGATAAAGTTTTAGTAGTCAAAGGGTCACGAAATCTATTTTGAACTACATTTAAAATACCGCTCATGTATAGTCACTCCAGGAGAAATTTGTATCTAAGACTGTAGGATCTCCAAGGTCATAGTATGCACACAAATCACCAAAGGGAGAAAAACCAGGAGAAAATATATAAGCTGAACCAGCACTTGTAGCAGTAGTATCTTCATAAGGTGCACCTACTACAATCCTTGTATTGGAAACAGCAACTGCATTACTAAACGAATCATATTGTTGTGCATCACTGGCCTGTATTTTAGCTAATTGATTTCCATCAATGTCAAATATGTAAGCTGAACCAGCACTTATAGCAGTAGTATTTTCAGTATGTGCACCTACCACAATCCGTGTATCAGATACAGCAACTGAATAACCAAATTGATCCCATTCTTCTGCATCACTGGCCTGTATTTTAGCTAGCTGATTACCATCTATGTCAAATATATAAGCAGCGCCGGCGTAACTAGCAGTAGTACCTTCATAAACTGCACCTACTACAATCCTTGTATCAGAAACAGCAACTGAATGACCAAAATAATCATTGGCTTCTGCATCACTTGCTTGTATCTTGGCTATTTGATTTCCATCTATGTCAAATATGTAAGCTGAACCAGCTTGACTGGCAGTAGTATCTTCTCCATATGCACCTACTACAATCCTTGTATTGGAAACTGCAACTGAGTAACCAAAAAGATCACTTTCTTGTGCATCACTTGCTTGTATCTTAGCTATTTGATTTCCATCTATGTCAAATATGTAAGCTGAACCAGCATTTATAGCAGTAGTATCTTCAGTATGTGCACCTACCACAATCCGTGTATCTGAAACAGCAACTGAATAACCAAAATAATCACCTACTTGTGCATCACTGGCTTGTATCTTGGAGATTTGATTTCCATCAATGTCAAATATATAAGCTGAACCAGCATTACTACCATTTGTATCTTCATTATATGCACCTACTACAATCCGTGTATCTGAAGCAGCAACTGAATAACCAAAATAATCACCAAGTTGTGCATCACTGGCTTGTATTTTTTTTAACTGCTGACCTATTGGTTTGTAAGACTGTAAATTGTCTAACTCAGTAAGCGATAAAGATTTTGTTACACTAGAAAAATTTGTTTGCACTAGAGTTTTCCTGTAAACCTATATTTTAGTTTATTGAAATTTATATTATTAATGTTATTACTATAATCAGATTTATAAACTAGATCGTTTTGAAATATATAAGCTGAACCAGCATTACTAGCAGTAGTATCTTCATAAGGTGCACCTACTACGATATGTGTATCAGATACAGCAACTGAATAACCAAAATTATCACTGTCTTCTGCATCACTGGCTTGTTTTTTGGCTAATTGATTTCCATCTATATCAAATATGTAAACTGCACCAGCATTTGTAGCAGTAGTATCTTCATAACGTGCACCAACTACAATCCGTGTATCTGAAACTGCAACTTTCTCACCAAATTGATCACCGGCTTCTGCATCACTGGCCTGTATTTTAGCTAATTGATTTCCATCTATATCAAATATGTAAGCTGAACCAGCATTATTAGCAGTAGTATCTTCACTATCTGCACCTACTACGATATGTGTATCAGAAACAGCAACTGAATAACCAAATCGATCACCGGCTTCTGCATCACTGGCTTGTATTTTAGCTAATTGATTTCCATCAATGTCAAATATATAAGCAGCACCAGCATTATATGCACCTACTACGATATGTGTATCAGAAACAGCAACTGACCAACCAAAACGAGCACTGTTTGCTGGATCACTGGCTTGTATTTTAGCTAATTGATTTCCATCTATATCAAATATGTAAGCTGCACCAGCATCAGGAGCAGTAGTATATTTTGCGTATGCACCTACTACAATTCGTGTATCAGAAACAGCAACTGAATAACTAAACTGATCATGGTCTTCTGCATCACTGGCCTGTATTTTAGCTAATTGATTTCCATCTATATCAAATATGTAAGCTGCACCAGCGCCATCTGCAGCTATGAATTTCCCGGCTCCTACTACAATACGTGTATTGGAAACAGCAACTGACCAACCAAACCAATCAAAGTCATAAGCATCACTGGCTCGTATCTTGGCTATTTGATTTCCATTTATATCAAATATGTAAGCTGAACCAGCACCATTATTAGGTATACTATCTTCTCCACGTGCACCTACTACAATTCTAGTATCAGAAACTGCTACTGACCAACCAAAATAATCATCTTGTTGTGCATCATTGGCTTGTATTTTAGCTAATTGTTTAAAGACATATGTTTGATAATATGATTCAGGTGTTGGTATTCCATCTATAACAGGATTCCATTCACCAAAAAGAAATTTATTAACAAAATTATTATATATTTTATTTTTTACACTCATGGACCATATAGCCTTGATAATGTCATATTTGATATACTAACAGCAAATATTATGTCTCCAGTTACGATTCCTGTACCACTTGTAAGAGTAATTTCATTATTAGCTGTAATTGTATAATCATTATTAGGACCATAAATTAATCTTGAACCATTCCAGTAAATTTCTAAATGAGAATTAGCTGGTGTAGTGCTGTTATAACCTTCAAATGCTGCACTAAATGCAAAAACAGTTTGTCCATCTGATGTTGCTATTATCTTATTTTCTTGATATGTAGAACTTGAACTAACTGTTCCTGGCTCCCAAATAGAATTCACATTATCATAAACTAAAACTTGTCCACCACTAGGTGGAACGCTAACTAAATCTACATCACTTAAATTAGTTAAACAATGATTTGCAATACTACTAACTGTACCTATTAAACTAGTAGATAAATCTTTGTTCATTACCCAGCGATCATTGCCACTATCATAGGTTAATGTAGCATTAGCACAATCCACTGTAATTCCTGCACCATCTGCTGCAGTTGTATTAATAGCGCCTTTAGCTAAAGTTATGTTTAAATCACAAATGTCTAATATACAACTGTTAACTGTTGTGGTTGTACCATCAACTTGTAAATTGCCTGCAATTACAACTGTTCCAGTATTATCTCCTACTGCAGCAGGATCTATTGTAAATGTTGCAGGTCCTGCTAGGTAGCCACATGTAACAATATTACCTGCAGTACCTCCCGCTAAGAAATTGTTTACATCATTGTCTGTGTATCCTGCAGGGACTGTGGCCCATTCATAATCACACCCATTCCATTTTAAATAGTCTCCATTTGCTGCAGTACCTTGATTTAAATTAGTGTCTACTTTTGCATCTGTATAATATAAATTACAAGTACCTTCTGCAAGTGCATCAGTAGTATGGTCATCTAAATCAAAACAAATAGTACCAGAGGCATTATCATATGTAATATCACATATACCACATATTGCTGCTCTAGATCTTGCATCTGTATAATATAGGTTAGTACTACCTTCTGCAAGTGCATCTGTATTATAATCTCCTAAACTAAAAGTATTAATAATACAATTGTTAGATATACAAATACCATTACCTGCAAAATATTGTCCTAATACATTCCATTGGCAACCATTACTACCATACAAGTAATCTGTATCCCTTACATAATGAATGCTACCTTCATTATCTGCACTAGCAATAGGTAAATCTGTGACTGTTGCATAAGATCTAATAACTTGATCTTCTGTTAGTTTTATTGCATTAAGTAATTTAATTATTTCTGTACTGTCATCAGTATTAGTAAGTGCAGATTCTTTTGCTTGAATAACACTAATTGCATTTGTAATATCTATAGCCATGAGACAATATTCCTATCTAGTTATGGTATTTATTATTCTTAGAAGTCAAATATATTTTATAGTAAACCATCCTGTGGCATATATTTTTTCAGTTTTGTAAACAGGGTTACCCCTGTGTTGGTGAGTAAATGCTGCAGGCCAAATAACTATTTTACCAGCTTCTGGTTTTACTTTAATTCCTTGATATAAAAATTCAGTTTCACCTTCATTATCATTTATGTCGTTCAAATATAACATCCAAGACAAGGCTCTTTTAGCTGTAGCTTCAGTAGGTCCTTGCTCAGAATGCCACATATGATATCCTCCACTATAAGTATTAACTTTATGAATTTTGACCTCAGCAGATTCTAATGGCAATGTAATATTGTATTCTTGTAAATATAAATCTAATGCGATTTGTAGCCAGGTATTTAAAGCCTTGATATCTTGATTATAATCATTTACAAAATATCCTGCTATATCTTTTCGTTCTATTTTATTTGCATCAATGTCATCTATTCTAAAACCTAAGTGTTCACCTTGTTCTAAACATTGATTAAATAAGTTTATTATTTTTTTACAAGTATCTAAATCTCCTACTTGATATACGCCTATAAAACTTAATTTTGAATGTGTATCTATATAATTATAATCAACTGTTAACTCTTGCTCTTTGTAAACATGTACATTTTTTTTCATTTATTCCTATATTTTATATCTAATAATTACGGTACCATTTATTCCTGCTGTTGCTCCTTGTCCTGTTCCACCTCCTCCTGTGTTAGACCCAGTATTACCAAGACCAGGAGTGCCTGCTCCGTTACCACCCTGACCAGTTATTGAACTACCACCTCCACCGCCTGCCCTGTAAGTTGGTGTGCCAGTAATATTAGATTCTACTCCATTTCCTCCACTTGGTGCTACATACCTGCTTTGTCTACCTTGTCCAGCTGCTCCAGCTCCGCCTCCACCACTTCCGCCATCAGTACCAGAAAAAGGACCTGAATGTCCACCTGGATATCCCTGGCCTGCTATATTAGAACCACCACCACTTCCACAACCATTCCAGTTACAACAACTACCACCACCTGATGCTCCTGACCCGCCACTTACACCATTACTTCCTGTATTAGACGCACCATACCCCCCTCCATCTGATGTTACATTCCAATTAGTGGAAGTTATAGATGAAGGATTTCCATTTGTCATTCCGGAAGCTCCTCCAGTCCCTACAACAACAGATATTGTATTATTTGTTAGTGTAACTTTAGGTTCAGCACTTGCTCCTCCACCTGACATTTCTCCTTCTACACTACATCTATAGCCTCCTGCACCACCACCTCCCAAACTTCCAGATGCTCCTCCGCCACCTACAACTAAATATTCAATATCTGTTATATTATTGTAACCTGCGTTTCTAGTTAGCGTACCGTTATTATTAAATATATGTACTCTATACTGTGCTCCATTATCGATAATTGAAGATTCAATATCTCCTCCTGTCGCAGCAATACCAGATCCAACATAACCTCCAGCACCAGGTGGAGGTGGTTGCACATATTTCCATTCTCCTTGTGAACGAGCTAAAGCAATTTCATTTAAAGTAAATATTCCACTAGCACTAGCTACGGTTGTATCATTAGGTGTTCCGAAAATTCTCCCTTTACCACGCATTAACTTATTTCCTCATAAGAACATACTGCTTCTAAAGAACTTGTTACACTTGCTTCTAGTTTTAAGCTATCTCCTTCTTCTAAATATATATGTTTTGCAATCACATCTATACTTGACCCTACAGGTACTGTTATATTTAATCCTAATCTATAATCTGTTCCTCCTTTATTTAAAATTATATCTAACTGCCCATCACTTGCATCTACACAAGAAACATATAAAGAATTAATCTTATATATTTTGTTACTAGCTGTTGGATTTGATACAATAGCAGTTGCTGTAGTATCAACTAATTGTACTGCTGTTTTTCCATATATTGTTGTTGGGTGTAATAAATTTGGGTTTGCCATTTTAATTTCCGAATATTAGGTGTGATGCAAAATTAAGTTGTTTATAACTTTCAAAAATTTGCAATTCTGTTGCACTATAAGCACGGCCAATTTTTCCGTATATAGTAGGAGTTGTAGTTACTGATCCATCACTATCAACATAGTAAATACTATCTGTTATAAGTCCTGTTTGACTTCTATTTATTGCACCTGGTAAATCAATTATTCCTGTAGTAGCATTTGCGATATTTTCTGCAGCAATACCAATCCAACTATCAGCGTTTTGATTTGTATAACTCAAACTGTAAACTGTGGAACCTACATTAGTTGAATTTGATCCTAATCCCAAATGTGTAAATATGTAGTCATTATTAGAAACATTTGCTTGCATACCTTTGCTTAACCCAGTTTGAGTTAAAGATACTATATCACTTTGAGTTATTGGGATACCTGTTCCTGTATTTACCCCCACTGTTATTGTACTTACATATTGTGTTCCTGTATCAGAGTCACTATAAGCAAACTTTAACAAATTATTAGTTGTATCCGTAAAAAGCACTGCATCTGTTCTGTTAGTTATATCTGTTAGCGTTAACCCTGCTGAAAATCCAGTAGCAGTTTGTATTCTGGGTATTTCACTAGCATAGATTATTGTTTCATTAGTGTTATACGCTTTAGTAATGACTACAACTAAATTTTGTGATATACTATCATAATGTGCTGCTACACTATTTTCATCAAATCTTGCTATATTGTTACCACCAGGTCCTACAGTGCCAATAGCTTGGGTAATTATATCACCACCAGAAGTAACACTACACAATAAATAATCTACAATTTGATTATCATAGGATCCTGGATTGACATCACCGTAAAAAATAGCTATACCTTCAAGAGTTCCCCATGTTGACCATGAAACTGTTGGTATATAAACAGTTTTATTTCGGCTTATTAGATAATATTGATCGTTTCCAAAAATTTTTGCAGTACCTCTAGTGATTGAATTAGCACCTATGTTGTATACCATTGCAAAATATCTATTTGTATAACATGAATCACAAGTTCCAAGATTTTGATTTATTCTAACCCAATTTACTACAACTTGACTTTTACCAGGAAGCACTACCAAATCTGTAATATGCATAGGTACAGAATCTTGATAATTAGCCGAAGTACTCCAAGTGATGCTATTTCCACTTATATTACCTACATAACCTAGTAAATCATAAAAAGGAGAGTTTTCTTGTAGTACTACCAGTATTATTTGGGAAGTTGTTTGGTCATAGGCAATTTTAAAACGTGGTTCTCCGCTAGTAGGTATAGTAGAAATTGATACATAATTAGCATTTATTCCTGTTAAAATTCCAGATCCAAATGTAATTGTGCTACCAGAAATTGTGCCTATAGATATTACAATTTCAGCATTGATACCGGATGTAGTTGCTATAAAAATTTTATTATTACTAGAATCATATGCTGAATCAAAGGAATATTCATTGTTACTATAATAAGGCTGCAAAGCGGAATCATATGAAGCTTCGCTTGACGGTATCAGGGCACCAACTAACTCTACAGTTCCATCACTTCTTAAAGCAACTACATCACCAGTTGCTATAGTTCCAGTGGCTACAAATTCTTTTTGGTTATCTCCTGGACTTGCTGCTATTCGAGCATCAGCTCTTGCATCAGTATAATATAAATTGGTACCTTCTGTTAGATCTGTGGTAGAGTGATTACTTATATCGCTTATTTGTCCAGTAACATTTCCAATAACAGAAGTAGCTAATGATTTATTCATTTCCCATCTATCATTGCCACTACTATAAGTTAATGTTGCACTACCATCACTTCCTAAATCTGCTGTTATTCCTGCTCCATCACTTGCTACTGCATTTGCAGATCCACATGCTAAAACAATATTTTTATCAGCTACTTCTAAAGTACAACTATTAACAGTTGTAGTGACACCATCAACTTGTAAGTTGCCAGCAATTACTACTGTTCCTGTGTTATCTCCATGAGCAGCAGGATCAATTGTTAATGTGCTTGGTCCGCATAGTGTACCTGTTATATACAAATTACAAATATTTCCATTTGTAAAATAACTATCTATATCAGCCGGAGTAAAACTAAATTCTCCAGTAGTATTATCATAACTTAAATTACCATTACCACTTGCACTATTTGTACATATACTTAAATCTGTTAAGCAAATAAAATCACATATTGCGTTAGTTACATCAATACTAGATAAGTCGGCAGGAGTAAAACTAAATTCACCAGTAGTATTATCATAACTTAAATTACCATTACCACTTGCACTATTTGTACATATACTTAAATCTGTTAAGCAAATAAAATCATTCAATGCTCCAGTAACTGCATAACTTGATAAATCTGGTGGTGTAAATGCAAACTCACCAGTAGTATTATCATAACTTAAATTACCATTACCATTTGGTAAACAACTTGTTACATTAAAACTAGCTAAACTAGTAGATTCTATTTTTAACCAAGCAGCTCCTGTGCTTACATATAATCCATTTTCTGCTTCAACATAATAAATATTTCCTTTGTTAATTAAACTAGGAGTAGGTAGTTCAGATAATTGTGCGTAACTTCTTAATATTTGTTGTTTACTGATTTTGATAGCACTTAAAATTTTTATAATTTCTTTAGTGTCATCATTTACAGTAATATCATTTTCTTTTTGCTGTAAAATATCAAGTAAATTATCTATCTCTATTACTGCCACAAAAAACTCCTTATACTAAATATTTATTATAAAAGGACATAAATTGGAAAAATTAAATATTCTGATAACTAATCACAATAATATAGATCAAGCTTATCCTATAACTGATAATAGAGATATCCCTATATATACACCCTCCTATAATGAAAAATAATAAAGATAAGCCAAATATGGAATATTTTAATTTAATTGATTATAAAGAAAAACATAAAGAAAAATATATAGTTGTTTTACCAAATGGACCACTCAATGTTTATATGGAAATTTTACAAAATTTTGAAAAATATATACCACAAGATATTATTTTGGATAGCCAAAAAGGCAGAGTAACATGGTTTATTACTGATTTCCATGAATGTTTGGATTTATATAGACCAATTTTGTATCAATTAACAGACATTTTAAAAACAAAAAAAATAATTATTGCTAGTGCTGCTAATTTTACTTTACAACAAAATTTATTAATAAAAAAATATTTAAATTTTAATCATATTAATAATAACAACCTTTTATCATGGTTAACAACAGAGCAAGACACGGATCTATTTAACCAAAAAATTATTAAAATAAAAAACAAACAACTATTAATAAAAAAAGCTGTTTGCTACTCACACAGATTTAGATTTCATAGACTTATTGTAACCGCATGGTTAATGCATCAAAATTATCACAAAGATACCTATTTGAGTTTTTTAAATGCTGATAAAGTAACACCATATATGATAAAAAAAGATCCTGGATGGGATCATTATAAACTTAACTATTTAAAACCAAATGCTGTTAAAATTTCCAAATCTCCAATTATAATACAAAATGAAAGGGAAGAGATTACCATAATTAATGATAAGTTACATAACAATATACTAACCTGGAGTTATAAAGATAAAGCAATAGCAAAAGTAATAAATCCTATTCAAACATTGAATAGTTATTTCCATATTGTATTAGAAACATATTCGGATTACCACCATGAACAAAATCAAAACAATCTATTTAAAGAAATAAAAAAAATAAACCCAAATATAACAAAAGATATTTTAGTAAAACTTAATAGTAAAGCTTTTGTAACAGAAAAATCTATTAAGCCACTTGCAATGATGCAACCATTTGTAATTTTTGGTGCTCCATATCAAGTTAGATCATTAAAAGAAATGGGTTTTA
>Ga0070751_1001772_pt1 | contig 12585 bp, 9 predicted proteins | sample VirMetDEL_Aug_28_FD_78514 | JGI IMG/M metagenome (GOLD analysis project Ga0070751, IMG submission 78514) | Aqueous microbial communities from the Delaware River and Bay under freshwater to marine salinity gradient to study organic matter... | ecosystem: Environmental > Aquatic > Marine > Coastal ...
ATAAATACAGGCACAGGTACAGGTACAGGTACAGGTACAGGTACAGGTACAGGTACAGGTACAGGTACAGGTACAGGTACAGGTACAGGTACAGGTACAGGTACAGGTACAGGCACAGGCACAGGTACAGGTACAGGTACAGGTACAGGTACAGGTACAGGTACAGGTATTGGTACAGGTATTGGTACTGGAGCATTTAACCCTGGGGGGTTGCCTATAGGAACCTTTTCACCTGGGGAAGAAAGTACTAATTATCAAGATATTAATAATCTTTTAAATGAATTAGGGGTAGAAACTTTAGAAGCTATTAATGAACAAGATGTAAATAATAATTCTTATCAATATAAAGGTTTTACATTTGAAATAAGATTTGATAAATCTAATACTACTCCTTGGCCCTTAAGATATGCAGTTGCTTTAAACACTAAAGGGCAAGTACAACTAACTAGTGATTCATCTTTTGCATCAGACCCTAGTGTATTAATAAATGAATTAAAATTTTTAATTGACATAGAAGATATAGAAGCAAAATAAATAATATTTATAATTAATGAAACAAGACGCTTTAAAAAAAATAATAAAACAAGCAGTTAAAGAAGCAATACAAGAAGAAATAAAAGACATCCTTCTTGAAGCAGTTCGTGCTCCTAAACAAGCTGTAGTTGAAAGTGTTCAACCTAAACAACAAGTAATTGAAGGGCCTTCTATGAGCTCCGCTGAAAAGAGAGCGGCATACCAAAACATATTAGGAGATATGGGGAATGCTTTTAATAGTCAACATGTTGAAAGGCCCCTACAAATAAGAACTGTAGATACAACTTCTCAAGGATCAAGCCTTCCTGACGGGAATGTTTCTATGGATCAAATAATGAATTTAATGGGTAAAAAATGAGTATTAAAATAGGAAACATACCTGCTTTAGATTTTCAAGAAAGTACTGGGATAGGACTAGCTTTACCTTTCCTAGCCTCCCCTACTTCAGGTTCTGATTCCTTATTTAAGGTAAATTATACTACTGCTGAACAGATTAAATATAATCTTATTAATTATTTTTTACATATGAAAGGAGAAAGAATTTTTAATCCTAATTTTGGGAGTGTAATAAATAATTTTGTATTTGAACAAATAGATGATTTTAATATATCTACTTTAAAAGGACAAATACAAGAAGAAGTAAGTTTAATATTTCCCCAAATAAAAGTTACCTCTATAAATGTAATCCCTGATACTGAATATCACACAGTTACAATTCAAATATTTTACTCGGTTTTTAATAGTTTAAATGAATTCGTTGAATTTAATATTATTGTTTAATGAGATACAATAACCAAAATAAAATTAATAGGGATATTAAGTATGTAAATAGAGACTTTACAGAATTAAGAGCAAATCTGATAGAATTTGCTAAAACTTATTTCCCTAATACTGTAACAGATTTTAGTCCTGCTTCTCCTAGCACTATGTTTATAGAAATGGCTTCTTATGTAGGAGACATTATGGCCTTCTATACAGATAACCAAATTCAAGAAAATTTTACACAGTATGCTAAACAATTAAATAATTTATATGCTTTAGCTTATATGATGGGGTATAAACCCAGTGTTAGCACTCCTTCAACTACAGAAGTTGAAATATTCCAAATAGTTCCAGCAATATATAATCCTACCCTAGGTAGGGATATTCCTGATTTTAGTTATTCCTTAATAATACCTGAGAATACTAGCATCACAACAGATGGTGAATCTAATATAAATTTTATTACACAAAATGTAGTTGATTTTAGTCAATCTAGTTCTTTAGATCCTACAATTGTATCTGTGTATGCCATTGAAGGTGATACACCTCAAAGTTTTTTACTTAAAAAAACAGTAGAGGCGTACTCTGCAACTATAGCTAGTATTAATTTCTCGGCGGGGGAACCAGAAAGATTTTCTACTTTTGAAATTCAAGACCAAAATCTTATAGGAATCCTGGATGTGTATGATTCAGATGGGAATGAATGGAAAGAGGTAGATTATCTAGCTCAAGAAACAATTTTTAATACAATTAAAAATACTAATCCTTTTCCTAATGACATTAATGCTCAATCTGATTATAGTGAAGTTCCCTATATTTTAAGTTTAGAAAAAGTTCCTAGAAGATTTGTTTCAAGATTTGTAAGTAACAATAATCTAAATAGTGGATCTGCTACCCTCCAACTTCAATTTGGAGCAGGTACTACTCAAGACTTTGATGAAGAAATTACTCCTAATCCTGAAAATGTAGGTATAGGACTTCCTGTTACTAGAAATAAGCTTACTACAGCTTATGATCCTTCTAATTTTTTATACACTAAAACTTATGGTATTGCTCCTTCAAATACTACTTTAACTGTAAGATACCTTACTGGGGGAGGGGTTGGGGCTAATATCCCTGCTAATACTTTAACAGGATTAAATACTTCCCAAGTTAAATTTGCATTTGATACTTTAGACCCTAATCTTGCCCAAGATACCTTTAATTCTTTAACTTGTACTAATCCTAATAAATCAACCGGAGGGGGGAATGGAGATTCTATGGAAGATTTAAGGTATAATATAATAGCTAATTATGCGAGCCAATTAAGAGCAGTTACTAAAGAAGATTATTTAGTTAGGGCTCTTAGTATGCCTTCTAAATATGGTTCTTTAGCTAAAGCTTATGCAGAAATTCCTACTTTGCAAGATAAAAATATAAATGAAGCTTTACCTACACTAGATTTATATGTGTGTGCTTATAATAGTGATGGCACTCTTGCTACTCCTTCTAATACTTTAAAGCGCAATCTAGCTACTTATTTATCCCAATACCGTATAATAAATGATTCAGTCAGAATTAAAGATGCTTTTATAATTAATTTTAGGGTTAAGTTTGAAATAGTAACTTTACCTAATTATAATAGTAATGAATTAATAGTAAAGTGTATTAATACTATATCTAATTACTTTGATACTTCTAAAGCCCAAATAAACCAACCTATTGAGTTAAACCAGTTATATATAAATCTCAATGCTATTGAAGGGGTACAAAATACTAAATCTATTACTATAGAAAACATAGCTGGTGAGTCTTTAGGGTACTCTAAATATGGTTATGATATGAAAGGAGCTACTTTAAATGGGGTAATTTATCCATCTAAGGATCCTTCAATTTTTGAACTTAAAAATCCTAACACAGATATTAAAGGAAGAGTAGTTCCTCTATAAACCTAAACCTATGGCAGTATACCACATTTACCCTGAAAAAGATGCAACCATGTACTCAGGATATCCTGAATTAAACACAGGATTGGATGAAATTATGGAAACTTCTACATTTTTTGATGAACCTAGCTTATATCCACAAACAAGTAGATTCCTTATAAAATTTCCTCAAAGTGAAATTAATGATATTATAGATAATAAAGTAGAAACTTCTACTTTTCAATCTAATTTAAAATGCTTTATAGCTAATTCTTATGGGGTTAACTTAAATACGGTTTTAGAAGCTTATGCTGTTTCCGGATCTTGGCAAATGGGTACTGGGAGATTTTCTAATGAGCCTGAGACTAGAAATGGGGTCTCATGGAAGGATAAAACATCCTCAGGAGTAAATCCTTGGGCAACTTCTAGCTTTTCACCTTATGTAACTGCTTCATTTAGTGGCTCCAACTATGGAGGAGGAAATTGGTACACAGGCTCAACTTTAGAATTAAATGTAACTTCAAGCCAAATCTTAAGTTCTAGCTTAGATATTGATATTAATGTTACAAATATTACATTAAATTGGTATAGTTCTTCAAATGGACTTGGAGGATTTACTAACGATGGTCTACTCCTCAAACAGAAAGACGAATTTATTCCAGATAGAAATTATAATACTACACTAAGGTATTTTTCAAAAGATACCCATACTATTTATCCCCCATTATTAGCTATAAAATGGAGAGATTACAATTTTAATACAGGATCCTCAACAAATACTATAATTAATACTTCTAGATTAGTAGCTTCTTTAGATAATAACAAAAATTTATATAGGAGGGATAGTGTAGAAAAATTTAGAGTAAATTGTAGACCTCAATTTCCTACTAGAGTATTTCAAACTGCTTCTTTATATACAATTAATTACTATTTACCTACTTCTTCTTATTATGCAATTAAAGATTTAGACACAAATGAATTTATTATAGATTTTGATACTAATTACACTCAAATAAGTGCTGATAGTAAAAGTAGTTACTTTACATTGTATATGAATGGTTTAGAACCTGAGAGGTATTATCAAATTTTAATTAAAACTAATATAGAAGGTGAAACTTTAGTGTTAGATGATAATTATTATTTTAAAGTAATAAATGGCTGAAAATTATCTAAATAATCCATTTTTACCTCCGAGGCCCCCTGCACCTTTAGGTTACCATTATATGCCTGATGGTACTTTAATGAAAGGGGAAACTCATAACGAAGTAGAAAAAGAAACTCCCTTAGTAAAAAAAATATACAATAGGGATTCTTATAATAATACTATTAACACTACCTTTACAGAACTATCCCCCCCAGTCCCTGAGGAAGAACCTACTCCTACTGTAGAGGATTTTTTTGAGTTATATGATGAGTTATTTTTTGAAATTCCTAAAGAAGGAGATTCTAATTCCCACCAATATTTAGTGCAACAAAGCTCAGATTATGCTAACACTTCAACTCAAGGTCCTGATATTCAGGCTTTGTTAGATGAGATAACGCAATTAAGAGAAGAAAATTTAACTTTACAACAAGAAGTATTAGATGCTTTATTCTTTACTTCGGCTAGCCAACAAGATATTCCTGAGTAATGATTAGTATAAACCAAATAGAAGGGGATAAAGTTTATCCTACCCAAGAAGAGTATAATGAACAACAAATTTCATTAATCCCCTCTTTTGATTCTTCTTCTATATTTGCCCCTAGTACAGATTCAGTAGTTTTTACTGTAAAACTGCCAGATGGGACTTTTCTTTATAGAGATACAGATTTAACATCTTATACAATAAGAAATGTAAAAAATACCATAAATACTAATGCTATACAAAATGTAGTACTATACCCTTTAAACGATTTAGAAAAAGCTGGGTATGAAATAGGAGAGTATAATGTTTATTATAATTTTTATGAGCCTAGTTTAAATTCTAATTTATATACCTTTTTTATAAAAGAAATCTCCCCTTCAAGAAAAGAAATTAGAATTAGTACTAATAATAATGTAAGTAATGAAGAATTACAAGTATTAGTAAATAATTTAAGCTCTAGAATATTTGAGGGACCATATTTAAAAGATTTTTATGTAAATATAGGTACTTCATATTATATAGCTAATAATGTTTTATTAGATACTACAACGGTTCCTAATACTATTTTATTAAAATTATATCAACCTCTTCCTTCTGAGATAGATGTTGATACTACTTTAAAAGTATTTTTAGAAAAAGCAGAAACTATAGGGTATAATGTTAGTATACCTTCTTTACCTATAGATCTTGAAAAAGAAAAAGAATATATACAAGGTCCTAATTTTAATATTCCTTTACAAGGTGAAGTAAATAATTCTACTGAAGAAGTAGATTATAATTTTTTAATTCAAAATACTGAGTTAACTTCTTCTTATGATAGATTACAAAATATACTTAATCAAAAAGGAATAGAAGTTAACATAGATTATACCTCTTTTAATAATTTTGTTCACTTTAGTTCAGCCCAACAAAGAGCACAAAACTTTTACTATAAAGTAGGTTTAATTCAATCTTGTAGTTATTCTATAACAGAATTAAATAATATTACAGGATCTAATAGAAATTCTGTAGAAGTATCTGCTAGTATCCAAACACTTGAAAATAATATAACTAATATTATAAAAAACTTTGATGGGTATGAAAATTATTTATATTATAATTCAAGTAGTTTAACTTATCCTAAAGATAATTCACTTCCCCCCTATAATTTATCTCCTACAGGAAGTACAAAGGTACTTCAATGGTTAGGTAGTAATCAAGAAAACACTCTTTATTATGGAGGTTTATTGTTAAGTGCTTCTTTATATGATGATGAAAATCAAAATAGTTTAATAAATAGCATACCTAATTATTTAGCTGAAGATCCTGATAATGATGGTTACAAGTTGTTCTTAAGTATGATAGGACAACACTTTGATATATTATATTCTTACATAAAAGCTATATCTGATAGATATGATGCCGATAATAGATTAGATTTTGGAATCTCTAAAGATCTAGTAGGTGATGCCCTTAAATCTATGGGTATAAATTTATACCAAAATAATTTTTCCTCAGAAGGATTATACTCAGGATTAATTGGTATCAATGCTTCGGGAAGCTTATTACCTCCTACGGGTTCTGAGTTTATAAGTACTTATATTACTTCATCTAATGAGGCTATTCCCTTAAGTAATCTTAATAAGGAAGTATATAAAAGATTATACCACAATCTTCCTTATCTTTTAAAGAAAAAAGGTACAGTAGAAGGACTTAGAGCTTTAATTGCATGTTATGGTATCCCCGATACTATATTAAGAATATCCGAGTTTGGGGGAAAAGATAAAATTCCCCATAATGATTGGGACTACCATCAAAATGTTTTTTCATACTATGTTACCAACACAGGATCCGAAGATGCATATGTTGAAGCTGATTGGAAAGTAAACCCTTTATGGAATTCACTAAATGATGTTCCTGAGACAATCGCTTTTAGATTTAAACCAAGTAATATTGTACCTAGTGGAAGTGAAAGAGCAATAGTAGCTACCATATCAGGTTCTACAGCAACTTCTTTCTTAACTTTAGAATATACAGGTTCTGGTTATAGTAGTGGCTCATATTCTGGGTCAATTCCTTCTGCTTCTAATGATTATGCTACTTTAAGCTATTATAACAATCCTACTAGTAGTGCTTTAGTTCAAGTAAATGCTCCTTTTTACAATGGAGAATGGTGGTCTGTTATGTTAAGTAGAACTGATATTTTTGGTAATGCTGAATTATATACATTAAGAACTGGATGTAAAATTTATAATGGTAATGATGGATTTAAAATAGGACCCACAGGTTCAGATACTGGGGATTTATTTTATATGATCCAAGCATATGGTGAATCTTATTATGGCACTTCAATATATGGTGATGATGCTAGTGAAGAAGCCTGGTTCTCAGGTTCTAAATTTTATTTACCTTTTAACTCATCATCGGGTGATATTATTAATAGTCTTACGTATTACCCTTTAACAGGTTCTTGGCAAGAATTAAGGTATTATAATGATTATATAAGTCAAAGTACATTTGATGATTATGTAATGAATCCTCGTTCTATAGAAGGTACCTACCCTACTTCTTCTGAGGAAAGTTTAATATTTAGAGCTTCTTTAGATTTACTAGAAAGTGTAGATGATAGTTATTATATTTTACAAGAAAACGCTTTTTTAATTGGATTAGAAAATGAAAGTGGTTATGTACTTCGTGAAACTTTCAGCGACAGCCCCTTAGGATTTATTTCAGTTCACCCCAAGGTAACAGGATCTTATGAATATGCTAATGATCCTTATTCTTTTTATTTTAAAGATGGTTATGCTACCTCTTCATTTATTACTATCCCATTTACAGGCAGTATATATGGGGGAGCTACGTATGGTAATCCTGTAGATGAGTATGGTAATATAACTCAAGAAGTAGGTAACAGCGTATATCAAGTTCATCCCGGGTTAAGATTTGAAGGGGAAACAGATTTCTATTATTATGACCAACCAGCTATAGGAATAAGAAATAGAATATCTGAAAAAATAAGAATAGTATCACATTCTCTGGTAGAAGGGGATGTATTATCTCCTTATAGAACCATACAACAACAATATAACACTCCTAGATCTAATAATTATACTAAAGATATAAATTATAGTGAAATAGCGTTTTCTCCTCAAAATGAAATTAATGATGATATAAATTCTTCATTTGGACATTTTAATATAGGGGATTATATAGGGGATCCCCGTCAAATTTCATCTTCTGCTACTTCTTATCCAAATTTAGATCAATTAAGAAATACTTACTTTTTAAAATATTATACTAATTATAATTGGACAGATTATGTTAGACTTCTTAAGTATTTTGATAATTCTTTATTTAAATTAATTAAAGATTTTACACCTGCTAGATCTTCTGTTTCTACAGGTTTAGTTATTAAACAACATTTATTAGAAAGAAACAAATATAGACCCCCACAAGTTAATTATAGTAACCATGAATACTCAGCTTCTATAACTTCAGGATTTATTAGTGGTGGTGCAGGGGGAGTATTTAATGTATATAACGTTCTTCCCCCAATTTTTACAGGTAGTTTTTATGGAAGTGCTGTTTATGGGGTGACTGACGTTTATGGTATTAGTAATCTTATTGAATATAATGGATATAAACAATTATGTACCAAAAATATTATAACCCCTAGTGGATCTTTAGGATATACTACTTCTACCCAAGATGAATTTTATAATGGAGAATTATGTGGAAGTAATATTATAGTTACAACAGGTAGTTTAAATTGTCCCTTAACAAAAATTACTAATCCTACAAGTAGTATTTTTGAATTTTCTAAATCTGGAGATACTGGAGTGTATATTTTAACTTCATCTTTAGAGTTTAATCCTCCTGCAAATAATGGGAGAACTACTAAAGATAAATTAATATTTTATAAACCTAATAATAATGAAGGAATTACCCATATACAAATTGGATCTACTACTCCTTTAGGACTTAACTTAACTTCAAGCCTAGATTTATATAGATCTGGGGATATTCTTTCTATAGAACTAGAAACTACTAATGGTAATTACCCTACCCAACCTGAGTTGCAGAATTTTGATTTTGAAATAGCAGGAATTAGTAAAAATTATGATAATGGAACAGGACTAGATTATTACTTTATAGAAGTAAATAACCCTAAAAAAGTTATGGAAGGAGCACCTATATTTGTAAATGATAATGGACAATATAATACCCTTAGTTCTTTAGATATTACTATGAATTTAGTTATTAATACTAATAACATTCAAAAAATAATGTGCTCTGCACCTTTATTAAACAATACTTCCAACACTAGACTATCAGAAAAATTTATGGAAATTGATTACTCATTAAAAGCTATTACTCCTATAAATTTTTATCCTATAGTAAGTAACACAGCAAAGCGTGCTCCTGTTCAAGATTATAATTATAATACTACATTAAAAAATGCAAGATATGAAGGGGTTAGAGTAAGTTCTCCTGATTTTAATATTAATATAGAAAATGGATAATCAATGAGTGTTGTAAATGATAAAATAACAGGGGGACCCACACAAGGAGTATTAAATGGTTTAGCCACTGCTGAAAGAAATCAAAGTTATTTTTTAGTTTTTGAAGAAGCAGGAGATACTTCTCCTGAGATTATAGATAATACTGCTTATTTCATAACATACTTGGTAGACGAAAATGGTAATGTTGCTAAACCTACTTTAAATACTGATTCTTTTTATAATTTAATACAAAATTTTCCTATTCAAGAGTCTGTTGTAGTTAGAATTGATAATGGTACAATACTTAATGAACAATTAGGGGGAGAGTTAACTGTAACCGGGATAGGAAAACAACAACCCCTTTTATATACCCAAACTGGATATTCACAATCTCAGTATGATCTAGGGATTACATTCCAAGAAACAACTCTACCAGGAATTTACCCTTCTACTCCAAGTATTTTGGGGGATTTAAAAAGAACAGGTCCTTTTTATTTAACTGGGAGTGGGGTAAATCAAATTGGTAATTTTACTATTGATATTAATCCTGATCCTTCCGTAGCTACTTTAAATGCTACTAATGGCACTTATAGCATTATAACAACAGGCTTAATCAACATAAGCGAAGTATCATTCAGAATAACTTTTTCTGCTATAAATCAAGGTCAAGCTAATAAGTTTATTGATTATTATTTAAAAGATAATAATTCTAATGATTCTTATTATTTAGGAAATGTTGAATACAAAATTAGAGAGAGTGGGCCAACTACTACTAATTTTTATCTAAATTTAAATAGTTCTCAATTAGCAGGGAATCCCGAATTTGCACTTTATGCTACTTTTGATAATGACATAAAATATAATAGTATGTTGTTTGGTATTAAAAGTCAAACTCCTAGTAGTGTCTCTGGTTCTACAAACACTTTACCTTTACTAGAAACAAGTTCTAATACATGGATTACAGGCTCACAATTTTTATCAAACAACTATGGAAAAATCCAAGCTGAGTTGCCTTTAGCTTCAGCATTTGGTTTTTCTCCTGTAACTGAACCTTTTACTTTACAAAAAGGAGATAGAATTAGATTTGAATATAACAAAAATAAAGACTATACTATATATGAAGTAACTTCTCCTGATGAGGATAGTGATAATAAATTAAAATTTAGATTAAACACTACTATTCCTGAAGGGACTGAGTTAAATAATTTTGTATTCCATAGAATCCAACAACAAGACCCAGCTTACATTATCTTAGATGTAAAAAAGCTTCCCCAAAACGATACTCAAAATTTTAGAGGATTTATTTTACCTAAATATCCTTCTCAAACATTAAAAGATAATTTTAATAAAATTATTTCTCAATTAAAAGAAAAAGGAATAATAAAAGAATAATAAAAAATAAAAGTAACAATATTTATAATATATACATTACAAAATGGGATTTTTAAATAACGCCGTAGTAACAATAGATGCCATATTAACAAATAAAGGCCGAGAACTTTTAGCAAGGGGTGATAGTTCTTTTAGAATAACACAGTTTGCTTTATCTGATGATGAAGTTGATTATACTTTATATAATCCTTCCCATCCTTCTGGAAGTACTTTTTATGGACAAGCTATTGAAAATATGCCTCTATTAGAGGCTTTTCCTGAAGCTACACAAAACTTAAGATATAAATTAGTTACTCTTCCTAGAGGAACAGCTAAAATGCCTGTTCTAGATATAGGATATTCTAATATTAGGATTAAACAAGGGGCATCTTTAGCTATAACTCCCCAAACCCTTAATTATCTTGGAAACAACCAAGTATTTGAATCTAATGGATACACAGCAACCATAGCTGATGTAAGGGTGTTAAGTTCATTTGAGGGTATTGGTATACAAATACCCGAAGCTACACAATTAAATCAATCTCAAACTATAGGTACTAATGTATCTAAAACTGTAGTAGGATCTACAATTAATTTAACTGCTACTACTGTTAATACTTTATTTAATAATACAACCCAGTTAAATACTACATTACAAATAGTAGGAAGAGATAGTGGTGCTCGTGTAACTATCCCTGTAACTATTACACAAACTTAATTATAACTAATGTCATTTAAAAGATTAGAATCAGATGATTTTTTGATAAGTGCAGACAGTGTTACTGCTGGGGCATGGACTGGAAATCTTCCTACTTTAGATAATTTTGTCACTTCTTCTATCCAAGTTGCAGGAACTAGTGGGAAATATTACTTAAGTGTTTTTCAACTAGATCCTAGTAATACCCAATCGGAAACCCAATTTGAAATAGCTTTTGGAGATAGTAACGGATCAGGTTCAATATTGTATGACTCTGGAGTAGATGGTAAATCTCCTACATCTACAATATTTGGACAATTTCAAAATATAGTTTTAGGAGATGAAAATAGTAATTTTACATTTGGTACAACTGGAGGATCTGGATCTTGTGGTAATACTATAGGAGGGGTTACACTAACAACTCAAAGTATATATAGTATAAGCATTGAAAGATCTAAATTCAAAGGAAGTTTATTTCCAGGGACTTTATCACTTGTATTAGTAGGTTCTGGGGGGGAGAGACTAGAATTAACTGATAATAGCAGAGATATAAATACAATTACATATAATGAAGCAGGTAGAGTATTCCAAATAGTATCAGGTTCTAATGGAAATGCTATTAGTGCAGATTCTACCCCTTCTAATGCTATAGCTAACGGGATGACACCTTCGGGTTCTTATGGTTTGTTTTTACCCGATATTGGTACTTTAATATTAAACCCCTCAGCTTTAGATTTAGCTGAAAGTAATGGTGGTATATCTTTAAATACTTCTTATACTTCTAATACAGAAGCAAATAATCAAAGTAAATTATTTGGAGCTATAGACCGCGGAAGTAATTTTACATTAAACAGCCAAGAAAACATAACTTCAGATTATATTTTTATAAGAGCTAAAAATAGTGAGTTTAATTATTCGGCAAACCCATCATTTATTAGTGGTTCTACAGGGGATGTAATTTATACTGATTTTATTAATCAACCCCAAACCTTTATTACTACAATAGGTTTATATAATGATGCCAATGAATTATTAGCTGTTGCTAAATTGAGCAAACCCCTTACTAAAGATTTTACAAAAGAAGCTCTTGTTAGAGTTAAACTAGATTTCTAATGAATGAGTGTTTACAAACCTATTTTAACCTCTGACGTAGTAGTTAGCTCTTTTGAAGTAAACAAGTACTTTTCTTTTACAGGCGAAGAAATTGCTTA
>Ga0070751_1001773_pt1 | contig 12580 bp, 13 predicted proteins | sample VirMetDEL_Aug_28_FD_78514 | JGI IMG/M metagenome (GOLD analysis project Ga0070751, IMG submission 78514) | Aqueous microbial communities from the Delaware River and Bay under freshwater to marine salinity gradient to study organic matter... | ecosystem: Environmental > Aquatic > Marine > Coastal...
CAATAGCGTTTTTGCCTGCACTACCAAGGTATTTTGGCGACCCCTCTCCGTAGGGGTGTCGAGCATCCGCGTCACCCAGCTGATGCCGGATGACGCTTGCCTGAAGTCAGGCGCTAGGCCTGATCGTGATTTTCAGACTTCCAGTCCGAATAATACTCAATCGCGATGTAGGCGTCCTTGTTTCCCCTCTTAGCTGGGACAACTGCAATAGCCTTTTGAGACTCGAGGATCTCGATTGCCTGCCGGAACTCACGATCTGGAACCTTTACCCCAAGAGAGGCAAGCGCCCCCTTGGTGACTGGCTCCCTAAGTGTCCTCAGGTGGCTACAGATCCGGTTAGCGAGTTTCGCGATGTAGTTGTCTGCAAGTTCGGTCGTTAGTTTGTGCGAGACTAGGTAAGTCTGGCTCTTGACGACTTTGATTGCAAGCAACATGTCGCCAGCGCTCACTTCCTTTACTTCTGCGAACGGCCCGAGTCGGCTGCATGAGAAGATAAGCGCCAGCTTGCAAATCTTGTCAAAGCATCTGTCCCAAAGTGGACTTGTGTGGTCCCCGTTGTCAACAGAACGCTCATTGACGCTATAACGGAACTCGTGGAACATGTCAATCGCCTCTTGGCTTGCAGACCACTCAATTTTGTCCTGAGTGTTCATAATCACCTGAAGGTCCGATACTCCGCTCTTCCACTGCTCAGCAATCTGCAACAGCCTCTTGCTAATATTCGATCCGCTTTTGTAGAGGAAGTTGAACCCACCACTCCGCTTGCGTAGCTTCCTCTTTGGACTTTCAAAATACATGATCCGACCAAGAACGCCGTCAGCTGCGTTCTCTAGCCTGAAGCTGTTCCACCATGCCTGCGGTGTGGTCGTCAGGTAATATGTCGGAGCGCAGTTGTCAATAACAGTGTTGAAGGTTTTGTCAACTTTAGCTGCTGGCTCGATTGTCGATCCGTTTGCCGAGTAGCTCATCTTCAATGCCTCTGCAATGCTAGTCATTATTGGTGACGCCTTGGTGTTGTCCCCAAGAGTGTCAGCAAACTCGTCTAGGCAGAACAGTGCTTGAGGTCGGTCTGCAAGTATTGCATACAGGCCTTGGCCTGATGAAACCTTGTCTTTCCCTATCAAGTTCTCGAAACCAGCCTGCTTCAACACGTTCTTCGCCAACTTCCTGCCGTACTCCTTTCCTGTCCCAGATGGAGCCAAGGCAACTGTCAGGAGGTTTGGCGCTGTCTCACCCATGAGTGTTACGCGGGTTGACAGGATCGTAGCAAGTGAGCTGATTGCCGCGGCAAAGTCAAGCTCGTGATGATCCTGCTGGGTATCTTGCCTGCACTGCCGCATGAACTCCCCGATGTACCCGTCTTCTTTGTAGAACTCCCTGAGGTCGTACTTGTGGCGGCTGCTAATCAGCTCGGCAAAGTACGCCTCGTTTGAAGCCTCGATCAGTTCGTCTTCGTCGTGCATCGGCTCAAGCCCCTCTAGTGGCTTGATGTCGATATGCCTTACTTCAGAGTTCTCACAAGCAGATCTTGCAATCCTCTGGCAGTCCTGATCCGTCAACGGTGGGCTGCAACATACTCGATTGAACTCGAGCGCCCAGTGCAGGCAGGTGGTATAGTCCCGAGAGCAACGGTCTGCCACTCCAGAGACTGCTCGGTAAAGCCAGTTGTCTCGGTCGCCTTCTTCCTGCCGATGGGTCGTCAGGATATGAGCGCAGTAGCCCTTCAGGACTTTCTCGAGGCCTTGGACAACGGACTTGGTTGCGTCTGGTTTGGCTACCTTGTCTTTGGCAAGGTAGTTGTCGCCAATCCACTGAACAGCTGGGTCACAGACATGCCCAATATCCCATCCATCTAGGCTGTCGCCAGTAACAGTGAAGTATCGCTTCTCGAAGTACAGCTCAATAGCTTGTCCTTTGCCAATCTCCTTTTTCTTGGCGTACCTGCCATTAAGGATGCCAGAGACATCCTTAAAGATAACGTGAAGTCCGTCACCAGAGGGTGAACGCTCGGCGTAGCCAATGCCCTCAATCTCCCCCATGATCTCGTTGCAATCTTCGTTTGTTATCCATCCGTTCTCGTCAAGAACGTGGTCAAAATCAAGGCCTACCCACCCGTCACCTAACATAAAGCCAAGCCCAAGTGAAGTAGTCTTTCCAACAGTCTTGATCGTCGAAACTGCATCAGCCAGAGAGGACCAAGTTGTTGGGTCATTGCTTCTTGCTCGAACTAATGCGCCGCTCTTGCGAGCCTGCATCGGAACTTTTACTCCGTCCTGATTTTGCCACAAAACCCAACGGTCTTCATCCCTCATAGCGCGCGGGATGTTCGGAAGGTTGCCCAAATTGAACAACGACATAAGCCTCTCCTTGAAAAGAGAATACGGTTACTGACCACCAGCGGGCCTCACAGGTGGACTCTATACTATTTGACTTAATTTGTCAAGTTTGAGAAAAAAAGTCAATTAAGGAATCGGCAAATCTCTTATAAGAAATCCAATAAAAAACAACAATAATAATTACTAATTGACTAATTGACTTACTGTCTTGATTTTTTTAAAAAAAAGAGTTATTAAGGTGTTTTACTCTCTTTTTCCTCTTTTTCCTTTATTAAGGCAATTAGTCAATTAGCACTTTTTTGTCAATTAGCGTCATCATGGGCTTGCATCTGGTCCGACAACTGTTATACTGGGATGCACAACACAGCTAACTTCAGCACAAAGGAGATTAAATATGGCGTACAAGCCATTAGCCAAGGAACGAGTCCTTTTTAGGGAATCGCGAGAAGGCAGGGTTCTTCTCATCACTCGTCGTGATGACAGTCCATTCTGGCTCGCAACAGTCCTCTACGATGACGGCGAAAGATACACCAAGTCTTTCCATGATGTTAAACAAGCAAACGAATGGCTCGAATACAACGGATAAAAAATGATAAACGTTATTACCTGCGGACTTACCGACAAGAATGGAAACTTCAATAAAAAGTTTAAGCTTTCATCAGAGGTCGGTATTGAAGGAACTCAAGCTTCGATTATTGACGACTGCCTAACATCTTGTGCAAGCAACATAAACTTTGGGCCAGATGATGGCGTAGTCGAGTTTGCGAAAGACATTTACAATGTCGTCCAAACTGCAATTTTCAGTATCAGGACACTCGAAGAATCTGAGGCGTACACTGAAATGTTTTGCGATAAAGTCAACAAGCTAGTGACTACTGTAGATGTCGATGATGTTGCTGGCGCTGCTGAATTTCTCGATAAAATATCAGATTTAGTCATTGATAACATTGACGATGACGATGTAACAGTTACAGTAATCTCGAGCCTATTGGAGAAAAAATGAAAAGCTTTGTTTCTAGCCCTTATTTCCTGCTCCCATTGAGCTATGCTACTGGAAGCTTTGTTGCTTACTACTTTTTTGGTTAAGGAGAATTGTTGTGTGTACTGGAGCTACTGAAAACACAATCGAAGAAATTATCGCTATCAGAGACAACTTGATTAACTCTGCTCTGAAGTTTAACAGAAGTATCAAGAAAAGCGAACTTGTTTATGCAGTTCGTGGCGAGCATGTCGTGTTCGCTTTCAGCTCTAGATCAGGACTGAAGACAAACACGCTTGACGATGTACAGGCTTTCTTGTCTGAAAAGCTTGGAAGAAAAGTTTACTGCGACCCAGATTACGTTGCTGGTCTTGCTGGAGTGTTCAGAGTTCGTGTCATTGGAGAAGTTCCTAATGTCTAAGTCAAACCCAGATCATTATAAATTTGGCAAAGTTGAGGTTATCGACATTACAAAGTTTTTAGACTTTCCTCTTGGCAATGTTGTTAAGTATGCCGCAAGGGCAGGCAGGAAAGAGGGAGAGTCAAAGCTTGATGATCTATACAAGGCAAAAGTTTACCTCGACACTGCCATTGAAATGGCAATAGAGTCAAGAGCTGCGTCAGAGGCAAAATCCATATTGCAGTTAAATGACGAGTATCGTGCTTGTCGTGAAGTGGAACCAGATTTATCTAAGATTGGAAGGCGAATAAATAAATGAGATTACAAGATTGGCAAAAAGATATGGCATCAGCTTTAATTGCAATTTGTATACTTGTGATTATATGCTGCTATCCATTTTTTGTGAGACATTGCGACCACTGCTGTAAGCCTACTTTCTATGTCAGTAGTGATACTGGAAACAAAGTTGTTGCAATGGAGTCAACTCTTGACCGATTTATCAAGAGTTCTACAAATGTACTTGTTTACCACCAATGGTGCTTTGAGGAGGTTTATAATGGCTCAAAATAATGGATCAAAAGTAGTCAAGAAAGGTGCGCTTTATGAATCATTGTGCAGACAGGTTCTTGAATGGGTTGACGAAGATGTTAGGAATAACTACGAGTCGATCCTTATTACTAATACTTGGGGCAATCGGTACAGGATAAACGTGTATCAAAAGTATTACAATGAAGACTCTGCAGTCCCAAGCTACAGGATCGCGCATAGTTACTTCTGCCACCTTGTTGCCGACAAGCTGTTCAATGAAACTTTGCACCGACAGCCTAAACTTGAATAAAGTTTTATGCCAATGCTGCCGATATGTAAAATCAGTGCTTGGCATAGTCCTAACGCCTTATATGCGGACAACCATCAGGAGCTTGACAATATCAAGCGCATCTGCTATACTACCCGACAAGTAAAGGACAGGACTTATGCCTAAGCATAAAAGACAAGAACTTGCGAAGATAGACGGTACACACAAAGATAATCCGGCACGCCGTAAGGCAATTGTGCCGGTTCGAGATAAAAGGCCGGAACCATCTCTGCTTGTTCAGGGCGATGAGCTTACTTTGGAGCTTTGGCATGAGACTTGCGATACGCTTTCATTCATGGGATTTCTTAAATACGAAGACGGACCCACTATCGAAGCATACGTTTTAAACTACGGTCTGCTTCTTCGATGTATTCAAGAAATTCACCAGAATGGCGATACCACTATCACTCGTGACGGTGGAACTAAAGCTAGTGGTGCGGCGACAAATTACGGTCGCTATGTCCAGACACACATAAGATTATTGAGCGAACTAGGACTTACGCCGTCATCCCGCACCAAATTAGCACCACCTGAGTCACGCAGTAACAACGAAGATAGTGCTGTTGGCGATTTACTTAAAAAACTTGCTGGAGGCTAAGCCTCCGTATTACGGAATTATCATGTCTTTAAAATCTTTGATTGATTATACTTTTGTCAGTAAGTACGCACGCTGGGTTCCAGAAAAGAAACGCCGAGAAACTTGGAACGAGGCTGTTGACCGTGTAAAGCAAATGATGCTAGAGCATTACTCGGGCAAGCCAGAAGTCCTGCCAGAGATCGAATGGGCGTATGAGCAGATGCGCAAGAAGCGCGTGCTTGGTTCTCAGCGTGCGTTGCAGTTCGGCGGAGATCCTATCTTTAAGCATAACGCTAGGATGTACAATTGCATTGTGTCGTACTGTGACAGAGTGCGGTTCTTCCAAGAGTGCATGTACCTTCTTCTGTGTGGTTGCGGAACAGGGTTCAGTGTTCAGAAGCATCATATTGACAGATTGCCAGAGTTGCTTCCAAAGAAGGAAGGCAGCAAGAAGTTTATCATTCCTGATTCGATTGAAGGCTGGAGCGATGCAGTTGGAGTTCTCGTTTCTAGCTACTTCGATCAGTTTCTTGGTGAGGAGCTTTTTGAATCGTTCAATGGGAAGAATGTAACTTTTGACTACAGCTTGATTAGGGAAGCAGGCTCGCCATTAAAGTCTAGTGGAGGGAAAGCGCCTGGCCCTAAGCCGTTGAAAAAGGCCCTTGATAACATCAAGAAGATCTTAGACGATGCAATTAAGAATGGTCAGAAGAGGCTGAAGCCAATTCAAGCTTACGATATTGTGATGCACACCGCTGACGCTGTTATCTCTGGTGGAGTAAGGCGAAGCGCTACGATATGCGTATTCAGTCCTGATGACACTGCGATGGCTACAGCTAAGACCGGCAACTGGTTTATCGAGAACCCGCAGCGAGGTAGATCAAATAACAGTGCGCTGCTTCTTCGAGACAAGACATCTCCAGAGCAGTTCGCAGAACTGATGAAGTCAGTCAAGGAGTTTGGTGAGCCTGCATTTATTTGGTCTGACAGCACTGAGTTGCTTGTCAATCCATGCGTTGAGATCGGTATGTATCCTGTTTGCGAGCAGACTGGTGAGTCTGGCTGGCAGGCGTGTAACTTATCTACGATCAACTGCGCCAAGATAAAATCGAAGCAAGATTTTTACAGTGCGTGTCGTGCTGCATCAATCATCGGTACGCTTCAGGCAGGGTTCTGCAACTTTGACTACCTTGGAAGTGCTTCTGAGCGAATCATTGCTCGCGAGGCTTTGCTTGGTGTAAGTATGACTGGAATCATGGAGACTCCAGACATTTGCCTAGATGCTTCAGTGCAGCAGAAAGGCGCCGAGACGGTCAAGGAGACAAACAAAGAGATTGCTGATGCTGTCGGAATCAATCAGGCTGCAAGAACGACTTGTATCAAGCCAGAGGGAACATCGAGTTGCATCCTTGGAACTTCCAGTGGTATTCACCCACATCACGCGAAGAGGTATATCAGGAGAGTCCAAGCAAACAAGATGGAGCCGATATACAACTACTTCAGGAAGATCAATCCTCGTGCTTGTGAAGAGAGCGTGTGGAGCAATAACGAAAGTGATGACGTTGTTGCCTTCTGTGTTGAAGTTGCTGATGGCAGTAAGACCAAGAACAAAGTCAGTGCGATTCAGTTGCTTGAGTATGTAAAGTCAACTCAGCAAAACTGGGTTATTGCTGGCACAAACAAAGAATTATGCACAAAGCCGTGGCTTAACCATAACGTCAGTAACACTATTAACGTTAAGCCAGAGGAATGGGATGAGGTTGAAGAGTATATTTACGAAAACAGGCAGTTCTTTTGCGGTATCTCGTTATTGCCGATCACCGGCGACAAGGACTACCCGCAGGCGCCGTTCACTACAGTGTACTTACCAAGCGAACAGGTTTCTCATTATGGCGGTGCTGCATTGTTTGTTAGCGGGCTTATTGAGGTTGCACTGACTTTATGGGAAGACAACTTGTGGGCCGCTTGCGATAGCTTGCTTGGGGTTGGAGAGAAGATCAAAGGCAACGGCAAGAAAGAGTGGCAGGAAAGATGCGAGAAGTTTGCAGCCAAGTATTTTGAAGGAGACTTGAAGCGACTGACATATTGCATGAAGGATGTCTATAACTGGAAGGAATGGGTTGACATGAACCGTGAATACAAGAATGTTGACTTCACTCAAGTTATAGAAGAAACCAATAACGTTAATCCGGTTCAAGAGATTGCTTGTGCCGGTGGAAAGTGCGACATCATGTAAACAAAGGCTCGCAAATGTCTAGCTGGAATGACCCGATTGACGAGATGAACAAATATGCAAAGGCAATAGCCAATGGCGATATAATTTCATGCAAGTCAATCAAGGGTTCAATAGATAGGCATTTCAGGGACTTACAGGAGCAAGATACAGATGCGTTTCCTTATTACTTTGATGAAAATGCTGCGAGGAACGTTGCCAATTTCTTCCCTACGGTAGTACGCCACAGTATTGGAAAGAATGTTGGTCAGCCGTTTATCTTGCAGCCTTGGCAGTGCTTTGCGATTGCTTCTATCTTCGGGTGGAAGCATCGAAGCACTGACCTAAGAAGGTTCAGTAAGGCGTACATTAGTGTTGCAAGGAAGAATGGCAAGTCCACTCTGGCTGCTGCGCTGTGTACGTTCTGCGCTGGGTTTGATTACAACCCAATAACAGACGGGTTTGAGAATGTTGCTCAAGTTGTCTTAGCTGCTTCAAAGAAAGAGCAGGCTGACAGGGTGACGATGGCTGAATGTATTAGGATGCGTTCACAGAGTGAACTGCTTACTAATATGTCAGACTACAAAAACAGGCAAATTACGTTTGACCATAATCATGGTCATATTATAACGGTTGGATCAGATAAAGCCTTCGATGGCTTGAACCCTTCGGTTGTCCAGATCGACGAACTGCACAGTTTCAGAAGCAGCGGCAACCAAGCAGAGTTCCTATCTACTATGAAGACAGGTAGCGGAGCAAGAAGCCAGCCTCTGTTCCTAGTGACAACGACTGCAGGATCAACTTCGTCTGAGATATGGAAGTCTGAATGGAAGTACGCAACTGGAGTTGCGACAAACGACTTTAAGGATGAATCATACTTCAGCCTAAGTTACGAAGTTGACGAAGAAGATGATCCGCTTGACCCAAAAAACTGGATCAAGTCAAACCCATGTTTAGGAGTTACACTTACAAAAGAATACCTTGAGGATCAAGCAAAGCCTGCTAGACAGGATAGCGTGGCACTCAATAGGTTTACTAGGTATCACGGCAACTATTTAGTCAGTAACCTTGATGCCGCATTTAATATTGACCAGGGGGATAAGTGCGCCGGTAAGCTCAGTGATTGGAAGGACGCTGACGCACTTGGTTGTGGCATTGATCTTGGAGCGAGAGACGACCTAGCAGCCCTAGCTTTGGTCGCACGCTATGAGACCGATGACTTCATAGAGGACGATGATGGTGAGCGTACTCCCATCTACCGATATGAAGGGAGGATCTGGTCCTACCTTGCAATGGATTCTCTCAGGGACATTAAGGCAAAGCCTTTTTGTGACTTCATTGACAAGGGACTGCTGCGGAGAAGTAAGTTCCCGCTGTCCGAGCTTGAGCGGGACGCAGCAGAATATTGCAGACAGTATGGATGCTACCAAGTAGCTATTGACCCATACCAAGCACAAAAGACTGGAGAGAATCTTGAGCAAGAAGGTCTCGAGGTTGTTTCGATGGCTCAGTCAACTAGGCACTTCAATGAGCCTATTGGCGAGCTTAAAGCGTGCATAGCTGATGGTAGGTTCAGGCATGACGGAGACGAGCTGCTTCGGTGGGCGATGGGTAATGCCATACTCGTTACTGACAGGCAGGACAGGGCTATGTACGCGAAGAATGAGGCGGAAGATAAGATCGACCCATGCGTAGCCCTTACTATGGCCTTTGCTCGTGCAATGGCAGCGCCTTCAAGGTCCGATGGTTACTTTACTTTTTAAGGAACACTTATGTTTAAGAGCAAAATAGGCACGCTGTTTAATGCCGTATCGTCTACTGCAAGTAGTCCAGCCGCTTGGCTCTTGCAGTCACTTGGCATTAACAACAGCAGTGCGACAGGCATTAGCATTAACATCAACTCGGTTCTTAGTGTGCCAGAGGTGTGGATGGCAGTGTCAAAGATCAGCGGGCATTTATCTCAAATGCCTATTGAGTGTAGGCGGTTTGAAGAAGACGATCAGGGGCATGAGTATTCAACTCGAGTCAACAGTGATGCTGGCTCAAGGATACTTCGCAACCCAAGTGAGTTTTTTACAAAGGCAACTCTTATTGAGAAGTGGGTTGTTGATGCGCTTCTGTACGGAAATGGTCGCCTTTACATTGAACGTTCACAAAGCGGTATGCCAAAGGCACTGTACCCATTGATGGCGGAGAACTGCACAACTGTTGTTTCTAACGGTGAGCGATGGCACACGGTTACGATTGACTCAGGGTCTGAAGTAGGCGACCTGAAAGCTAAACAGAACACTCAGGGTACGTTATACAAGATCCCAGATAGAGACATTCTTTACTTGATGGGGCTTAGCAGGAACGGATGGTGGGGAGAAAACCCAATCGACATCTTGCGTGATTCTTTTGGACTTAGCATTGCAGGTCAAGAAGCTTCTGGTGCAACTTTCAGAAACGCTGGAAAGCCGGGCCTCTTGCTTGAAGCACCTCGTGGCGCCTTCAGGACCGCCAAGGAGAGTCAGGATTTCCTCGACCAGTTCAATTCTGCACACGAGGGGCTAGATAAGACTGGGAAGACTGGAATGATCCGAGAAGGAATGAAGGCACAAGTCCTTCCAAATGATACTAACACTCAAGGGTATGTTCAGCAGAGACAGTTTCAGCGAGAGTCAACTGCTATGATCTTCTTGCTTGAAAGTGTCTTTGGAGACAACACTGGGTCAACATACAAGTCAGTTACTGAACGAAATGCAGCATACGTTACTAACTGCCTTGGACGTTGGATCAACAAGATTGAAGATGAACTTGCAAAGAAGTTGTTGTCTGCAAGGCAAGAGGCTGCTGGCAACTTTAGGTATAAGCTTGACACTTCATGTTTGTTTAGGCATGACAAATTGTCTATGGCTCAATACACAAATAACCTTCGTCAGCAAATGGTCATCAATGGCAATGAAGTTAGAGAGCTTCACGGGCTACCGCCAGTTGTAGAGTTAAATGACGACTACAATCCACATGCGAAAGCTCAGCGCGAGCAACAAGAGCGACAGCATGAGCATGGGATCGAGATGCAAGAGGCACAACAAGAAAAAGAAAAAGAGATGTCTGGCAGCGAGTCAGATGAAAACCCTATTCCAGAACAAGAAGATCGAACAGAAGAGGAAAGCAACGATGAAGTTTGAGACTGACCCAGAGGCCGGTGTAATTGTGATGCGAGGTGGCATCGGAGACTTCGATGGATACATCTCAGCAGACGACTTCCTGACGGCCTTAGACGGACACAGTGGAGATTTGACTATTCACTTGGACTCAGCAGGCGGCAGCGTTACTGATGGATTAAGTATCCACAATGCGATTGTAGCCTATGACGGCAACGTGACAGTACATATTGACAGCCAATGTTGCAGCATCGCCACTGTGGTGGCGTGTAGTGCTGATAGGGTGTTAATTAACTCCAGCGGTAAATACATGATACATCGGGCTTGGTCCGCGGCTGTTGGAAATTGTCGGGACTTTCGGTCAATGGCAGACATTATGGAAATGATGGACAAGGACATTGCGCTGACATATCAGTCTAAGGCTGGTGGCGATGTTGATGAGTGGCTTGCCCTAATGGATGCAGAGACTTGGCTAGATGCCGATAAGGCCCTTGCAATGGGACTTGTTGACGAGATTGTTGACGTTCGCAAGAAGTACAAGCCTAAAGCAGAATCTGAAATTAAAGTCAAGGCTTTTATGCCAAATGTTCAAGTTTTGGCTCAAGAATCTGCTCGAAGACTCCGATTAAAGCTAAAGTAGAATCAGGCGCTTGACTTTTAGCGCCTTATAGTGTATATTCCGATAAGACTGCCAAAATGGCAGTCTTCTTTAAGAAACCTGTCAAATTGACACCCTTTTTACGCTTTTTCGCAAGGAGAAAACTGTGCGAAGAAATCCTAACGACATTAAGGCTGAGATTAGCGAAGTTTCGCTAGAGCTTGAGGCCTTGGCTTTAACCGAGGAGGCAGGACTTGATGAGCTTAAAAAGCTTCAGGCACGCGCTTCGGAACTCGAGGGTGAGCTTGATTCCGCCCTTCAACTAGAATCAATTAAAAAAGAAATCTTGGCTAAGCGGGAAGCAGAAGCCCAAGCAGCGTCTCAACCTTCAGTCTCAGCAGAGGCTGTCCAACCATCCGTAGAGGAAGAACCAAAAATGAAGATCCCAGCCGTGGCAGCAGGACAACGATCAAAAGTTTTCGCATCATCAGAAGACGCTTATGTTTCTGGTCAATACTTGCGAGCGATTGCAGGCAATCAAGAAGCAAAACGCTTCATGAACGACCTTAGCATCGGAACTGACAATCGAGGTGGTTTTACGACCCCAGCACCTTTAAGCAATGCCTTAATTAACTTACAGGAAGAATATGGAATTGCTCGGCAAAAATGCCGCCGCATTGTCATGAGCCAAAACACTTGGGACGTTCCAAAGTTGACTGGTCATGTCTCTATTAACTATACAAATGAGGCTGCTGCAATCGGATCGAGCGATCTTACCTTCGCTCAAGTCCAGCTCGTGGCAAAGAAGATGACTGCACTTACAAAAATCAGTCGTGAATTGGACGAAGATAGTATTATTCCAATGCTTGATACTGTCGTCCAGAGCATCGCTTACGCCTTAGCCATTGAGGAAGACACCAATTTATTCATTGGAAAGTCAGGCGGATTGGAATTAGAAGGTATTGAGAACAATGATTCCGTCAATGATGTTAATGTTGCAAATCTAGGCGCACTTGCGCTTACGGATTTCACAGCATGTGCAGCAGGAGTTGATACACACGTTGTCGGTGCAAGAAACGAGTGGTATATCAATCCAAGTTTGTTCAATGGAGCAGTACGCGATCTTTTGAACGCAGCAGGCGGCAACAATATTACCAACATTGAAGCAGGCCAGCGTCCGTTACTGCTTGGCTACCCTGTGAACTTTGTTCATACCTTGCCAGCTGTTGCTGGTTCAGGTAACTGCTTGGCAGTCTTCGGAGACTTGAACCTTGGCTGTTACTTCGGTGAGCGTCGAGGAACTGAGTTCCGTACTCTGACAGAGCTTTATGCAAACACAGATCAGATCGGCGTTCAATGTACGCAAAGGGTATCGTTGTCCATTGCAAATCCTGAGGTTCTCTCGAAAATTACCTTGACCTAATGAAAGTACGATTTAAGTTCGCCCGTCTCGGATTCGAGGCGGGCAGGGTGATA
>Ga0070751_1001782_pt1 | contig 12520 bp, 10 predicted proteins | sample VirMetDEL_Aug_28_FD_78514 | JGI IMG/M metagenome (GOLD analysis project Ga0070751, IMG submission 78514) | Aqueous microbial communities from the Delaware River and Bay under freshwater to marine salinity gradient to study organic matter... | ecosystem: Environmental > Aquatic > Marine > Coastal...
TACAGTCGTACTAGATAATGGAAAAATTCTAAAAATATATAAAGATAAAGCTGGCATTATCAAACAAGAAGAGATTGCTACAAACTGGACTGACTGGATCGATTACTGGTCTATTGATTTTAATTATGAAGATAGACCTGAGTTAATTATTACAGAGGGTGAAGATGGAAAATTACAACAAGTAGAGACAGGTAGGTTTGTTTTTGATAACAACTGGCAGTCATTTAAAACAAGAGAGAGCGAGCTTGAGTTAACATCAGCAACTTATCAGTATCCAAATTCAGGAACTTACAAGATTGCTGTAAAAGTAATCGATATATTTGGAAACGATACAACTCGTGTGTTTGAGGCTACTGTGTAATGGCTCTCTCTGAGAATTTTCCAAAAGACCCTTTTGTAATATTAGACCCAAAAGAACGCTGGTTTCCAGCCGATGAAAGTTTGAGAGGTAAAGAATATGATGAAAAACTTCTCCCACCACTAGTAAGTGAAATCAGAAAACAGGTAAAAAAGTTTAGAGATTCAAATTACGAGGGTGCGTCAGAAACAAGTAAGTCTCTCTTAAAATGGTGGTTTCAGACAGAACATTTTATTGAGGGAAGTACCAGTGGAGAAACATTTAACTATTACTTTGCCCAAAGAGAAGCAATAGAAAGTTTAATTTATTTACACGATGTAGGTAAATTAGAAAACCAAGCACAACTGACACAGTATGATGCACAAAATCAGTTATCAGTGCAACACTTTGAAGAGACTTGGAGAAGATATGTTTTAAAACTTGCAACTGGAGCAGGTAAAACAAAAGTTCTCTCACTTGCACTGGTGTGGTCATATTTTCATAAACTCTACGAAGAGGATTCAGATATGGCTACAAACTTCTTACTCATTGCACCAAACATAATTGTATTGGAGAGACTAAGGGTAGATTTTGATGGATTAAAAATATTTCGTGAAGATCCACTAATACCAGAGAATGGATTTCAAGGTAAAGATTGGGAAGAGGATTTTCATTTAGATTTACACATACAAGACCAGGTCCAGCTTAACTCTAAGACTGGAAATATATTTCTTACAAACATACAGCGTGTTTATGAAAAAAACGAGCAAATTCCAACAGCCTCAGATGAAGACTCTACAGACTACTTTTTAGGAGAGAGACAGAACTTAAACACTACTCAATCAGATATTGATTTGAGAGATGTTATTGGAGAAGTAGATGATATTGTAGTTATGAATGATGAAGCACATCACATTCATACCTCAAAATTAGCTTGGTTTAAAGCTATTGAAAGACTGCATCTACATATGATTCAGAAAGATTCGAAAGTATCAATGCAGATTGATGTTACTGCTACTCCAAAGCATCAAAACGGTGCTATATTTGTCCAAACAATTTGTGACTATCCTCTTGTAGAAGCCATTGCTCAAGATGTTGTCAAGACTCCTGTGTTGCCCGATCCCGCCAGTAGATCAAAGCTATCAGAAAAGACAAGTTCTAAGTTTTCTGAAAAGTACTCAGACTATTTACGACTAGGTGTAGAAGAATGGAAAAAAGCTTTTGAAGAACATAAAAAGACAGGTAAAAAAGCAGTTCTCTTTGTAATGACAGATGATACGAAAAACTGCGATGAAGTATCAGAGTGGCTTGAAGAACAGTTTCCAGAATATCTTCAAGATAAAGTGTTAACAATTCATACCAAAAACAATGGAGAGATTTCTGAATCTCAAACTGGTCGTAATAAAGAAGAGCTCAATTTGTTAAGAAAACAATCAAGAGAAATAGATTCTTTCTCTAGTCCATATAGAGCAATCGTCTCTGTCTTAATGCTAAAAGAGGGGTGGGATGTAAGAAATGTAACAACTATTGTTGGTTTAAGACCATTTTCAGCTGATGCAAATATACTTCCCGAGCAAGCGCTTGGAAGAGGTCTGAGAAAAATGTATACAAGAGATACAGGAAAAAAAGAATATGTGAGTGTTATTGGTACATTAGGATTTATGGAGTTTGTTGAGTCAATAAAATCCGAAGGGGTTGTATTGGAGTACAGACCAATGGGTAAAGACTCTGGGCCAATTGCACCGAAAGTTGTTGAGATAGATCAAGATAATAAAAAGAAAGATTTAGACAAGCTTGATATAGAGATCCCTATTCTCACTCCTCGATTTAAAAAAGAATACAAGAGACTAGAAGAGCTAGATTTGGACAAGCTAGAGTTTGAGCCTATTGAGTTCAAGTCTTATTCAGATGAACAGTTAAGAGAGATAGTTTTTGAAGACATCATAGAAGGTGAAGAGATTTACAGAACTGTGTTAACAAATGATGGACCTTCTGATTGGAGATTTGTTGTAAGCTTTTTAACTCAGAGAATTTTGAAAGACCTTAGGCTTTTTAGAGGTTACGATACCCTTTATCCTAAAGTTAAAAACTTTTGTGAGTCGCACCTTTTTTCAAAGACTGTTGTACTTGACGACGAACAGACAATTAAAAATTTATCGGAAGTAATAGCAAGAAGAACTGTAGAGGAGACATTTAAAAAAGCTATTAATGATTTAACTGTATATGAAACTGGGGAGACTGAAATAAAAGATTCAGTTAATTTGAGAAAGACAAGACCATTTACTATTAATGATTCTGAATACTATCAACCTAAAAAAAGTGTTTTTAATATAATTTCTGGAGATAGCAGACTAGAGCTTGATTTTTCTGCTTATCTTGATCGATGTGAAGATGTTCTCTCTTTTGGTAAAAACTTTTTTGCAGTCAATTTTAAGTTAGATTATCAGAATGCTGATGGAAATATATCGTATTATTATCCTGACTTCTTAGTCAAACTCACTCCACTTGCAAACAAAGAGGAACTTTATGTTGTAGAAACTAAAGGAAGAGAAGACTTGGATGTACCTCTGAAAATGAAACGACTCAAGCAATGGTGTAAAGATGTCAATGAAATGCCTAATGCTAAGCAGATATGGAACTTTCTATATGTACCTCAAGATGATTTTGAAAGCTATGTTGATTCATTAAAATCATTTAGAGAACTCGTACAAGTTTGTAAAGAGTATCAATAGAACAATAATCAAGCTATAAAACATATATCATTTGATAGCTTTTTAATAATATTGCAAATATTAATTCGCCTACGCTATTTATAATGCGTAAGCCTTTAGAGAATGTAAGGAAACTCTCGCAATATACACAATGCATATATCAATATGGACTTTTTGTATTTTGTATGTAAGCACTCAGTGTTTGTGTGTAACAAAACTATACACTTCTGTATATAGCATTCGTAACACTTGTAATGCTTGTAGCACTATAGGTAGGGGTAGGGTAAAAATCGCTAGCTTTCTTTAGCTCTCAGATTAAGCACCCCGCACAAATTTTTCTAATTGAGTGTTTTCTGTACAGGGGACACATACGACACCAAGGACACAACCATACTAAAACTAACTACTGAGTGAAATAACTGTTTAGTTTGTTTAGTAGACACTAACTATATCAAAAACAATCAAGTTATATTATTAAACCTATGTACTTTCTCCTCCCTTTTTGTACACAAACCAATACATAAAATAGATGTTTAGCTTATTCAATATTAAAAAAGAAATATTTGATGTAAAGAATTAGCTATTTTCATTTAACCAATCTTCATACAACTTTTCTATTTGTTCATAAGGCAACTCTGATAAATCAATATCATACTCTTCTGTGTACCTAAGAACATTTAGAAACTTTGAGAGCTCCTGTCTTTTGACTGCATTTTCAAATTTGTTGTCCTGATCGCCATAGCTAATTGTGAACTCAATGGGTTGGTCTTGAAACTCCTGTTTTGCTATGTCAAACTTATCAACTCTGAAGTGGGGGTTAAGTGAGAATTCATCTGGGTAAATTCTTTCTAATAACCACATTGCTACTTTAGGGTCTGTCATTGCTCTGTTGTAGACAACCTCTAATAAATTATCCATAGCTTTAGCTCTTGCTAACTCAGTTCTTTGATAGAAGACAACAAATGGTTCTTCATCCTGTAGACCAAGAAGACGCCAACGAGAGTAAGTTCTTTCTGAGATACCCACTCTCGCACAGGCTAGTTTTATTGTTGAGCCCTGTTCTAATTCAGAGCACAACAAATCCAAATCAACTTCGTTGACTTTACTAGGGCGTCCTACTTGTTCTATTTCACTCAAAATATTTCATCCTGTTGTGGTTTTTCTTCAATTGTTACTTGTTCTGGTAGAGACCTAGCAATAGGTTCTTCAAAGTCGTCCCATTTGTAACCTTTGAGACTACCCTCTGAGTTATCGCCTCTTACTGACTGAGTTCTTATCCCATAAGCTTTTAATTTCTGAGCTAAGAACAATGCGTCTATTCCTAAACCATTGTTGTATCTTCCAAAGCGACCACTCTCAGATTGATTGACTTTCTCAACAAGAGTTTTTGAATAGATTGTTTTGCGACCATAGGACAATTCTTGAGCTCGTATCTCAGCACACACCTTTAATAACAACAGCTCATTGTTGTACTGATCTTCATCTTCTCTTATTGATAAGTTAATTAAAGCTTGAGTGGACTTAGTCAACCAGTCTTCGTCGCCTAGACTTGCTATTAACATCAATGGCTCAGCTATATCTATAGCTCTATCGTTATCAATGTTTTCTTCTAGGATGTTTAAGAAGTCTTCTTGTAATCTATCTGGAAAGATATCTTCATCGACTACTTCTTCAATAAGCCCTTTGATTACTTCAACGAATTCATTACAAGTTACTTTTACTTTCCTAGCTCTAAAGCGTTCAGTTTCTTCTTCTTTTAACTTACGCCTAAGTGCAATAGGAATACTTCTGTCCTGTAGTGTGTCTTGTAACCTCTCTCTTCCTATTCCAGAGAAAGCTTTGGCACAGAACAAGTCAAACTCCTCAGCTCTATTGTTTGGTCCAGAGTATCTGGTTACAACTGCACCGGACTGCTCATTACCTTGATTGAGTACACCCCATAACTCGCCTTTATCTTCAGAGTTATATCTGTCTATCTCGTCAAAGCAGATTGTTGGTTTTATCTTGTCTATTGTTCTGTATATTGCAGTAGTACAGTTAATTTCTATACGACCTTTAGCAGACAACCAAGCTATAAGCTTGAGTAGATTTGATTTACCACAACCCTTATGAGCAGAGAATATATGCAAGTAGGGTGTATATTCAAAGCGTGCAATGAGCCAAGTATGAACTACCCAATTAACTATTGTTACTGGCTCGTCATCGTTTTCAAAGATGATAAACGAAGTTAACAATCTGTATAAGCCATTAAGTAGTTCAGACCAACCTGTTCTATATTGTGCAAGATGTTCTACTTGAATACTCATTACACACTTCCAGAAGGGTCATCTTTTTCGTGCATATAGCCAAAGATATTTCTAACTTTTGCTTTTGCTTGATGACACCCACAATTGAAACAGGGATTATTTGGATCACTGGTGCAAGAACATTGTTCAAGTCTTTGACACAACTTACACCAGAACACAGAGTTAAAGTCTATACTATACATTAGGAAGATTCCTCAACAGAGGAAGTGAAAAGCTCAGAGTTCATCTGGGCTTTGTCATTTGTAGTATTCAACCAAACTCTAAACCAGCATTTAAAAGTTTTAACTCTTCCAAATACTTTAAAGAAAGTAGGAGCTTGCTCTTTAGAAATCCAACGCCGAATTGTTGGCTCACTAACTCCAAACTCTTTCTTTACATCTGGGACTGTCATACAGTAACAATCCCTAACGATGTTGGAACAGTTCTTATGATGTTCTGAGAACTTACTCACTCTCAAAGAACTCTTCCCATTTGTTAAGCCCAACGGCAAGAGCAATTAGTGTTGACCTGTTGGGAGTATGCTTACGACCAAAAGCTTTACCTACTGTAGTCTCTGAGAAACCCAGAGAGTAGGCGAGCCTTAACATCGTTAGACCAAAGTTCTCTTTAAGGTATTCATACTTAGCTATTAAGTCTGCAACCTTTATGTTTCGACCAACATAAAGCATTACAGGACTAGTATCATATTCGCCTTTAAGAACTTCACTCTTGACAATCAATGAAGTTGTCATTTGTCTTATCTCCATTTCGCCTAAGCTCTTTCTTAGTTAAGCCAACTTTAATCTAAGATTAAGTTGACATACTTTTGATTACTCTTTATCTTAACAGAAAACAATTAATTAACATCATTATTTTAAGCATTTGTTGACAACTATATTTTGAAGTGTTTAAACTAGGGTTACTAAAAAAATAGTGGTGGATAATGAAACTTAGAGAGAGTAAAGGAAAGTTGATTGCAACTTTTGATTGGGTCAATGGTGGACCAACTGAAGACAATATGATAACTGTAGGTAAAGATACAAAGATGAATATGCAGACTTCCACTACTGTTGAGCTAACGCTTAAGCTCTCTGATACAGTCAACGACTTTCTCATTGTTGATGAAGTTAACTGGAAGAACAAAGAAGACTTTAACAATTTACATTTCTTAGACACTAGTAAGAAGTACGACCCTATGTATAGATACAACTTTGTAAACCTCATTAACAATGTCTATCTGGGTTTACTTGATGACGACACTCTTGGTAAGAAGTACTTACCTCAAGTAGATAAAAACTTACAACATTACATTAACGAAAACACCAATGATAGTGGGACATTTTCTACTAGTGGGGACTTAAACAAAGCAGTATTAGGAGCAATTTATTGCTTAGGTACTCTTACTCTTCCAAGTACATTTCAAATAAGGTCTAAGTGGTTTGAGCGTGTTACTGGTATGAAGAGAAGTCATTTCGTTAAATCAATTAACAGAATTTCTATTGACGAGGATGAGCTAAATGAATATTGGTTTAAGCCTGTTAGAACTTGGCTCAATAAAGAAATGGAATATGATCCACCAATTAGGAAGGGAGACACTCTTCAACTTCGTGAGTGGGATGTGGTTCCCAGAGAGAAAAGGCTAGAGTTCAATACCAGACAATACACTTCAGAGAACAAGATTACTTTAGAGGGTACAGACTGCTTTATTGCTAAGAACTGTAAGCGTGAAAATGACGCTACTGGTGTTTACTTATCTGGGTACGCTCAAAAACTATTAAGTGATAATTTCCCAAGCATAGTTTCTGAGGGTAAAGTACAAAGAAAATATACAGAGGGTTGGAGACAATGAGCACAGTAAGAATTTGTAAAGCTACTAAGTGTTCTAAGAAGTGTAAGTACCTGGTCTCTTACAAAGATAGATACGGCAAGTGGCGAGAGAAACACGGTTTTGAAACAAAGAAGTCTTGTGAGCTTGAGCGTTTAAACATAGAAACTGAATTAGCTCAAGGGATTATCAGTTCTGAAAGAGCTATGCAGTTAACTATGAACGAGTATGTTCAAACTATAGAACTCTCAAAAGGTAATGAAAGAACAAAAGCTTACGCTACTGCAAGATATAACAACTGGCTAAGAGATAGCTTAGGGAATATGAAGCTTAAAGACATTACAAGAGTCGATATAGAAAATTATTTTGATGATGTACTTGTTGGGTACTCAGGATCACTGAAGAGAAAGATACTCACTCACATCTCAACTATTTTTAAATATGCAACTGCTGACGGCTTAGTCAATAGAAATCCTGCTCTTGCAGTTCACATTGATGATGACAAAAGAGTCAATGAACCTAACCCATTAACAAGAGAACAATTTCACGAATTTATTGACTTATGGGACAACGATAAAGTATTAGTTGAACACTCTAACTTTATTGTTGCAATGGGTTACTTAGGTTGCAGACCTCAAGAGCTCGGAGCTCTTACTTGGGACAATGTAGATTTAGAAGAACGAACTGTCTATATCAGACAAGCAATAAAGAAAGACGCTAAGGGCGGACAATACATTGGGGAGCTTAAGTCTTCAAATGGTAGAAGAGCTCTAGCTATTCCAGATTATTTACTAGGAAGACTTCGCTTTATGAAGTCTAAAAACCCTAGTGATAAGTATGTATTTTCTAGTTCTTTAGGCAAGATGATTAACTTAAATAACTTTAACAAGCGTTATTTCCTTAAGGCTAAGTTGTTATCTTCATTACCAATCGAGAACTTGTATGACTTGAGACATACTTTCTCAGCAATGATGAGAGCTAACGATTGCACCATAGTAGAACTAGCAGAGATGTTGGGACACGACTATAAAGTAACTAAAGCTTGGTATGGTGTCTGGTTTGAGAAAGCTAACTTTAAATACCTAGGCGCAGTAGATAGTTGGAAACAACAACAGGCTTAAGACCATTTAAAGAGAGTGTCTATATTTTTGGAAAATTTCTTAGTGGTTTTTTGTTAAACTTTGACAGCTTCAAACACATTATGCTTTTGTTTAATAAGAAACATAATGTACTCAAGGTCATCATTTGATGTTTTACTATCAACTACAACATAATATCTATACCCCTTAGAGCCACCCATATTTTTAGAATTCCAATCTTTATGAACTGCTACTTTCTTAGGGTCATCAAGTTCAAAATAAGCTGGAGATTTTGAACCATCTTTATCAATCCATCCAAGGACAACATTAAGTGAAAACTTATCTTTCCTTGTTTTAATTGTTACTAAATTATTGAATTTATCAAGCCTAAAACCAATATAGCTTGAGGTTACATTGACTTCATACCTTCCTAAATCAAGAATGCTCTCTTTAATTAAGTTGTATGAATCAAGCAGTTTACTGCTTCCAAGTTTGCTTAAGTGTTCTTCTTCTGTAGTTTTCTTAAATTCATCTTTATTTGAACTATTGCTTTTAGATTTTGATTTATTATCACTAAAAGAAAAAGATTCGGAATACTGAGGGCTAATGTGATCTAACAATATATCATTTGATTCAAACTTATTTATTCTCACTAATTCAAAAGGTAAGTCTTTAGCAAATGCGTTCAGTTGGTATTTTGAAAATTTTTGGGAAATGAAAATAACTCTTGAGTCTTTCCAGTTGAAATCTTTTTCAGTATACAATTCGTTTCTTTTTTGAGAAAGAGCCAAAACAAATTTTGATTTATTGTTCATCATCGTATTTAGGTAAGAATACCCCTGATCTGTCAATGCGTGATTTTTATCAAGCTTATATTCAATAATCACGAAAGAATTTGTCTCAGAGTCTAAACAGATAGAGTCCAACCGAAAATCTCCAACAATAAATTCTGATTCAATAAATTCTAAATTTAAAAATGTATTCATATTGTTTTCAACAAGATTCTGAATATCTTTTTCATTATTAAAAGGTACTGGTTTCACATTTGTGTAACTATTTTTTGAATTTGTATATAAAAACATAATTTCATTATAGAAATGTAAATACTGAGAAAAAAGAAATTATTGTGTCTTATGTGTCTCTTGTGTCCTCTTACAGAGAAGTAGCAACATTATGTCCTCGGAGATGTGACAAAAATACTGAAACTCACAAAAATATCAGGGGGATATCAGGGGGAAAACACTTATATGATTGTTTGTGAAGACTTGACCTTAGAATAAGTCAATGTTTACTTGTGGGCCTAGTTAGATTTGAACTAACGACCTCATCCTTATCAGTCATTACCATTTAAATATCAGACCATATCAGTATGACTTAAGCCAAGAAGTCTAGCTAATTAAACCTTTTATCAAATCCTTTCTATCAATATCATAACCTATTAGAATTTCCAACTGAACTTTCAGGGGGAAATCAGGGGGAATAGTTTTGACCCCCTAGTTTCAATGTGGCATAGGGTCTAAATAACAATGTAACTCCTGAGATAATTGCTGGTAAATTTACAAAGATTTAGAACATAAAAATTATGTATCTAACTCTCTTTTTTCTGTAGCAATCTGTGTATCAATTTCAGATACAATATCATCAATCTCTCTATTCACAACATTAAGGTCTAGTGTTTGTTTTCTTGCGTGTTGAGAGCTGAGTGAACGCATTAAATAGATAACCATTGCCCAACTACCTGATTCTTGCACACCAGTAAAGACAATGGGTTTCTGTCGATTTTTTATGGAGAGCTTAAAGCCATCAATATAGGGCTCAATATCCATAATACGCTTTAGCTCTATTGTTCTTGTCTCTAAATCTCCCATAAAAAGTAGTTCGTTAAAGGTTAGTTTTAACTTTCCACTGTCGAGTCTTCTCATCTCTTGATACGACCTTGCCTGTGAACCGCCAATATAAATTCCTTTTGCGACTCGAACTCCACTGTATCCTGCAATGCGTTTGGATCGTGGTTCGTGAAGCTCAACTGAAGCATCTTCTATAAATGCGTACACAGTGTCTTTTAAATAAGTTATTGAGGTTTGGTTATTCAAGGTTGTTTTTACTGAGTCAATGTAATCTCGTGTCTGTTCTAGTTTCTCTAGGAGTTCTTGTGAATGAAGTTCTGGAGTTACAAATCCACCACTATTATATTTTCTGTACCCAAAATATGTACCTACTAAAACTAAGAGTGCAATTACTTCCATATTTCTATGATACCAAACCCAACACTGATATAGATTGAAACAGTCTTAGGGGGTTATTACAATCAGAGTAATGGTTGACAGACTTCCTGATAACGAGATACGAGATATTACAAAAATGCTAGAGGCAGGAAAGCCGCTAGATGATAAATATCGTTACCTTCTCTTTAAAGAGTCACGACAAGTAGAACTTCTCTGGAATGGTAAAACTACAAAGACTTCTAATATTGTTCTCCCTTTTCAATCTATTGAACACATTGATGAACCACGATCTGAAGAAAAGATAGAGTTTCAAAGGTCACTCTTTGATACATCTGGACAGAGAGTGCGGGGTTGGTCGAATAAATTAATCTGGGGAGATAACAAGTTTGTATTAAGTTCCTTACAGTCTGGTCCACTTCGAGAAGAGATAGAGGCTAATGGCGGAATTAAATTAATTTATATTGACCCACCTTTTGATGTCGGAGATGACTTTACTAGAAATATTGAAATTCAAGATAACTCATTTGAAAAAGCCCCTACTGTGCTCGAAGAGGTTGCTTATAGAGACAGTTGGGGAAAAGGAGCGGACTCTTTTTTAGCAATGATTTACGATCGTCTTAAGCTAATGCATAGTTTGCTAGCTGATGATGGTTCCTTCTTTCTCCATTGCGACTATAGATTAAATTCCAGACTAAGAATTGTACTAGATGAAATATTTGGAGAAGATAATTTTAGATCTGAAATATCCTGGAAAAAATTAACATCTGCGAAGTCACAATCTAAATATTTTAGCAATATAAAAGATAGTATATTTTTTTACACCAAAACTGATGATTCTATTTTTAATAAATTATTTATCAAAGGCATTAGTGATGACAAGAACTATCCATATACAGAAGAGGAATCGGGTAGAAAATATGGTACTTTTGACTTTACCCAAATGGGCGCAGGAGAACCTAGAAAATTTGGAGATAAAACCTTAACCCCTCCACCAGGCAAGCATTGGATATGGTCCCAAGAAAGAATTAATGAAGGTATGGAAAATGGGAAAATTGTTTTTACAAAAAACGGAACCCCCAGAGTTAAACGATATTTGGATGAAAAAGCAGGAAATCCAATAGGAGATATGTGGGATGACGAGGAAGTAACTCCTTTATCGAGCAATGCAAAAGAAAGAAAAGAAGTTAATTATCCAACACAAAAACCAGAAGCTTTAATCAAAAGAATTATATTATCAACCACAAATGAAAATGATTTAATAGCAGATTTTTTTGTTGGTTCTGGAACTACTGCAGCAATTGCAGAAAAACTTAATAGAAAATGGCTTGCCTCTGATGTTGGAAGATTTGGAATTAACACAACTAGAAAACGAATGATTCAAGTCCAGAGAGATAAAAAAGAAAACGAAGAAGATTTTAGATCATTTGAAATTTATTCAATCGGAAGCTACTCAATTATAGATGAAAAAAAAGAAGACAAGTTTAGAGAGTTAGTACTTCAAGCATATAAAGCTGAGAAGCTTAACAACTCAGTGTTTATTGGAAAAAAAGGTAGTACTTATATATCTATTGGACCTCAAGACCTACCTTGCTCTAGAGATTTTGTTGATGATATGGTACAAGAGTGTATCAATCAGGGAGCAGTAAATTTAGATGTTTTATCATTTGAGTTTGGTATGGGTGTTGTACCTGAGGCACAAGAAGACGCTTTAACAAAAGGGGTTAAGCTATCTCTAAAATATATTCCAAGAGAAGTTTTTGATAAACGAGCAGTTGAATCTAATGCAGTACGATTCTCTGAAGTTGGGTTCCTAGATGTTGATATCAAGACTTTAAAGAAAAATAGAGAAGCAACAGTGACACTTAAAGACTACTCTATCTTTTACTCTCAAGATACCTTACAGAAAACAGGAGAGGCATTGGGAAAAGGTAAATCTACAGTCGTACTAGATAATGGAAAAATTCTAAAAATATATAAAGATAAAGCTGGCATTATCAAACAAGAAGAGATTGCTACAAACTGGACTGACTGGATCGATTACTGGTCTATTGATTTTAA
>Ga0070751_1001783_pt1 | contig 12518 bp, 23 predicted proteins | sample VirMetDEL_Aug_28_FD_78514 | JGI IMG/M metagenome (GOLD analysis project Ga0070751, IMG submission 78514) | Aqueous microbial communities from the Delaware River and Bay under freshwater to marine salinity gradient to study organic matter... | ecosystem: Environmental > Aquatic > Marine > Coastal...
AAATACAAGCAGTTTCTCCTACATCCATAGTAAAATTATCAGATATTGATCCCCAACTTCCATTTCTGTTAGCATAAAATCTATTATTTCTTTGGGCACCATTTCCATTATAATTTCCAAAATCATATAATCTAACTACTGCTGTTGTGGTACCATTATATTTATAAAATGGTGTTTGTGAATAATTAGTATGATGGGAATAACAATGCAACCATAAAAAATAAGTAAAGTTAGTTAGACCATCAAAATCTCCATTTAAATCACTACTATCATAACCCCAAGTTTGAGTATTATCATATACCCTAGCTAAATCCACACCAATTCCACTATCTGTTATAGTAACACCATTTTGTGCCCTGTTTATTATTATTTTAGCATTACTAGGAACGTTAGGGGCACCATAATAGTTTTGGAGGACTTCACTATCTGATAATTCTTTAGCATAAATGTTAGTTGATGCAATTCTTCCATTCCAATTAAAATTATCCCCTCCACTTGTATAACCCCCACCAATACCACAAGTTTGAGATGAAGATAAAGATCTATTAGCTAAACTTCCTTGGCGAATAGCCATTGTTTGAGAAACACCATTTATCCACATTTTAGCATCTTGGTATCTTGTAGACCAATTATTTGGAAAAAATGTTACTACATGATTCCATTTTCCTATTAAAATATCATCAGCATTTGTAATACCATATACTAAACTAGAACCATTATTTATACCAAAATAGTTATTATAAGCCCATAAATCCCAAGATTGATTCCACCAAGTAAAAGGCATATTACCATTTCCATCACGTGAATCATGATAAATCCATTGTTCAACTGTATTACCTTCTGTTGGATCAGTATTTACTTCTACTGTTGTTACTGATGACTCATCATTCTGGGAATTTCCAGCATACTCAAAATATCCTGCTATATTAAATTGATCTTCTCTTTTTATAACTCCATCATTAGTTAATCCACTTAAATCAAACCAATCAGTACCACTCTGGGGATATGAAGATAAACTTGATGCATTTAATCTTAAAACTAACTCGTCTGTTACTATATTATTAGGCATATTATACAATATCCAAGTACTAGAACGGCCTGATATGTAACTAATAGCATCACTTTTAGTTGAAACATTTCCTCCTAAAGTATTTGCTGCTCTAATTACTTCATCATCAGTAGTAACAGTCATAACAATTGGATTATTATTTAATCCTAAAGAATAAATAGCATACCCGTCTACAGGTGGTTTGAGAGAATTATAGTACCCAGTTACAGAGGTAGGTCCTAAATTTTGTTCTCCATCAATAGCAAAAGCTAAATCACCTTTTCTTAAAGCATTTTTAGTAGGTTGAGAAGTTTTATGGGCGTATGGCATTTTTGATTATAAATATTATAGAGAATAGATAGCAGGTAAATTTCTTAAATATCCTTTTTCATTATCCATTCCATAACCTACAATCCATTCATCCTTAATAGTAAAAGCATGATATGAAGGTTGAGGGGGTATAGGTGATGTTTCTCTAGCAATCAAACTAACAATTGAAATAGAAGTTGGTTTTTTGACTTTTAAATAATCAATAACAACTTTCATAGTATTTCCAGTGTCATAAATGTCATCTACAATATAAACATGCTTACCTTTAATAGGAGTCTCAAGGTCTTTAGCAATAACTATATCGCCTTGTTTGCGATTTATATACGATTTAACGCGCATAAAATCACATTCCACGTCAATTGGCATAGCACGCACTAAATCAGCATAAAACGCAAAGCAACCATTAAGTAAACCAACCATTACTACAGGGGTTTTATCACCTTTGTGTTCATCTGATATTTGTTTTGCAACTATTTTTGTTTGGATATCTATATCCTTGGCACTAATTAATTGATTCATATTTTTAATTTTGATTTAACTCTATCTGATATGGGGATAGCATCTCCCATTTCATCTATTCTAACAAATGTAATATTTGTTGCTAAAATAACATTTTGTTTTCCATTATAAACATTATGTGAACGTGCTTCCATGTATAGTGTTAAAGAAGTAGTTCCAATTTTTTTAACATCACCATATATTTTAAGTAACTGTCCTTCTTTAGCTGGTTTGTTAAAAATACATTTATCGATTGATTTTGTTACCATTCTGGGGGTATCACAAAATTCAGAAGCATATGAAGCTGCTGCTGCATCTAACCATGCTAATAATTTTCCCCCAAATAAATTTCCATGAAACCCTAAATCTGATTTTTTAATTGGATGTTGGGTTATATAATGCATATTATCTTTTACCTCCATTATATTCTACAGCATGTCCTTCAGTTACTAATTGTTTATTTATATTTATCTCACCAACAAATATAATACCTAAACATCTACCATATTTACCAACACCTTGAGATTCTAAAATAAATGATTCTTTTTCTAGTAATTCTTTTAATCTAATTTTAGCAGCAATTCCTCTTGCTTTTTCTTCTAAATCTCTAGTTCTTGATTCTGGGGCGTTCATACCTACCATTCGAATTCTTACTTTTTTCCAAGTATTAAATCCTAAATCTACAAGGGCATCAACAGTATCTCCATCAACAACTCTATCTAATTTGGCATAGTATTTATACATTTTCTAAAAAATTTTTTAATTTATCAATTAATTCTAATACCTCATCGGGTTCCATAGTAATTGCACAACAAGTACCTACATTTTCTTCTATTTCTTCTAATATCTCTAATGCCTCTTCTCTAGACACAACGCTCAGTATTAAAAGCCATAATGTGAGAACGACCTGTAAACCTCCATCCTCTATCTCTTACAAAATTCATTACTACAGGATAAGATTCCATTAAAGATTCTCTATCATCCCCAGCAGGCATAGCCCAAACTTTATAATCTGGTATGTTACATTCTTTTAAGAAATCTTCTACTTCACCAATCATAGATAATTCTTTATCTAATACAGGTTTAATGTGATAATCAGAATGATAAGCAATTGATTGTTTAATTGCATCAATATTCAATCTTTTTGAATTATGTTTTTTAATCATTCTTTCGTCCACCTCTTTACCTTGCGGTGTGAGTACTCCCAATTCAGGTACTGAATTAGAAAATTTAGGGCTGATTGAAAGTAAGTTGATTGGGTAATCTGTTTCCAAAAAGTGACTACCTTCTGTTTCAATTGTAATAAAAATGTCTCTTTCATGAGCAAAATGTGTTAATTCATTTACTAATTTAGGATGCATAGTAGGTGAACCTCCTGTTAACATCATTTCTTTGATGTGAGGGTTTTCATCATACATTTTAATAATATCATTAAATGTAAATGTTCCTTTTTCTGGGTGGATACTTGTATACCAAGAATCACACCAACCACCTTCTCCAAACCAACATCTATGAGTACATCCTGTTGTTCTAATTACAATAGTAGGATAACCTTGACGGCTACCCTCACTTTGAACTGCTGTATAAACTTCTAATACTGGGAGTGTTTTGTTGTAATCTTCTATTCTTTTTAACATATAATTTTTTTAAGTGGTTTTTTATTCACTATAATATGCAGCATTTTTCCCATGCTCCATAAATTTAACTTTTGTTACTCTTACTCTACCTTCAGTTTCTTCAAACACAAAGGTATTAAGCTTATTATAAATATACTCTGCAAATTTTTCTGCACCTGTAGCTTCAATTACTCTTAATTGGATAACACCTAATTGATCCATTGTTTGGAATCCTTTAATCCCAGGATCATCTTCAGCAACCACAACTGTGTGGTCAAACATATAATCCATCCATTCTTTAGGTGATTTACCATCAATTTGGGTTTCAGCTCTTTTCATTCCTCCAAAATCCCAAACCCAATTCCTATGATCTAATTCACCTTCAAAATAAACTTTAAAAGAAATACCATAACCATGTAAAAATCTACAATGTGTGTCCTCTGCTTTCCATTGACGGAACACTGTACTAAATCCATCAAATACTTTACTTGATTGAAATTTACCCATTATAAAAATCTAAAATTTGTTGTTCTGACATAGCTCCTGTATGTCTTTTAAGCTCATTTCCTTGTAAATCAGTCAATACCATAGTTGGAATACTTTTAATATTGTATTTTTGAGGTAATTGAGCATCATAATCTACATTTACTTTTTTTACTGTAATTTTGCCTTGTGCTTCCATAGATTCTACTAGGGGAGACATTACTTTACAAGGACCACACCAAGGTGCACTAAAATATAAAATTCCTTTATCCATTTTTATTTATTTTTAATTATACTAATTCTTCAATTATACCAATTCCTTCACTCAATATAAGAAAAACAGTTGCCCAACCCAAACTAAAGGGAATGCAAGCGTATCCTAATATTCTAACACCAGATTTAATAAAACTGACAGTTTGATGTAATTTAGGATCAGGGGCATTAAATTTTGTATCATTATAATCCCATTCTGTTTTTTTCTTTTTAGCAAAATAATTAACTAATTTATCTACTTTTTTATCTACTTTTTTATCGCTAGTAGGGAGGGTGGTAGATATCTCCCCTCCCCTTTTAGCGTTCATAATTTCTCTATCACTCATATTATTTACTGATTAATTGTTCTTTTTCATATTCTGAAAGTACTTGTTCTACATAGATTCTAGCTACTTCATAATTAACAGGACCTGTTTCATCTGCATATTGTACTGGATCAGGTCTTCCTAATTTAATAAACGCCTCAATACGTTCTACAGATGATGCTGATTTATAATCAGACCATCCTTCTGGTGTTGGTTTATATGAAGTATTTGTTCTAGCATAAACTTCGTCAAAATCAATACCTAATTTTTTACATAATACTTCTCCATCTTGGAGGATAGTAAATTTATCACCTTTAAGATATGGTGTGTAATAACCTACTCTTTCAGCATCCCAATTTCCTTCTCTAAAAGCATGATCATCTGCATCTCTAAATTCTTGTCTACAATCTGGGTAGATATCATGGTCACCTGCATGGATACCTAAGGCAATTAAGGTATTTTCTTCAGTTCTATTAGCAACTGATAAAGCAACAGCTTGAGTAATAGAAGCAAATATTTTATTTCTATTAGGTACTACTGTAGCTTTCATATTTTCAGCTGCGTAATGTCCTTCTGGAACTTCATCTCCACCTTCTACTAAAGCTGAGTCTAATAATTTTACTAGCCCATCTAATTTAATTACTTCATAAGTAACATTATGGTTATTCCTCTTTAAATAATCTACTAAAGCTTTTGCTCTTTTAAGTTCAACTTTATGTTTTTGACCATAGTCAAAAGATAAAGCTGTTACTGTTTCAAATTGATCAAGACATTTTAACAATAATGTACTTGAATCCATACCACCTGATAGTGATACTACTGCGTGTTTTGGACTTTGGAAATCCGGGTGATCAAATTCTAATTGTGTCATTTTTATATAATTTAAACTTGCCAGGTATTTTAAGCGTATAGGCTAACGCTACTACATATCTTTTAATCTAAGCATTTTTTCTTCAACAACCAATTTAAAATGGTTACCTTTTATTCTCATACTCCCTCCTTGTTTAAGAAGTTTTCTGAATAAAATTTCTTCGTTTTCGGACCAAAACTCACTTAAAGCAATAATTTCATCTTTTTCTGCTGGTTTATCACTTTTATTTAAATAAATTTTATGATTAGACCTTATTGATTGTTTTTTTAACATACTATTCTTCTATTAATTCAGGCCATTCAGAATCTTCAAGACATTTATCACGAACTAAATCAAATTCAACTTCATCTAAAACTTCTTCTTGTAGATCTTCATCACCTGATTTCCATTTTTCTACTTGTTCAGGAGTTAACTCCTCGGTTTCTTCCCATCTGTAATCAGTGTAGGTAACCATTTTTCTTAATTTTGCCATTTTAATTTTCTAAATTATTTATCATTCTAAATGATGAAAGATTATCTTCTAATAAATTGTAATCAATTTGATCATCTAAAATATAAAAGTAATCATTCATATTTGCTTTTGGTTTTGTAGATAAACCTGCTAAGGTATATCTAGTACCTTCTAAAGTTGCCATTACGGGATTTGAAGTATCAATTGATTCTATACAATTAATTCCTTTATACCAACCAAATTCCTGAGGGACAGCACATCCTAAAAGATGAACTCTATCATCTTGTTTTAACTCTCCAGTTTTAAGTAAAGTAGATATTACAAATAATCTACCCAATGCTTTACCTAAATCTTTATTAGGATGGGTACAAATTTCATTATAATAACTAGCCCCATAAGAAAAACAAATTTTTCCATATCCTAAATCTTTATATGCCCTAACACACTCAGCTGCTTCATGTAGAGTTTTTGCTTGAACTACTGCAACTTTTTCTACTCCTTCTGGGAAATCATAAATGTTCCAAATAGTAGCATTTACTACAGATTCGTCAGCATTTTCCCAAACATCAGGAACAATAAATTCATTCGGTTTTATTTCGTTTATCCAATGTATTAAACGAGAATGATCATAGGCTTCACCCAATTCATGGAGTGAATTATCCATTATAATATAACGGCCTGCTTTTTTAGCTTCTAAAAAGTACTCTAAATAACCAGGCTCTTCATCTAATAAATGTGGAAGACAATAATCATAATCATTAAAATTTTTACTATCTCCTAGTAAACAAAGAGGTGTTTCGTGGCTAATTTTCATATAACTGTTTTACTTTCTTAAATTTATAATAAATATAATTAAAAACTGGGGTGATTCCAAGCCCACCTAAAATTATTGTAAAAATATTTGGATGCCAATGTTCCCCACAAAATCCAAATGCGTGTTTAATAAATTCTACCATTAATAATTATTTTGACAATGAATATACAATTTTTCTAAACTACCACCAAACTTAGATACTAAATTTTTAAAATCTTCTTTGTTTATTTTAAAATTTTTACAGAATTCATCTGTAATTCTAGTAAGTTTTTCGTTTTCATCTTTAAAAGCATCTTCTATAAGTTTATTATAACGTTTCCTAGCACGTAATTCAATATCCATATAAAGTCTATCTTGTTTGGGGTCATTACCCTGATAATTTTGGATAAATTCTTTTTGTTCATCTTTCATCCAATGTAATTCCCATTCAGCTTGTTGAAAATAAGGAGAATAATCAAAATCTCCATTTTTAATTTTATCAATTAAAGGGGATCTATAAGGTAAAGATTTGTGTGTTCTAAAACGTCTCCACCAATAAAAGGGCATAGCTCTTCTCCCACTAGGTTTTTTAGGTATCCTCATGTTAAAAGGGTAAATCGTTTTCTTCTTCTTCTTCAGAAATTAAAATACCCGGGTTTTCTAATAATTCTTCTTGGAGTTGGTTAAGCAATTCTTGCTCTAATTCCCACCGATCTGCTAATACTTCTATATCTATAAACATAACCTTTTATTTTTTATTATTAAATACTTTCATTTGCCCATTCATTATCTAATTCAGCTGAACATTCAACCTCAATTTCTTTTAAGATAATGTCTTTGTAATTAATTTTACCTACTGATTTTTTACCTAACATATTAAATGTATACAATGTAACACAGGTAGGACCCCATTTGGTAACATTCATCCCATCATAATCAGCATTAATTGCTCTTGCATCATCAGATACTCTAAATAATTTTGGGTTCATTCCATACTCACCATCTTCACCTTTACAATAAGTAGTAATACCTTTAACTGTAAACTCAACATCACCTCTTTTTAATACTTCTTTGATTTTTTTCGACATAACTTTTATTTAATTAATACTTGGGTTCTCACCCGTTTTACCTTGTAAATATACGAAAGCTTTCTTGCTTCTCCAAATTTTTAGGCCTAAACCTTATCAAAATGTGTAGCAACCCAACCGTATTTTTCAATACTATCTTCATAAAACTCATCATCACCATATATGAAATGAGCATCAGCTTGATCTAACCACCTTAATGCTGTTTTTCTATCAGCACCTAATGACATTACGTCTTTAATTGCTTTTTCTTCCATAGCTTTTTCTTCAGCTATTTCTTTTTCATTCTGCTCAATTAAATCATTAACAAAATCCTCTAATTCTTGATTAGGCCATTCAGAGAAATTATAACCACGAGGACGAATACCATACACATCTTTGTATAGATCTGAAACCCACATCATTACATCATTTCTTTCTTCTTGATTTTTAATACTAATTTTACTCATAACCTTTATTTTATTGGGCTCGCGCCTCATTTACAGGGTAAATATACGAACTCTCTTTCGGGGAACCAAATATCTTCGCATAGAAAGAAAAAAGGCGCCAGTTAAGGCGCCTTTCTTTTATCATGATAATTTAATTTTAACCTATTAAATAGTAATTAAAACTTCAACCCAAACCCTAACTGTAGGTTAGTAGTTTTAGCTGCTGTATCGTATACAACTTTAGGGTCGATAAACATACCATTTTTGTGAAATGAGAACATTTTACCAACTCCTAATTTAAGACCATCAGTATCTAATCCTTTAGTTGCTACATAAGCAAAATATCCTTTATAAAAATATCTTGCATGTAGATCTAAAGCTACATCCTCTGTAGAGTCAGCTTGAGAAACATTTGCACCTATCATTAGGTCATCTGTTATAGCATACCCTACTGTAGGAGATAAAGACCATTCAGTCCATGCTGTATTAGCGATGTCACCAGTACCTATGTACCAGTCACCTTTGGCATTTTGTGCCATAGCTCCAACTGTTATAAACAAGCCGAAAGCTAATGTTAAAATCATTTTTTTCATTTTTTTGATTTTGGTTAATAATTGTTTTAATTTGAAAACGTAGTGGCCTACTACTTAAGAAAACTTATCGTAGCCGACTTGTACATTTTTCAAATGTCGAACGGGAACGATAACTAATTTGACCATGTTATCCAACCTATAGTGTAAAAGATTGGTTCTTTAATAACGAATAATTAAATCATTATCGTCATTATTTTTTTTAGCCCTAATATCATCTAATTTTTTTTGGAGGGTTTTCCAGCCTTTAGGACCATATTTATTAGCTTTTGAAGTTTTAGAAATTTGTTCTTCTAAATCTTTTTCTTGTGTATGGTTATAATTATTAAAATTTTCTTCGGAATAATGTTCTCCATCATTTCCGTTTTGACCAATTATATCCATTCTTTTTTCAGCTTCTTCCCATTCATCTGGTGGTAATTCATCTTCAAATGATGAACCTAATTCATTTTCTGAATCAAATTGGTTTCTAAAATCTGCTATTTCTTCTTCTGACCAATAACCATCATCTTCGGTATTATCTATAACTACTTCTTCACCATAAAGGTTTTTTTTTGTTTTAGGGCGTAGCCTTTCAAAAGCATAGTTAGCTGCAATTACTAAGGCAATAGCTAAAGGATCAAATACAAATATAATAGTTAATAATAACCAGTTAATAATTTTATCCATAGAAGTTCCTGTTAATCCTGAAAGATATTTTAAAGGGCCTAATTCACTTGACGTAGCATCACTTGTCCTTACTTCAACTATTTCAGTTTCATAATTAAACAATTGTTCATTTAAAGTATCTACTTTAGAATTAATTTGGGATTGACGCTCAATAGCTTGGTCTAATTGTCTTTCTAATGCTTTACGAGTTGAACTAGAGGTTGTTGTTATAATCTCACCGGTTTCTCTGTCTTTATACTGTATAACATTATTTGCTAAGCCAGCTTGTAAATCAGCTACTGCCCCGTTAATGGTGCTTTTTTCAGCGTTATATACCGTTAACTGGTCCCTAACATTATCTCGTTTAGTTTCTATTAATTCAATTTGGGCATCAATTGTTCCGGCTTTTGCAGCTGTTTCTTGGTATGCCGCAGATAAGAAACCATAAATTCCCATTGAAGTAATTAATATTAATACTATACAGGCTACAGATAAATAATATTTTAATAATTTAGGTAATCCTTTTCTATATTGATAAAGTAAAGATGCAATTACTAATTTTGCTACTTCTAAAGATGAAGCCATTACAATAACCGCAAAGGTTGCACCTGCAAATAATTTACTAAGACCACTTATTGAGTAAAAAGCAGCTGATGCACTTACAGAAAGTGCTGATAGTGCTATAATAAAAGGAAATATTCTCTCTTGAATTTTTTTAAGCATAATTTTAAGTTTTAGTTTCTAAAACCCTTATGCTTATCTATACGATCTAATATTTTATTTAATTCTTCTACTTTAATTAGACCAGCCATAGATGCATTTTTAAGGGCACTTATTAACTGTAATACCATAAACGGTACAATAACTACTTCAGATAGCCAAGCTGTCCCTGCAAATCCTTTTTCCACCATTAAAATTACTGTTAATATAGCTAACCATACAAATGTACTTCTTGTTATTTTAAGTGCTTTATAAGTTTTAAATCCTTCTCTTTTTATTCCCGCCCAAATACCAAAAACACCATCTAACCATAATACAGCTACTACAGCTAAGTATTGCTCCATGTTATCCATAGATAAATTTAAAAGATATGTGCACATATAGGTGCAAAATGATGTTATTCCCACTATTGTAATTTTTGTTTGCATTGTTTATAAAGTTATTAACATTTCTAATAATTCTTCTTGGGGAAACATATCAAATTTATCTTTTCTAGTATTAGTATGTGTCCAAGTACCTTTTACTTTTCCGTAATAAGCATCAGGATTAAAATCAAATGCTTTAGCTCCCTTTTCTTTAATTAGAGACGGGAGACCTTCTCTAACATCAATATTATCTCTTTCAGCTATCCATAGTAACCATAATCTGATAGCTTTAATTTGTTTATCTGAGTATTTATGCCATGTTTTATGACCTCTAAATGGTTCTTTTAAAGTAACTATTTGGGATTCTTCTACTCTAGTACCTGCATATGTTTTACCATTTACAATATACCCAAAATTATTTACTTCAATACCTACAGAATGTGTGTGCATGTGTTGTGAACCATTTTTTCCTAAATGCCAACCATAAGCACCTTCAGGAAATGCTTGAACCATTTTTCCATCATATTTATTATCATTTCCTTTTACTGATTGACCACCTAATACAAATTCGGTTGCTACTGCACCTCTTGAATCTCTACCCCAATGATCTATTGTTTTAAATGGGTTGTGCCAACCTGCTGTATGGTGTAAGAAAACATATTCTTTATTTGTAGGTCCATTTTTATATTCACCTTTAGGTAAAAAATATTTTTCAACAACTAATCCATTTTCTGTAGTGTAAATTTGTTCTGATGAATCTGTTGTAGCTAATCCCATAACATCCCATGTTGCAGGACCTACAATACCATCAGCTACTAAACCGTTTTCAGATTGCCATTTTTTAACAGAAGATTCGGTACCTTTACCAAATATCCCATCAGCTCCAATTTCTAGAAATTCTTGGAGTTCTTTTACTTCTTTACCACGTGAACCTACTTTTAATAGCATGTTTATAAATATTAAAATTGATTAGATAATCGCGTTTCTTTAATTGTTTCTTGTAATTCTTTTAAGGTAACAGGACATTCTAAATCTAATCCTGCTCTAAAAGATTCTTCTAATATACCATCTTTAAAAATTAATATGGTAGGAGCCATTCTTACTTTATATTTTTTCTTTAGTACTGGGTTGAAAGCTAAATTGCATCTATAATAATGAGTAACATTTTTTAATTTATTAAATTCTTTAAAGGAATTATCATTATTAAATTTAACCCAAAATTCAATTATTACAATTGAACTTTCATCATCTCCAAATGGGGATTTTTCGTGAATTTTTTTCTTATAATCTTTATCACCAACCCAATCTTGGGCTTGTAGATTAAAACTAAGGGTTAATAGTATGAGGAAAAAAAGATATTTCATATTAATTTCTTTTTTGGAGCTCATATAATCTTTCATCAATTTTTTCTAATTGGGATTTTATATCTTCAACATCATCCTGGGTGTCCATAATAGTTGATCTAATAAGTTCATCTTTCATATCAAACTCCATTCTTTCAATCTCAGGTTCAGGAAGTGCTTTTGCTCTTTCTATATCTGCTTGTAATGTAAACCACATACCAATAACTGTTGCTATAAAAAACACAACAATTCCTATAGTTTTTAAGTCTAGTGTAATTTTAGTATTTTCTCCTATCTGTTTAGTCATTGTGTTTTACTATTTGAATGTATAGTTTAAACCAAATGTAGATTGGTATAATCTACTATCCCACATTTTAGCAAATTCACCTTCAATAAATATTCCTAAATTTCTGTTGATTTTCCATCCTAAGCTAATACCTACTGAGTAGTCGGTCCATTGTTCACCTTTTCCCATTGCATGATCTTCCATATGTCCTCCTTTACCCCATCCATTTCTATGTAAGTATGAAAAATTTTCATCACCCATAACATAATGGTGATAAGGTAAAATCCAATTAGCATACGCGTGTAGCCAAAATTTAGATTCATAATGATAAAAATCAAAACCAATAATAGGAGCTATCTCTACCCAAGGATCTAATTGGCTCCAT
>Ga0070751_1001785_pt1 | contig 12505 bp, 9 predicted proteins | sample VirMetDEL_Aug_28_FD_78514 | JGI IMG/M metagenome (GOLD analysis project Ga0070751, IMG submission 78514) | Aqueous microbial communities from the Delaware River and Bay under freshwater to marine salinity gradient to study organic matter... | ecosystem: Environmental > Aquatic > Marine > Coastal ...
ATCTCTAACTCCTTGACCAATTAAAATAGTTAAGTTAGTAATAAAACTTCTAGAAGCAGCATCTTTAGCTACTTCAAAATGACCTTTATGTGGTGGTTTAAACCCACCTGGGTAGAATCCAGGAGCAGGATCATTTAATACTTCAGCTATTATATTTCTACCTAATTCGGCTGCGTTTAACTTCATTTTAAAAATGTTGATAATTTTGATTTAGCTGTTGGAACTGAATCAAATTCAGGCAATGTTTTTACCATTTGCTCAATATCTTGATTTAGTTTCTCTGTCTCTTGTCTCTTTTTTTCTATTTCTTCAGGTGATTTTTCCTTACCAGATTTAGCTTTAGAATCAGCAAAATAAGGAGCTGTTAATTCTTGAGAATAATCTAAATTAGCATCTTCTGGGTTGTTGTTGATTAGGATAAAATCTTCACCAAATTCTTTTTTATATGTATCTATATTTTGGTTTACATCTCTCCAAGTACGTAAAACAATAGAAGGCATTAATGATCTATCTCTTTCAGCATTACGTTTTAAAGATGTTAATGGAGAAACGTAAATCATTAACATAAATGTTTTATATCCTAATTCTTCTAACTGTTGTTTTTTCTTTAACAAAGGTCTAGAAGCGGCTCCAGTACCATCAATAATAATATTTTGAAGTGATTCTAAAGCTTTAGCATATTTTTCTCTTGTAGCTGATTGAGCTTGACCCATCAATTTAGCCGCTTGAGATAATTCATCAGGAGTAAAATCCTTTTGTTTCATACCTAAACCACTTTTCTTTAATAACTCTTCATAAGTGTCATCAACATTAATAACTTGCATATCTGAAGGTATTAATTGTTTTGATATGTAAGACTTACCTGATCCGGCTGGACCTGCTAAGAATATGGCTTTAGGCTGAGTATTTATTTCTAATAATAAATCAACTAGACGTATCATTAGTTATAAATATTAACCTAATTTAATACTTGTAGGATAAGACTCAAATAATGGTTTTTGATTAGGATTTTCAAGTAAATAAATATCATATATGTTCTTAAACATTGTAAAATATTCATCTATTGATTTATCAACTTGTACAATCTCCCATCCTTGACCTTGTAATTTACCTTCTTTAGCACTACGTTTATTTGATTTAAGCCAAAGAATACCTGTTTCTTCAATTTTATCATCATATGATTCATTCCAAGCTTTAGCATAAGCTGAAAGTTGTAAATTATAACTAGTGTGTAAAGAATTTGATGTTTTAATATCTAATAACCAAACTTTATCATTTAATTTAACTACTAAATCACAAGTACCAGCGTACTTATGTTCATGAGATAATAAATGTATTTCTGATTCAATTAATTCAGGTTTAAATTCATTCCAAAAATTAGCAAAACGTAAAATCATTCTCCAAACATCTAAACTATAGTTAGCGTTTCCTTTGTCATCCATCCATTTGATTTCATTACCTTCTAAGAAAGATTCAATTGCATTATGTACTTGTGTACCTTCATCAGCAGCGCGTCTAGCTATAATATCTGAGTTATGCCCTACATCTTTTAACCAAGCATGGAAAAATCCATTTTTTGGGTAAAAATTTAAGATAGAAGTAACAGATGGATAATATTGACCATCTTGTGTTTTATAAAAACGTTGGTCTAAAAAGTTAATCTGTTCTCCTTGATGATCCACAATACGTTTAAGTTGGGGGTGTTTGTGGATGTTGTTTCCTTTGTCAATCATAAGTTAATTTTTTTCAGCATGAGATCAACTAATGTTAATTCATGAGCTGTATGTAATAATTTTGTAAATTTTTCAAATCCTAGTTCAGATGGATCTTTACCATCCATTTCAACTAAATATACACTTTTTCCATAATTTAAAAGTGTCATAGCATGGTCTAAAGAGTCTTTAATAGCGTCTTGATCTAATGCTAAATAAACTGTTTTAACTTCACTTTCAACTAATTTAACCATTAATGCTTTAGAAATAGTTTTACCAAATAACGGTATAGCATTTCTTTTAATAGCTATAGCATCAAATATACCTTCACATAAAATAATTGGTGTTTTCCAATTAATATTAGATTCTAAACCAATTAAAGCGTTTTTATCACATGAAGGTGAATTATATTTTCTATTACTATCTACAATTTTTCTGGAGATGAAATAATTAATTTTATATGAGGCATCATAACTAGGTATAATAATACTATCAGAATATTTACCGCTAGTACTATAACCTATATTATATTTAATAATATCTTCATCTGTTAAACCACGTTTTTTAAGATATGCTCTAGCGTGTCTTCCTTCAATAGTTTTATCATTAACTAATGATTTAAATTCTTTAGGCAATTTAACAGTACTATTTTCTTCAGGTAGTTCTTGTTGGAGATTAACTTTAATTAAAGAAGCTACTTCAGATATTTTATCTTTAGGAGCATTAATTTTCTTAAATAAAGTTAAAATAGATCTTCCTCTAGTATGACAAACCCAACAATTATAAGGATTTTCTTTTTTAGAATTAGTTACTAGATTAACTTCTAATTTTGGTTTTCGGTGGTTACAAAAAGGACAATGAAATGAATAATTACCTTTTGATGTTTTATGACCTTTACCTAAAACCGATTCAACAGTATTTAATAGCAGAATATTCTCCATCAACTTGAATAATATAACATAACCATTTGGAGATACCAAGCTTACTCTAAATCTTTTCTAAAAAATTTACCTAGTATATTATCATTATAGCTATTAGTTGTCAATACATCATATCGACATTGATAATACATTTCGAAAAAGGTCATTTCTTTTTTATTTTTACAAAGTTTTAATATTTTCTTTTCAAAACTTCCTGTACCTAATTCTTTTATGTCTTCAAGGAGTTCTTTTGAACTTCCCCAGTAAAATTTCCAATTGGACTCTTTAGTCACTACTTTATGAGTAGATTTTCTCCCTGGTCCAGTTTGCTCAGCTAATTCTTTTTTGGTTAAGCGGGTTTTTGTATTATTCCAAAAGACTTTTTTACCAATGTAAATTCGTCCGCTTTTTTTATTTTTTATGATATAAACGAATCCTAAATAATCAGCTGGGTCATAGTTTTCTGTATGTACCCACCACTCTGTCATTATGTGTCGTATGTTATTAAAAATGTTGTATCTGTGTTTGATGAAATTGGGATTGGAGTAGCAAATTTTGCTATAGCTAATAATTCTTGAGCATCATTATATAAACCAACAGCTCCAGCGTATGGTGTAAATAATGAAGATGTAGCAAAATCATATAAAGTATCATTACTAGCTGTAACACTACCTGTTAACATAGTTGGGTTATAACTAGCATTAAATTCATAATCTTTAATTGTACATTTTACAAAATTTTCATAAATTGTATAATCATTTTTAAATTCAATATAATCTATATTAGTTGATAAGCTTCTTGTAGGTAAAGTACCAACTGTATAATTTTGAGCTAATGAATCAGGTATAACTGTTAATACAGAAATACCTTGTTCATAAAATATATTACCAACATAAGATGATTGAGATAATGTTGTTCCTATTGATGATCCAACATTTGATCCACTCCATAGTAAATTATATTGTCCATCATCATATATAGAACCACTATTAATAGTTATTTTAAAAGTACCTGGGGTTATTTTGGTTCCTATTAAATTTTTAGGTGTATTAATAACTAAAATAGTATCATTAGATGATGTTGGAAAATATTTTGTTGTTGATAATAAATTTCCAGGATTAATAAATCCACCTGTATAGTAAGTTCCTACTTGAGTACCATCTAAATAAGTTGTTTGTTTAAAAGATCCTGTTGAATGAGATTGATTATAAAAATCAGGATAGTATCTAGTTTGGATACTTCTATAAACTAAGTAATCAAATTGATTATTTGTTTTGTAACCTTCTAAAGGATAAATAAACCCTGTATTTTGTGTACCAACATTAATTGTAATTTGATTATCTTCAAAGTTGGATCCTGCTATAAGATAATATTTGTTTGCTGTATAAGGTACAGCAAAAACATCACTTACATTTAATCTTTTCCATGAAGTATAAGCCATATCATATTAGTAGTCTAATTTAACTCTAATAAGAGCTTCCTTAGTAAAGTCTTTTTGTAATGGTTGACTTAATTTAGCTACAGCTAATAAATCACCTGTATCATTATATAAACCTACAGCTGTTGGATATGTTACAGGATTATTAATTAGAGTTGCATATAATAAATTACCATTAGCATCTATAATTGTTGGATTACTAGTAAAGTTATACTCAGAGTTTTTAACACGGCAAAAGAAGTATCTAGATGATACAGTTTCACTAGCTTGTATTCTAAAGTTTTCACCTAATGTTATAGCATTGTATAAAATTCTATTATTGTAGTTATATCCAGGAGCAGCGGTTGCTACAGTGGCATTACTATCCTCATTCCATGTTATACCTAATCCACCAACAGAATATGGTTGAGCTAAAGCCAAAGCATTCAATATTATTAAACCTTCACTTGGAAAAACATATCCATAAGAACCACTAGGTAAAGAAGCCTGAGTCACAGATGTTCCTTGAGAACCAGATATTAATGTATAATATTGGGTGTTTTGTATAAATTCAGCCGTTGTTTGTGTTTGGGAATTATCTGTTAATGTTAATCTATCATCCCCACTACCACTTAATACTAGAGTTAAACTACCTCCATATAAAGATTGTTTATATTGGCTTCTAGCAAATGAAATAATAGCTATTTGGTCTGATCCAGTGGCTAAAGTATCAAAAGTGAATTTAGTATTCTCGTCACCTAAAATTAAAGTTCTAAATTGACCATAAACATCTCTTGTAGGTGATTTACCATCAACAGCAGAATTAAAATAAGCTGATCCAGAACCTCTACTATCTCCATAAGCAAGTGACATTTCTATACTAGCGCTAGTATTAACTTGTGGATCACTAGTATAAACATTTAGATAGAAATCACCTAAAGTTGAAGCTTGTTGAGTGGATGAGGTATAAAAAGCAGTAGCTGTAGCATCATCAGTACTCCATAAAGTAGATACTACTTCCTGGTTGCTTGTAACTGAATCATCTGGTGCAAATTGTGAAAATGACATTTTATATTATATTATTTTTTCTTTAATACAAATGGAATAGTAATTCTAGCTCCTGAATCTCTACCAATAAATGTAACAGTTGTAGTGTATTGAGTTCCTGTTACAGCACTAGATCCATTAGGGAATAATGAATCATTAGCTGTACCTGCTACAAATGTGAATGAAGTACCTACTTGAGCTGATGATAATGCTACACCACTTGTTGTTGGAACAAGAGAATCTAAATTAATATTTGTAGTATCAATACCAACACCTGTAAAACTAGCACATACTCTACTATCTCCTAAAATAGCTGTATAACCAGAAGTTTCAATTGTAGCTCCAGAAGCACCTAAATAATTTAATGTTTGTGGAGAAATTGTAACTTGAGCTCCTTGAGTTAATGAAATAGTACCTGTAGGAATACTTAATACTGGAAGTTTACTTGTGCCTCTTGGTAAAGTAACAAGTTGATACTTCATATCTTGAGTATTATCAACAAATGCTTCTAGTAAAGGCATTGCTTCAATAGCTTCTCCATAGAAAGCTGATCCTGAAGGGTGATTTGGATTATACAAAGTATAATCAATTTCATCATCTGAAAGAGAGAACTGAGTAATTCTGAAAGAACCATCATTACGGGCGAGTAATTCACGTCCCTTTTTGGTTAATACAGCATCAATAGTAATGTATTGGTTATTTAAAAAAGCCATATTTTTTGATTATAAATATATTAAATTAAAAGTTTTGATGAAAGATTATTTATTATTTCTGGTAAATTTTCTTTAAGTTTGTCAGAAGGATATTTTGGCACAATAAACGCGGGACCAGGAGATGGAAGTTTAGCCGGGTTGTTGTTAATAATGATAAAACCGGGATCATCTATTAATCTACGAATAGCAAAATATTGTATATCTGTAAAACTGTCAGATAATATAGGTCTATCTAAAGTAACATATAACTGAGAAGGAGATCCTGATATATATGAATCTATAACTCTGTATACTTTATTTTCATCACCTTCAAATCTAAACTCATCATATCTTTGAATAGTAAAATTTAAAGGACTACCAAATCCCGTTGTTAAAGGATCTTGAATATTGGCTCCATATATACTAGTTAATAAGGATGAACCGGTCAATACAAATGGATGAGTTCCTGTATTAGATCCAGTTGTCCAAGTTTGATTTTTAGGAACATTAGATGTTGTAAAATCAGGATCTATTTGAAATTTTACTTCACTATATTTTAAATCAGCTGAAGATCCTTCATTAGTAGTATTGGTTATATCTATAAAAAAGTTATCACCTGCTTTTATATCAGTTGTAGCGTAAATAGTTCTTGTAACCTTACCAGCACTATTAGGTAAAGCACTAAAATTTGTTCCTAATACTTGACTATTTTTTCTTAATTCTATTTTTGGGTTAATAGTGGTACCTGATCCTAAATTTTCTAAAGCAACACTAGCTGAAACAATTGCTATAGCTGGAGAATCAAACTGGCTTATATATCTACTTATTACACCTGAACCACCTATACCATATGTAGAAGCAAATCCACTAGCATAATCATATACAACATCTAAAGTAAATGTTCCCATTTGGGCTCTAACAGGGAGATTATAATTGTTTTCAATTGTTTGAAAAATATTACTATATATAGTTGAATCAATTTTAGCTCCATAAGAAGGTAAAACACCTGCGAATCCCGGATCTAAACTAAATGACATTGTAGGAAGTGTTCCGTCAACTAAATAAGTTTCACCTTGAGATCCTGTATCAGTAAAGATAATTGGAGTAAATCTTTTTAAAGGAATATATGAAGTAGTATCATAATCTTGAGTAAAACTTCCACTACCATTATAAACAGCTATGTTAACTGGAGTGTAGGCACCAAAATTTTGATCAGTATTATAATAGTAAGATGATGAATATTCAGGTTTAAATACATTTCCATCTTCATCAATTAAATATTTAATATGATAATTACTACTTCCAAATCTTTCAGCTAATGTATTACCGTTCCAGTCACTAAAAGCAAAATATGATTGTTTTTGATCAATAACAGAAGTTAAATCATATGTTATATCACCATCAGAATATTCATTATAATATCTACTAGTTGTTTTAGTTCCACTTATTCTAGGAACAGATAAAGTTGATGTATATAAAGCATCTTGTAATTGAACTGAACTTGTAACGGTTGTACCATCTTCATTATATGATAATAATTTAACAATATCAGAAGTTCTATTTTCTTCAACATTATTATTTAATGCTTCAAAACCACCATATGGTTTATTATCTAAAGGACCATAAATTTCTATTTTTACATTAGTAATAGGTACACTAGCTGCTGTTGTAAAAAATCCAATTGGAGATGATTGAATATTACTTAATTCTATTCTATAAACAGTTCCTGAAGAAGGATCAGATGGTCCTCTAGAAACAGTATATAATGTATCACCTAATGTATCTCTAACAAAAATACTATCTCCTATACCTAATCCAGAATAATCAAAACTTAAGAAATAAGATTGATCAACATTAATATCATAAGGTATTAGAAGAGTTGGTAAACTACCTACAGTTTGAACAACAGTACCTAATGATCCTGTTTGATAAAGAGTATCTGTATTTTGTGGTAAAGTAGCTGGATTGTAAAAATTATAATAGTTGCTTACATTTATTATTGATCCAGAAAGTTCACCATTATAAGCGTATTTATTATCTCCTATAACATCAACTGATCCAGTACCTGTTGATACTCTATATATACTAGAAGAAACTCTTATATCAGGCATTGAACCACCATAACCACCACTAAATTCTTCTGTTTCAAAAGAACCAGTGTAATATGGATTTGTCCAAGTAGGTTCATATCTAGCTTGTTTATTTCTTTCTAAAATATGAGATTTATAAATTAAACCTGTAGCTGTATTACTTCTTCCAGGAACAAAATCTTGAATGAATTTAAATACTGAATTATGGAAATAATCAATTAATGTTTCAAAATCTTTATAATTAAACTTATTTTGATACTTTTTAAAATATTCAGCTTGTAATAAAGTTAATTGTTCATAAGAAGTTGAACTAGCTTCACTAGGATCACCTATAATATTATCTATATTATAAGTAGTACCTAATTGAGCTATAATATCTTCATTTATTTCATCTTGAGGAGAAAAACCAAACTGATATAAGTGAATATCTGTTGTTGATTTTAAAATAGGTTTATTAACAATAGATTTATTAAGTGTTAATATATCACCATATACACTTCCACTAACAATATCAATTTTACTAGTCACAGGACTAGTATATGTTGAAATTGCTGGGTTAGTGTAATAAGTTTCAACAAATGATGAATAATTTATAAAATTATCAAATCCACTAGCTGAAATATATGATGATGTTGAATAAGCAGATGAACTATAAGCCATGCTTAAGTTTGGTTGAACACCATAAACTTTAGTAGTAGTTGAATGATTATAAGTATATAGATCATTACCTAATGGAAATCTACCAATTAGATTATCATAAGCAGATCCTGTGTTATCTCCTTCAAATGATTCTGGGTTGAGAACATGGTGGTTGAATTTAGATTCAGATATTGTTGTTCCCCATAATCTTAATTCTTGTAACGATCCACTAAAGTTAACACCAAAAGCAGAATTATTTGGAATTGTATCATAACCACCTAAAACTAATTGTTTAGTAGTACTACCACTCCAAGCTACATCTATATAGTCATTATTAATATTATTTTCAAATGATCCTGAAGATTGATGACCTATTTCTCCACCTATTTCGTTTTTAACAAATATTGTATAATTATAATCTCCATTAGGATCAGATACATATCCAGTATTAACATACCCATCAATAACATAAGGTCCAGATGATAAAAGATTTCTTTGGACTAAAACATTATACCAATTATATTCTCCTAAAGAATTAGTAACAAATATAGGTAATGGATCTAATTCTACTTCTTGATAAGTAGTTGTTGAACCCCCTCCAATATTATCAATTAATAATTTAACAACACCATAATTAAAACTACCTGTTACATATTTTGTTAAAGTAACACCTATAAGAGGATCATTACTAGTATCAAAATCTCTAATAGTAGCTAAAGATTGAGTATTCGCTATAGTTGATCCTTCAAATGGTTTAAATCTAAATTCAAAAGCATTTATTGAAGGATCATTATAAGTTCCAGAAACAAATGATGATGATAATGTTGTCCAAGGAGTATAAAAATATTGAGAACCACTTACTTCAGCGCCATAGGTAAATCTGTTAAAACTATACTCAATTGTTTCTTCATTTTTATCAACACCTCCAAAACCTAATGGTCTTAAAATAGTATTAGGAATACCATACAAAGTAGATAAATAATCAGCAAATTTATTAGTACCTTTAGATTTTAATAAAGCTGGTAGGTTATTATATATTCTTTTATAAAAAGACTTAATTTGATCTTGACCTGGTGTTTGATATTGGGAAGATGAAATTAGTGTTTGATAAGATGATGTCACTGGGAGATAAGAACCATCTAAGTTAATTCCATATAAGTAATCAAATACTTCTGTACCATCCTCATCAGTATAAACTTTTATACCAAATGATTGTAAAGCATAATAAACTAAATCTTTAGATATACCTTGATCTAAACTATTTTTAGCTTGGTGAAGATCAACTATAGATTTAATATAAAGCCATACTTCATCAAACATTTGGCCTAAAGCGCCTACATAGGTAAATAACTCTGTATTGCTTGAATCTTCACTAACATAAGTAGGTAAAGCGTTTACTAAGTAATTTCTATTAGAGTTGTCATATATACTGCCTGATTCATATGATGCGCTATACCATGTTATAACTTGTGAACTCGACACAGAATATAATGTATATGGTTGTGTCGAATTTGATTTAGGCCAAGAAAAAGAACTTGACTCAAAATATAAATAATTTTCCCACCCATCAAATCCCTGAATAATGTTATCAATAGAATTTAAGGAAGAAGAAGCATCTAATAAAGCTGTAGATGATGGACTTTGAGAGGCAGAGTATATTAATTCATTATAAAGTTCTATTTGGTTTACTTTATATTGAAAAGTTTCTAAACGAGTATTAACAGATGAAAATTTAACAAAATTAGCATAATTTGTATAATCAACATTTATTTGAAAATTAGATGAAGATACATAATTAATTAATTTTTGTAATGTTGAATTTTGAGATCCAGTTATATTAGTTAATTGGGAATAATTATAATATGGTGTAGATCCAGCTACTTGAGAATCAGTATCTATATTAAAATTAGCTGGTCGTAAAGTAGGTAATGTTTCTTCAGGTAGTTCAAAAAATATTGATACTGAAAATCTATCATCAATAGATAATTTATCAACTATCCCTACTTTATCATTTATAATAAAATTAACAGGAAGTGGATCTATTAGTTTTATTAAAACAGTATTTGTATTTAAATCTAAAGCTATATTAACTGCAGGAATAAATTGGTTTTGGCCAAAATTTAAATAGAATTCTTTAAAATAAGGAGTATTTTCAAATTCTGTTATAAAAGTTGATGTACCTGCTGTTATAGCTTGTGGAGTTAATACTGTTGAAGCTAGTCTTAATTCTAATCTATCATTAGAAATTTCTTTAATAAAAAAATCTCTTTCTGGTCTAGGTGAAATTTTTGGCCTAAGAATATTATAATCAACTACAAAATCACCTCTAGTAAAACCTAATCTTTGAACATCTATACCTGGATCAAATTCTATTTGTTTTATTTTATTAACATTATCAGTAATACCATTATTAGGTACTTTATAGTCTGAAAAAGGTACAACTGATCTTAATAAGTTATCAGAATTATCATAAACATGTAATTCAATAAAGTCTTCAGGTTGACCAAAACTTCTATTCATTTCAGTATTAACAACTAAAGTTAATTCTTCAGGTGTTAATATTTGATCTGTTGATGATAACTTATTTACTATTATTGCCATTACGGATTTGTTGTATTAAAATTTGATAAAGTTATAACTTGATTTTTAAGTGATACATTTTCTTGTCTTAAACCTTCTAACTCATTATACAAACTATCTAATGAAATTCCAAGTTCATTTAAACTTCTTTCAGCTAAATATTCATGAGAATTAATTGAACCTGTTAAAGGAATAGAAAAAAATAAAGTTTCATATTGTTGGAAAAAATCTTGAACACTTAATAAACCAGAACCAGTATCTGTTGATGATGGAGCTGGGATTAGTTGAGTAAAAGATGTATTAACAATTTCTTTAAAATTGTCATTATTATATATAGTTTTCTTTATGTTTACTATTTCTCCCATTAACTACCAAATGCTAAACTAAATGAAGTTGTGAATCCTGCAGCGTTTGTAAATGTTGTATCACCTACACTTTTTACATTTTGTGTTACTTTAAAATAAAAACTTGGTTGATCAAAAACATAAACATTAGCTCCAATAATTGTTTTAATTAATATCTTATAATATCTGTCTGGTTCTAAACCATTCATATAAAGATTAAAATAATTACTTGTTGAATCTGAGCTTAATTTAGTTGCTGTAGAATCAAAATCAATTATTGTTTCATTAGTATCTAAATCTATTACTGAGTAATAAGATGTTTGAGGTAATGAATTGTTGTACGCATATAATGATGCTGTTGTAAAAGTTCTAGTTGGATAACGTTTTCTAGTATAAACTCTTATTTTAGCATATTCTGTTTCTCTATATTCTTCTTTATTATTACCTAAAGTAACTAACACATTATCATCAGTTATAGTAACTAATGAACCAGTATTCCAAGTTGAATCATCCCATTTTAATTCTAGATAAGGTGGATAAATAGTATTAGTATCTCTAGAAAAGAAATTCATTGTATATAATGAACCTGTACTAGTTACTTCATTTGTTGATCCACTTAATTGTATAATAAATCCATTATTTTCAATTTCTTCATTATACCACATATCAACCAAACTTGTAACATCAACATTTATATCTTTTGAAGTATAAAAATTAAATGATTGACTAACTGAAGATGTATACCAAGTACCTCCACCATAATTTGACCCTGTATATGATCCTGTAACTCCTGAGTTAAATGTTGTGGCCCAAGCGTTAGTTTGATCTGATGATCTGTATCTCCATGCTACTCCATTATCTACAATAGGAATATCAGCTAATCTACCAGTTCCCATATCCCAAGATTGAGAAATTGGATTAATATTTAATACTATATCGGATGGTAAACCACTAACATTAGCAGCATATAAATGTAAACTACAAGTTACTGGAGTAGGAGAATAATTGTTTTTAATTTGATTAATTGGTGTTTGATCAAATTGCATTAATATTCTTCTCATTTC
>Ga0070751_1001789_pt1 | contig 12483 bp, 14 predicted proteins | sample VirMetDEL_Aug_28_FD_78514 | JGI IMG/M metagenome (GOLD analysis project Ga0070751, IMG submission 78514) | Aqueous microbial communities from the Delaware River and Bay under freshwater to marine salinity gradient to study organic matter... | ecosystem: Environmental > Aquatic > Marine > Coastal...
AATAGTGTGTTTACAATGACAAACTTTTATGATTGTAAAGCATATCGTCAAAATAATAGTCAAGATTTCCCGTGTATATCATGTTCTCAAGAAGAATTAGATAATATAATAATAGAGCCAGACAAACTTGAGTTATTTTCTATGGTTAAAGAGTGCGGTTTTGATAACTGGGCTGGAGAACCAATAGATATTCGAGGTAAGTTTAGTGACTTTGTTTTATCCAAGTTTCCTGATGTTAAGAGTAAAATAGAATCTAATCCATTACTTAAAGATTTTTATAGGCTATAATATGGAATTTTTATCTGGAACATATTTCAAGCATAAGTGTCATTGGCAATTTACTGACTATGTAGACGAAAGAAACTGCCAATTTACATCTAAAGAAGATTTTAATATACATAATGACTATGTGTTCTGTAAGACAGAGTATCTGCAAACACTAGCTCAGTATGTATCTAATCATATTATTAGACTACCACATCAGTTCAAATTATTTACTCATAACTCTGATGTCAATATAGATGACAAAATAATCGACGTAGTACTAAATTGGTTTCCAAACATGCAACATTGGTACACTCAAAATTTACTTATCCAGCACGATAAGGTTTCGCCTATTCCAATAGGTTTGGCAAATCCTAAGTGGTCACATGGCAACGTAGACAGATTCAATAAGATTATAAATGAGACGCATGAGAAATCAAATCTTGTTTATGTAAACTTTAATGTTAATACAAATCCGCAAGCAAGAAATTATTGCTTACAGCAGATTGATCATGTAATCAATACTAAATATCCTAATTGGACATCTATATCAGATCATAATTCTTTTGTAGATTCTACTCAAGATGATTATCTGAGGGATATTAAAAAGTCTTACTTTGTAATTTCGCCAGATGGAAACGGCAAAGATTGTCATAAGACATGGGAGTCAATTTATATGGGTTCTATTCCTATTGTTACCGATTCATGTTTCGCTAGAAGATTCAAAGAATTAGGTATACCAATTTATATAATTGATGATTGGAATCAATTTAAATATTTACATCTATCTCCTAAGCTTCATAAAGTTATTTGGAATAATTTTGATATTAAGAATTTAAATATGGAGTTATTTATATAATGGAAAAAATTTCTGTATATGGTGGTGCGGGATTTATTGGATCAAGATATCTAGAATTGTTTGATGGAAATTTAATAGAAAGAAATAATAGAGATCCTCAAACAAATAATATTTTATATTTTATTAGTACAGTAGATAATTACAATATATTTGAAGATACTCATAAAGATATTGATACCAATCTAAATGTATTGATAGAAACACTTGACGCATGTAAAAAGAAATTCAATAATAACTTTACATTTAATTTTATAAGTTCTTGGTTTGTGTATGGTAAAACTAATGATTTGCCAGCAAGAGAAGATAGTCTATGTAATCCTACTGGATTCTATTCTATTACAAAAAGAGCAGCAGAGCAAATGTTAATTTGTTACTGTAAAACTTTTAATATTAATTATAGAATATTAAGACTTGGAAATGTATATGGAACCGGAGATAATAAAGCATCCAAAAAGAAAAATGCTTTACAGTTTCTTGTAAGTCAAGTAGTTAATAATAAAGAAATTAATTTATACAATAAAGGTCAAAATATTAGAGACTTTTCTCATGTTGATGATATATGTCAAGGTATTGAATTGATAATAAAAAATGAAAAAACAATAAATGATATATACAATATTTCTTCTGGTATTCCTACGAAAATAATGGATGTTATTGATTATGTATTTCAGAAAACTAATTCAAAGAGTATAATTAACTATATTGATCCCCCTGAATTCCACAAAATAGTACAGATAGAAGATATGTATTTGAATATTGATAAGTTAAAATCGCTTGGATACAAACAAGACATTAGCATCTATGATGGAGTCGATAGACTCATAGGAGATATAAAATGAAACTAATAGTCACTGGTGGTAGAGGTTTTATTGGTAGCCATTTTGTAGAGTTAGCTTTATCAAAAGGTTATAAAGTTGTAGATATAGACAAAATGAATTATGCCTCACATGAGAGTCTACCTTTCGACAATGATAGTAACTACACATTGATTAAAGAAGATATCAGTAAGATTAAGTATCTCCCTACATGTGATATCGTTGTAAACTTTGCTGCTGAAAGCCATGTAGACAACTCTATTAACGCTTCATATCCTTTCATAGAGAGTAGTGTGTTAGGGGTATGGAATTTACTGGAATTAATTAGAGGCAAACCAGTCTATGACAGACCTTTATTTTTTCATATAAGTACTGATGAAGTTTATGGTGATAGTGGTCATGCATCTAATGAAGAAGATGTATTGAATCCAAGCAATCCTTATTCAGCTAGTAAGGCTAGTGCTGAATTAATTACCAAGGCATATAACAGAACATATGGCCTTGATTATATGATTACTAGAAGTAGCAATAATTATGGTCCACGGCAATATCATGAAAAGCTAATACAGAAATGTATTCACTGTTTAGAAGAAGGTAAAAAAATTCCTTTACATGGAGATGGAACATATTTGAGGGACTGGATATATGTGAAAGATAATGTTGAAGCTATTATGATGTTAATGGAAAGCGGTATAAAAAATAATATTTATAATATTGCTTGTCAAAATCACATCAAAAATATTGATGTTGTAAAAGAAATATTAACATGGTATAATGCATCTGAAGATGAAATACAATTTGTAGATAATAGGTGGGGGCAAGATATTTGTTACAATATTGATAATAAAAAATTATTAGAACTAGGTTGGACTCCAAAGCATCCAAAAGGAATTTATAAATGGTTTTAAGTAGGCAAGAAAAACTTAATAAAATTTTACAACTAGTTGAAGAATATGTAAATGAAGAAGAAAAGTCATGGAATCCCGGTATTGATTGGGTTAAGTATTCTGGATCATATTTTGATTCTAAAGAATACAAAGAAGCAATTAAAACTCTTTTAAATGGATGGCTAGTTCTTGGTGAGGATGCTATGGCATTTGAAAGAAAGTTTCCACGTTTATTTGGAAAGCAGCATGGAGTCCTAACTAACAGTGGTTCCAGTGGCAATCTTTTGATGATGTCTGCTATGAAGTCAAAAAGACTATATAACTTTCCAGAAAAAACAAAAGTTATAGTGCCTATCGCTGGTTTTCCTACAACTTTAAATCCAATATTTCAGGTTGGATTTGAGCCTTTATTTGTAGATATAGAATTACAATCCTTAAACTTAGACTTAGATCAAGTAGAAAAATGTGCTAAGGATGGTGCTAAAATTATCACTTTTGCACATGTATTGGGTAATCCTCCCAATATGGATAGATTAATGGATATAGTTAATAAATATAATTTAGTTCTACTTGAAGATTGTTGTGATGCCCTCGGCACAACGTATGACGGTATTCCTTTAGGTTCATTTGGACAAATGGCAAGTTGCTCTTTCTATCCTGCACATCACATGACTATGGGTGAGGGTGGTTTTATTGCTACAAAAACTTATGAGCAAGAGAAGGTTGTTAGAAGTTTTAGGGAGTGGGGAAGAGGATGCTATTGTGTAGGTCAAAAGGCTAACTTATTAAAATGCGGCACATGTAAAGAAAGATTTAAGGAATGGCTACCTGATATTCCTAATCAAATTTTCGACCACAAATATGTCTATGATGAGATTGGGTATAATCTCAAACCAATTGAGCTACAAGCATCTATAGGATTAGTACAATTGGAAAAGCTAGAAGAGATTCATGGTAGGAGAAAAGAAAATTACCAACTATTATTAAACATCTTTAAACAATATGAAGATTTTTTTCATCTACCTATGGCAACAGAAAAGTCAGATCCAAGTTGGTTTGCTTTTCCATTAACATTAAAAGATAATGTTCCTTTCAAAAGAAGTGATATTACAGAATATCTAGAAAACAGTAAAATCCAAACAAGAACATATTTTGCTGGAAATATTATGTTGCAACCCGGATATAGGCATTTAGTTGAGCCGAAAAAAATTATGGAAGAATATCCAGTTGCTAGGAAGGTCACTACAGATACATTTTTTCTTGGCACTTCACCAGTTATTACTAAAGAACAAATTGTATACATCGAAGAAATGATAAATAAATTTATGAAGGATTTATAAAGATGAGAATGTTGTTTATTACAACAAAAAATAAACTCTATCAAGGAGACTTGCTTGAAAATACCATACTACATGGATTAAGGTCTTGCTTAGGGGATGAGTGTGTAGATTATCCAAAGAAGAAAGTTATGTATCATGATTTCAGTGAGGTGCATAAAGATAATATACATGGAAGAGGATTCTCTTTATTAACAACCCCTATAAAAGATATATCAAATAGAAATATTTTTGATCAACACTTTGATGTTGTTTTGTATGGAGATGGTCATATATATGGAGAAGGTAGAAATGTTATCTATGAATCATTAGCTTTTGGTAATGTATGGTTTTTAGATGGTCATGACCTATATGGGCACGCTCCTAATAAAATTGTTTTTGATGATGAAGAAATTATTGGAACGCAGTTTAACAATTCTTTTAAAAGAGAACTAACAAAATCTAGTCATAAAAATGTATATCCAACTGGTTTTGGTATTCCAAAAGAAAGACTGTTAAAATTTAATACAGCTATAAAACATCAATTATTTCAAAAAACTGTTCCTGATCATGCCGTATTTAGAAATATTAATGATTTAGGTGGAGGATTTAAACATCATAAATTTTCTATAGAATCAGAATATTATAATGATTTATCTTCATCATGGTTTGGGTTGACATGTAAAAAGGGAGGATGGGACTGTTTGAGGCATTATGAAATAATTGCTGCTGGTGCTTGTTTGTTGTTTAGGGATTATGATAAAAAACCACCTCTATGTTCACCTCAAAATTTACCATGCTTTTCTTACTCTTCAAAAGAAGAACTCGACAGTATAATTAATAGATTGATTGTAAACAATAAACCAACAGACGAATATATAGATATGGTTGGAAAACAAAGAAAATGGTTATTGGAATTTGGAACAACTGAATCAAGAGCTAATAATATTATTAAAATCATAGGAGAATATTTGCTATGACATCATTTGCAAGATTTCATTATGCACCAAAACCAAAATATATAGAAAAAGACATAACTATATGCTTGCATAATGGGTTCGATAGAGATGCTGTTAATAGGCAAATGAGTTTGTTAGAACCACTTAAAAATGAATTCAACATTCACTGGAACAATAGAATTGATAGACATCCAGAAACATATACAACATATTCTGAAATGATTAATGAAACTGTATGCACTTCACCAACAGAAACAATTATCTTAATTAGTGATAAATCAACACCAACTGTTAAAGAAGTTTTATTTATATTGCAAATGTTAGACAGAGGATTCGCAGCGGTGAGTTTGTGTAGTGTACGTTTTATGGGTGTAACTAAAGAGTTATTTAGAAAAGTTGGTTGGTGGGATCAAAGATTTATTGGTGGAGGATATGAAGATGATGATTTTATATTAAGGCTTAGACTTGCTAATCTAGCATATTTTGAATCGCTATCATCTGAATATGATTTTTCTATACAAAGTCCTTTACAGGTAGATGGTCATGGATGTGCTTTATCAGAGCCTCATTTTAGAAAGAAATGGATTGAAACAGCCAGTGAGATTAGAAGAGTTATACCAGAGGAATCTTATCCAAAATGGGATTCTATGATAGGTGATTCAAGGCCAGATATAAGTTCAAAATGGCTTGATTGGTCACATACAATAGCCGGAATAGATTATGGTAGAAAATCTTCAGATGCTGATTCTAGAACATATCATTTTACATTAGATGATTACAGGACAGAATATAGAACCGTTACATCTGATTAAGGATTCTGAGTATGAAAATATTATTTTATTGCCCACATATGACACTTGGCGGCACAGAAATTACGGCATATGATTTTGCTGATTATAATGAGAAGATTCTTGGAAATGAATCGGTAATTGCCTATAATCATCAAGATCCTTTAAATAATGATATGGTTATAGATAAATTTAAGCAAAGATTTGACAAAGTTATACCATTGTATGGTCCAAATACAGATTGGAGAATGAATCCTACCATTACTAATCCTCAATTAGAGTTGATCGTAGATATTGAAGGTTGTGATGCATTTTATACTCAAAAATTTGGTCATAATGATGGTGTTATATTAAATAATTGTAAAAACTTAATACTTGTTGCTGCTCCAGTATGTGAACCCCATGGAGATGTATATGCATATGTATCTGAGTGGCTAAGTGAAAAAGCATCTGGAGGTAAGTATCCAGCAGTTCCAAGTATGATCACTCCATTAAAGGAAACAAAAGATACTTTAAGAGAAGAGTTAGAAATACCAAAAAGTGCTATTGTTTTTGGTAGGCATGGTGGTGATTATGGATGGAATATCCCATTTGCAAACGAAGTTGTAAAAATAGTTGTTCAGAATCATCCTAACATATACTTTATATTTCAAAATACTCCAATAAGTTTCAAACATAAACAAATTATACATATTTCACCTTCTGCTGACTTAGACATTAAGGCTAAGTTTATTAGTACTTGTAATGCTATGATACATGCAAGAAATGAGGGAGAAAGTTTTGGATGTGCCTGTGGTGAATTCTCAATAATGAATAGAAGGATAATTACATATAATCTATCAAAAGATAGAAATCATATATCATTACTTGGTGATAAAGGTATATATTATAGTAACCCACAAGAGATGTATGATGCTATAGTAAATTTTAAATATGAACCAGATAAGGATTGGAATGGATATAAAGATTATAATCCAGAAAGAATTATGAATATATTTGATAATGTTTTTTTGAAAGGTTAAGTTATGAAAAAGGATGATAAATTTCCACTTGGTATTGATGGTGATTCAATGGAATATCAAGCAATTTTTACTTATACCAAAACGATACAGGATGTAGAAGGTATTATACTAGAAATAGGAACTAGGCTAGGGCAAGGTATCTACACTGCTATGCAAGCTTGTGTTGAGAATGGAGATAAGGATAGATTCTTTATTGGTATTGACCCATATGGATCTATAGAATATAAACATGGTGAGTTTTCTACGCCTGCTAGAGAAGGTTTTCAGGTGCAATCCGAAACTCATTATAACAGAAACATGATGAATGCTTTTTTATGCTCTATTTATAAATATTGTTATGACAATGATTTGTATTATTCTCATTATGCTATGGAAGATACTGAGTTTATGAAATTATATAAAGATGGAGTGATAATTTATAATGATTACAAACAAGTCATAGATAAATATGCTTTAATCATCTTTGATGGTCCTCATGATTTAGAATCTGTAAAAGTTGAAACATTGTTTTTCAAAGATAAGATTAGTGTTGACGGTGTTTTAATTTATGACGACATAGCAGACTATGACCATATGGTTATTGATAAAATGTTATTAGAAGAAAATTTTGTTAGACTTTTTATGGGTGCTCGTAAGGCTGTATATAAGAAAATATGATTATTACAAAATGTCCATTAAGAATATCTCTAGCTGGTGGATCTACTGATTTAGATGTTTTTATAAATCAGTTTGGCTACGGTTCTGTAATCAGTTTTCCGTGTAATTTATACACTTATGTATACATACAAAAAGATAGACTTGGATATAATAACGATGGTTACTACGTCGTGAATTATTCAGAAAAAGAAATTTGTAAAGACCCACTAGATATCAAGAATGATGTTGTAAGAGAAGCACTGAAAAGATTCAAAGTTGATCCAATAGGTATAACATTTTATTCAGATATTTATTCTACTGGTTCTGGATTAGCTTCATCTTCATCATATATGAATGCTTTAGTTAAAGGTTTAACAATTTTAACAATTAACTCTAAAGGTGATCATAGTAATTATTTTGTGTCTAGAATGGCATATCGTATTGAGAAAAAATTTAATTATCTACTTGGTCAACAGGATAATTATGGATGTGGTGTTGGCGGTTTAAAGAAAATGAAATTTTACAGCACTAAGTCTCCACAAATAGATTTTATAAAAACAGATATATTTCAAGATACATATATGTATTTAGTACCAACAGGTATTAATAGAAAATCTACATCTATACTTGAGACAATAGAATTTAAAAACGATAGTCTATTAAAATTAGTTACTAATATGGAAAAATCACTATTAAGTAATGATGATCAAAGTTTTCATAATATAATTAAAGAAGGTTGGCAAAAGAAAAAAGAAACATCAAAATACATATATCAAGATTTATCTATTAAAAATTTAGATAAAGAATTATCTGTAGATAAAAATATTCTTTCTCATAGATTATGTGGTGCTGGAAATGGTGGATTTTTTCTAGTTTTTACTGATAATAAAAATTTTGACAAGTATAATTCTATACCTATATCAATCGACAATGATGGCATCACGTTCAAAAGGATATAAAATGAAGGTTGGACTTCTAGCTGGATCTTTTGATATAATCCACCCCGGATATATTAAAATGTTTAAAGACGCTAAAATAGTTTGTGATTATTTAATAGTAGCACTTCATGAAGATCCTTCGCAGGATAGACCTCATACAAAGATAAAACCAGTGCATACATCAGATGAAAGAGAAGAAATACTTTTATCAATCAAATATATAGATCAAATCATTAGATACCAAACAGAAGAAGATCTTTACTTAATTTTAGAAAGACTCAATATAGATCTTTATATTATTGGAGATGATTATAAAAATAAAAGGTATACTGGAAAAGATTTAAATCTAACAGTTTATTTTCATAAAAGAGATCATAATTATTCTACGACAAATTTAAAGAAAAAAATTGCGGAGAGCTATAATGAATTTATCAGTGCTAATACCAACACATGCATGTAAGCGTGAAGTGATTGGTCCATTTACAAATTTAAATCAGACAAACGCTAGTGCTCCATCTACAAAATTAATAGAAACTATTATATCAAATGTAAAAGATCACTTATCAGAAATATCTTTAAACTTTATAATAGGTTTAGACCACAAAACAGATGTAGATTTATCAAATGAATATTTAGAGAATCTACAAAAACTTGAATCTCATAATATTAAAGTAACATCAGTTGATACGCAATACAGCGATAGAGTTATGACAACTGTTACAGCAACTAAAAACTTCTTAAATTTAATATCTATGTGTGAAACAGATACTTTTTTATTGTGGGAGCATGATTGGGTATTTACTAAACCTATAGATAATACCAAGCTAGATATAAAAAAGTTAGGTATAGAAATGTTGAGGTTTAATCAAAGTTCCAATAAAACACACCATGATGAGGAGACTATATTTCAAGATGAAATTGGTGTAAGAACAACACTATTCTCTAATAATCCATTTATAACTTCAAAAAAAGTTTGGAGTGACCAGTATGAAAAATTTGCACTAGATATACCAGACTGGTGGGGTAAGTATGGAGCATTTATAGAAGGTCCAATTAATAGATATATGACAGAAAATAATTTAGATTATAAAATACATGTTTATGGAGAATTGGGTGATGAACCTTACATAGCTCATTTAAACGGTCAGGTATGGAGATAGTAATGAATATAGCATTTAGTTGGGATAGGGCATCTGGGTGCGATAGAAATAATTGGAATTCATGTTCTTGTATAGCTTATGAATTTGAAAGATTAGGCCACACATTCGATTATTATCCTTTTGATCCAGATAATACAAATTTTGATGAACTTATTAATAATGCATATAAATATGACTTTTTATACATAGGTGTTGCTGGTCCTCACTCATCATTTGATAATGAATTACAAAGATTAAGAAGAGAAACTTCTACAAAAGTTATTATGGAATTTGGTGATGATATACCAACGAGTAATTTTTTTGTTTTTAGAAAAATACTAACAGATCATATTATTACTCCAGATTTAAGATGTTGTAAAAAATATCTTAATGAAGGTCTTTCAGCACACTGGCATCCAAATTTTTGCGATCCAAATATATATTATAAAATAAATCAAGATAGAAAAAATATATGTGTGACAACTTGTGGTCATAATAGACCTTTATTAAAAGAATTCTCTGAAATGTTCGGTGAAAAATTCATAGCTAAACATGTATCTCCTCAAGATAGTGCAAATTTTTATAATTCTGGAACCTTTACATATCAATATGCTAGATGGAATGAATTAACAAGAAGAATATTTGAAGCAGGTGGCTGTGGTAACGCTGTAATAACTAATCGACTTTCCGAAGATAGTGGTATATATGATTTATTTCCAGAAGATGAATGTCTAGTATATTTTTCAACACCGCAAGAAGCATATGAAAAAATGATAAAGTTATACGAAGATGATGATTACAGAAATTATTTGGCTAATAATTTATATAAAACAATTACTGAAAAACATTTAGTTCAACACAGGGTACAAAAAATATTGGAGGCACATAATGAAAAATTACATAATCCTACCGACATATGATAGACCAGAATTATTTGAAAGGTTTATAAAATCATATCAAGAACACACTAGTGAATTTAGTAAAGTTTTTGCCATAGTAGATGAAACAGAAGAAAAAATGACTCAATATCTAGATGTATTTAATAGATATGATGTTACTTATTTTATATGTCCCGGCAAAGAACAATTCTCTGTAAAAAGTAATTTCGGATTACAAAAAATTAAAGAGTTAATTGATAAAGGAGAACTAGAAAAACCAACTCATTATTCTTCTTCTGGAGATGATGTAATTATAGTCAGTGATAATTGGGATGTGACACTTATGGAAGTGTGTAATGGCGATCCATATCATATAGTATATCCAGATGATGGTAGAAGACCTGATCTTCCATGCCATTGGACTACAACAGCAGAGATAGTAGATACAGTTGGTTTTATAGCATTACCAGCAGTACAACACATGTTTGTAGATAATTTCTGGAAGGTTGTAGGAGAAACTTTTGGGATAATGAAATATGTTGTAGAATCTAAAATTAAACATTTACATTGGGGTTGGGGAGATGCCCCAAAAGACAGGTCATATCAACATTCTGATAGTTTATATCAATCAGACGAAAGAAAATGGAACATGTACCTTAGAAATGAAATGCAATCTATGCTAGAAAAAATTAAGAGAGAGTTAAATTTAAATGTCTAATCATATAAATAATAAAATAAAAGAAGCGATATTAGAATGTAGACCAGAAATATTTGGTAAAATTGGAGGTATTGAAGCATCACATCTTTATCAATTTTTAATGACTGGATTACCACAATTGGTAAGAGATAATACCTTGTATGTAAATGCTGGTATATTTTGTGAAGATGATTTTGACCTTAGAGAATGGTGCATAGAGTATATCAAGGCAATTAAAAATACTGATTATATGTTGCAATGGTGTCCAGAACAGGGTGATGAATTTGTTATACAGTCTGTATGGGAAGGTAAAGAAATTACTAATGATTTTGTTGGAATAGAACCATTTACACTTGGTCAAGATGGATGGCATAATTATTTATCTGATAAGACATTATTAGTGATTGCTCCATTCAAAAATACAATTTTAAAACAGGTAAAAAATTATCCTTTATTATGGAATGGATCTACAGTAAAAGAAGTTAAAGTAGTTAAGTCTCCATATTCTGAAGCATTAACTGGTAAAGAGCCAATTAAATGGAAAAATAAATTGGATAAGATGCTAGATGATATTAATGATATTGGAGATTTTGATGTAGCAACTGTAGGTTGTGGTGGATTTTCTTTATTAATATGTGATTATATTAAATCTTTAGGAAAACCTTCAATTCATTTAGGTGGTGGTAATCAATTATTATTTGGTATTAGGGGTAAAAGATGGGATGATTGTTTTAGAAATTTTAATTGGTATGGAACTAAAGATTGGATCAGACCAATTCCAGAAGAAATACCACAATATAATCATCTTGTAGAAGGAGGATGCTACTGGTGAGAATTCTATTAACTGGTACTAGTGGATTTTTGGGTCAAAATATTTTTCCTAAATTAAAACAGAAGTATTATGTTTATGGCATATCTTCTAAAGATGCTGATTTAAGAAAACAGTCAGATTGTAAAAAAATTATTTCTAGATTCTATCCAGACGTTATTATACATGCTGCTGGTTCTGTTGGTGGCATTGGTGCTAATAGAGAAAATCCCGGTAAGTTTATGTATGATAACCTTATTATGGGTGCCAATCTAATTGAAGAAGCAAGGCATCAAGGTATAGGTAAGTTCATTTTATTGGGAACTGTATGTGCCTATCCTAAATTTACTCCAGTTCCTTTTAAAGAAGAAGAACTATGGAATGGTTATCCAGAAGAAACTAATGCTCCATATGGTATTGCTAAAAAAACTTTGATGAAAATGATTGAAACTTATTATGAGCAATATCAATTTAATG
>Ga0070751_1001793_pt1 | contig 12480 bp, 10 predicted proteins | sample VirMetDEL_Aug_28_FD_78514 | JGI IMG/M metagenome (GOLD analysis project Ga0070751, IMG submission 78514) | Aqueous microbial communities from the Delaware River and Bay under freshwater to marine salinity gradient to study organic matter... | ecosystem: Environmental > Aquatic > Marine > Coastal...
TTAAACACAGAAAAAAGGAGTCAAGTTATTAGAGATGATTTACTTGTAAATGCTGGATATACACCGAGTTACACAAGACAAGTAGAAGATATGCTTGCTACACAAACAACCCAAAATGATGTATTTTAATGCAAAATTTATTTAAAAAGGCTGCTTGTTTTACTGATATTCATTATGGAATGCGTAATAATAGTCGTACCCATAATTTGGATTGTGAAGAATTTGTTAAATGGTTTTGTGATACTGCTAAACAAAATTACTGCGAAACGGCAATATTTTTAGGAGATTGGCATCATCATAGAGCCACAATTAATGTCAGTACACTTAATTACACTGTAAGTGGTATAGAATTTCTCAGTAAAAACTTTGAGCATGTTTATATGATCATGGGCAACCATGATTTATATTACAGAGAAAAACGTGAAATTAACAGTGTTCCTTTTGGTAGACTATGGGACAATGTAACAGTTGTAAACGATATCTTTACTGCAGGAGATGTGACAATTGTTCCTTGGTTAGTTGAAGATGAATGGCGTAAAATGAGCAAATGTAAAAGCAGATATATGTTTGGTCATTTTGAATTAAGCGGATTTAAAATGAATGCCATGGTAGAAATGCCAGACCATGGTGGACTAAACATGACCCATTTTCCTAATCAGGAATATGTTTTTTCTGGTCATTTCCATAAAAGACAGAAAAAAACAAATGTACATTATATTGGTAATGCATTTCCTCACAATTTTGCAGATGTGTGGGATGACGACAGAGGCATGATGATACTGGAGTGGGACGGAGTACCTGAGTACATTAACTGGCCTATGTGTCCTAGATTTATTACTACAAAGCTCAGTGAATTGATGGACAATACAGATAATTTGTTGCTCCCCAAAACTCATGCTAAAGTAGATTTAGATATTGATATTACATACGAAGAGGCCAACCTTATCAAAGAAGAATATACAAAAAATTATCCTATAAGAGAAATTATATTAATACCTCCTAAACATGTGGATTTTGATCATGATACTGAAATATTGCTGGAATGTGAAACAGTTGACAAGATTGTGATAAATCAGTTACAATCAATTGAGAGTGAAAGTATCAAAACTGGTAAACTTTTGGAAATCTATAATAATCTATCTTAATGCTAGTAATACATAATTTAACTGTAAAAAATTTCATGAGTGTAGGGAATGTCACACAAAGTGTGACATTTGATGATAGCGGACTTACTCTAGTACTTGGTAATAATTTGGATTTGGGTGGAGATGGTAGTAGAAATGGCACAGGAAAAACCACAATAATTAATGCTTTGAGTTATGCTCTGTTTGGAGGAGCATTGACTAGTATTAAAAAAGACAATCTAATCAATAAAACAAACAGTAAGGGTATGTTGGTTACTGTGGATTTTTCTGTCAATGCAGATAGCTACAGAATAGAACGTGGTAGAAAACCCAATATTTTTAAATTTTTAGTTAACAGTCAAGAAGTAAATGAAGAAGACACTGATGAAAGCCAGGGAGAAAGCCGTAAAACACAGGAATATATCAACAAAGTACTTGGTTTAAATCATAATCTATTCAAACATATTGTCAGTTTAAACACATATACTGAACCTTTTTTGAGTTTGCGTCCTAATGATCAACGTGAAATCATTGAACTACTGCTAGGTATAACTCAACTTAGTGAAAAAGCTGAAGTACTAAAAGAACAAATTAAAAACACAAAAGATTCTCTTAAGGAAGAAGAAATCAAAATCAAAACCATACAACAAAGTAACGAAAACATACAAAAAAGCATTGATGATATCAAACGTAGAGAAAAACTTTGGCAAACCAAACAGGACAACACAATATCAGAATTAATAGCAGAACATTCTAGATTAAGTAAAGTAGATATTGAAGCTGAATTACAAAATCACAAAGCATTAGATGAGTACAATACAAATAAACAAGAACTAACAAATTTACTAGCACAAACAAAACAGGACAAGTTAAAGCAAAAAAAATATAGTGAAAAAATAGACAAATATCTTGTGGAAATAGAATCATTAAAAAACAATGTGTGCTATGCTTGTAATCAATCATTACACGACACACCTGAACACAAAGATATCATAGTCGCAAAACAAAATACACTAGAGTCTGAGCAACAATGTTTAAACAAATTAGAAAATACAATTACTGAGAACCTAAAGCAAATCAAAACTTTGGAAAAACAGTCCAAAAAACAACCAAAAGTTTTTTATGATAGCTTACAGGAAGCATGGAATCACAAAACAACAGTGGAACAATTAGAAAAAAAACTATTGGAACTTGAACAAGAAATTAATCCTTATACAGAACAAGTAGAGTCTTTAACTACAACTGCAATACAAGAAATAGATTGGACAGAAATAAATAGGTTAAACGACTTGTATACACATCAAGATTTTTTGTTGAAGTTATTGATCAAACCTGATAGTTTTATACGTAGAAAAATTATAGATCAAAATTTAAAATATCTGAATTCCAGACTAGGATTTTATCTAGATGAAATTGGCTTACCACATCAAGTAAAGTTCTTAAATAATTTGGATGTAGAAATTACAGAACTAGGAAGAGATTTAGACTTTGATAATTTAAGCAGGGGGGAACGCAACAGATTAATCTTAAGTTTAAGTTGGGCATTTAGAGATGTATATGAAAGTTTAAATATTCCTATTAATTTTGTTTGTATTGATGAATTAATTGATAGTGGTATGGATTCGGTTGGAGTAGATTCTGCTATGGCTGTTCTAAAGCGTATGAGTAGACAGCTAAATAAAAATATATTCTTAATCAGTCACAGAGATGAATTACAAACAAGAGCAGAATCTATTTTACACGTTACAAAAGAAAATGGATTCACTCAATACAACACAACCAAAGAATTTGTAACAAATGCCTAATAAAAGCAAAATAAAAGGCAGTACTTTTGAAAGAGAAGTTGCAAAAGACTTGTCAGACCTGTATAATGAAAGTTTCATAAGGGTTGCTAATAGTGGCGCTTATGTAGGAGGTGCTAATTACCATAGAGTAAATACACTTAGCGAAGGGCAAGTACAAAGCAGTAGAGGAGATATCCAACCACCTGACGGATGGAGTTTTTTCAATTGTGAATGTAAAAGCTACAGCGATTTTCCTTTTCATCAGTTGTTATTTCAAGGTAAAATACCTATATTAGAAAAATTTTTATCTCAACTTATGGATGTAGCTAAACCAGGAGATTTAAATTTGCTAATAATGAAATTCAATAGAAAAGGAAAATATGTAGTTTTTGAAAATAATTTATTAAACAAACATATTAAAACAAACAGATACGTATCATACACAGACGAACATAATAATACTTGGGCTATTACTGGATATAGAGACTTTTGGCAATTAAATAAAAATTCTGTACAAACACTGGCTAATACTGGCATACTTTAGGCTAATACCTTACCAACACTGGCTAACATCATATTTCATAGTTTAATATAGTGACACTACGGTTGCTGTAGCGCAACTTTGCCGAGTTCAGGGAGTTGAGATGACTCGCGATTGGACCTGTTCGGATGCAAATCACAGAGGCATAAACTACCTCATGTTGAGGAGGTGACTTCTCTAGGGCTGCTCGGCCCCTAAATGAGTAAGAGTGGGCACTCTTGTGCAGTTAGAACCCACAAGGTAAGATATTTTTTGTATTCCTAGGAAATATCTAATACCTGCGTTGTAAGCTGTCTATAAAATCGTACCGCACAACCGCGATTTCCATTATATTTTGGTTAGACTTAGGAATATGTGATGAGTTGCTTGGATAGATCGCACTTGGCCAATTCAGGCTAAGTGCGACTTCCTACTTGGATAGATATTCTTTTAATCGAATAGGAAAAAAATATTTCTTAGCGATAGCTAAGAAAAGCAATGAACCGAAGGTTCGATTGCTCTAATATCTTTTTTGGTTTATACTATTATTTTCTTTTTCTATTTTATTTGTATATGTTTTAATAAGATGGTCTATATCTCTTATGGTCATGCAATGTAGTTCTAAATAGCTTAGATTAGGCAAATATATAATACATTGTGCTATTTTATCTTTAATGGCTCCTAAATCACTTTTATATGTTTCCAATAGATCTGGTATATCATGTGGTTGGCAATTTAGAAGCCTTTTTCGAAAAAATTGCTGTTATTGAAATCCACTTCTTGTTCAAATTCTTCACCACATTCTGGAGTAGGGCATTTTAACTTAAATTTCTTTTTTACTGTATTAACATTTAATTTTTTAATTAAATCATTTAACTTGTTATAATTTAATTTATCTAGCTGGTAAACAAAATCGTTTATGTTAGCTCTATCATGTACTGTTTCATTAGGTAGTTCTACTTTGTAAATACAGTTAGCAATCATTGTTAATTGTGTTTTTATAAAATTGTCTCTTTTTTCTTTAATTTCTTGTTGGTTATCATTTAAACTTTTATTTAAATTCTGATTATCTAAATTTCTTAGAACGCTTTGATATTCAAATTCTGCAATTTCTATCTTCTGACTATCTACATAACTAAAAGGTTTCACAAAACATTTTATTTCTTCATTTACATGAAAAAATGGATATGTTTCTATAAATGTAATATTATCTAAAAAATTTCCAATATTTAATTCTAAACTGTTTTTTTCTTTACATTTTGGGCAAGTACTTGTAAACTCTAAATTTTCTCCATATGTAGCATGTCTGATGCTGATCAAAATTACATCTAAATCAATAATAGGAACCTCAGCAGGATTTTTAATATCTGGACAACAACTACTAATTAAATTTAGAATAGCTTCACCATTTATTAAAGCCTCAGGATTTTTAAGCATAAGCTCATCGTTGGCTGTCATTGCCTTGACAGCCAATTGTCCATCTATACCAAGTTTGATTCCATCAAAATAAAATTTTCCTTGACTAGGTAACATGCAATAAACTTGAGGTTTGCGGTAATAATCCAATAGGGAATTTGTCATTTTTTCCTTGATAAATAATTTTATATAGTATTTACTTAGGAAAATCTGTGGCTAATATTCAAATTAATATTCCTGGTAGTGGAACTGTCAGTGTTCCTGAGTGGGCTACTGAGGATAGTTTACAAAGTTTGTTACAATGGATGAAAATTAACAGCTCTAGTATGGCTGGTTCCAGTAATAGACGTCATAGGCAAACAATTCAACAAACTCAACAATCTAATAATAATGTAGTTGGAAAATTAAAAAATGTTTATGATGCAACTATAAAAAATTATTCTACAAATAGTAATATACTAAAAGATCTAAAAAATAATTTATCTACAGAATTTATTAAAAAAGGTGGAAGTATAGGATTAGCAGTTGATACTATGGTAAATGCTATAGGAGTAGTCATAGATGTATTTAAGGAACTGGAAGCACCTTTAATGGCATTAACTAATGTAGGAGTAGGATTAAATGCTAGTTTGCGAGACATCACTTCAGGAGCATTACAATTCGGTCAAACATTAGATCAATTTAGTAATACTTTAATTGCTGCAGGTACAGGATTACAAGTTTTACAGGATTCATCAGACAATGCTGGACAAGCAGCAGTAGCATATGGAAATCTTATTAGCAGCATAAAAAATGCTACTAGAGAGCATAATTTTTATGGCATGAGTTTAGATCAAATAAATCAAATCACAAATGATCAGCTGGAATTGGCTCGTTTAGAAGGACTACAGACAGATAATATAGGCGATCAAATACAAAAAAGGGTATTAGAAGTAGCTACTGTAACTACAAATTTAGCTAGGCAAACTAATAGAGATAGACAAAGTTTAATAGATGCTGTTCAAGATGCTGTTAGAGATGACGACCTTCTTGCTTATATGAAAGCTCAAGGTGATCCTGAGTTAATGAATAAATTAAGTAATAATATAGCAGTTTTGAGTGCAGGGTTAGGTCCTGATGTAGGGAACGCTATTGCTGGAATACTTACTAAGAGCATAAGTCAAGGCATTCCTCTAGAAGGTGTGAGTCCTATGATAGCAGAGCTTGGAGCAATTACTGGAGGACAAAGCAATCAAATACTTAGAGATTTACAACAAGCTATACAACAAGATGATACTGCAAGAGTAGCTGAATTAACTAATCAATTTTCTAATGCTTTACGAGATGCTAATACTGAAAATCAACAATTGATAAGCATAATGTCTAATCAAAACAGTGAAGCTGCACGTTTTTTACAACAAACAATAGCTCAGGCTCAACCTCTTACAGCAGATGATTTTACTAAGTTTACTGGAGAAATAGGAGATACTACTCAAGCTTTAGATCGAGCAGTATTAGGTCTTAGAGATTTGCGATTAGATTATGAAAGCTTTATAAATGCATTAAAAGTAGGTGGTTTAGGTATAACAGCATCAGAAATTAGCGATTTGTTCGGAGGGTCGAATACAGATACAAGTATGACTAGGGACTCTATAGAAGGTGTAAGAAATTTTATAGCTGAAATGTTAGAAACAACAAAATTTGGACAAGAGCTAACTAAATCTTATGTAGAAAATAACATAAATGCATTAAAAGATAAAATAAAAAATCAAGCAGAAACTTCTGATAATAATTTATCAACCAAACAAGCTACAATACCGCCAGCTGGTCAAGAGAGTACAAATCAAATAAAAGATATTAATAATGATGTATTAAATTACTTAGAAGAAATGCTCAAAAGTATACAAGTAGAAAATATTGCACCTGAAAAATTACAAAAAACATTACAAGATATAGACTCATTAAACCTACAATTAAAAAATGCAGAACAGATGCGATTAAACATAGAGGAGTTTGAAAAAGAGACGAAGAAAAGCAGACAAAGAGAACAATTAGAAGATGACGCCAATCAAGCTATGAAAGATTTACCTAGTGCTGTGAAAGATCTTGCTATTGCACTAAAAGAAACTGATCCTAATATGAAGATGATAAAGATAGATGAAGCAATTTTAAAATTAGATAGAAATAAAATGAATAAGAGGGAAACAGTTGGAGCAAGTTGATAAATATTTTATATAAACAGGAAATTTAATGAGCTGGAAAAAACACTTTTCTATATACAGGAAAAAAACAGATTCTGTAAGCAAATCAGGCAATGGTGAGGCTAGTAGACATACGAGGTTTAATAATTGGTTACCTGAAGTTTACAGTGGGCAACCTAATAGAATAGAAAGATATCAGCAATATGACCAAATGGATGCTGATAGCGAAATAAATCAAGCTTTAGATACCATAAGTGAATTCAGCACTCAATTTAAAGATAATAAAAATATACCCTTTGATTTTAGTTTTGTAGATGATGCAAGTGAAGCAGAAATAGAAGTTTTGAAAAACACACTTGATCAATGGTGTGATTTAAACCAATTTGATAGAAAAATATTTCGTATTTTTCGTAACTGCATAAAATATGGAGAACAATTTTTTATTAGAGATCCAGAAACTTTTGAATTATATTGGGTTGATCCTACAACAGTTACTAAAGCAATAGTTAATGATGCCAAAGGTAAAGAAGTAGAGCAATATGTTGTAAAAGATTTAGCTCCTAATTTAACTGAAAAAGTAGCTAGCGAAGTTGTTGCACATAGTAATCAATATAGCACATTAGGCGATTTAAGAAAAGGCGGAATAGTACAGCAAACACAATATGGATCAGGTGGTCAAAGTACAAGTGGTTTTGGAACAGAAGCTGAAATGGGAGTAGATGCCAAACACATGATTCATTTAAGTATGACAGAAGGTATGGATGGAAACTGGCCTTTTGGTAATAGTTTATTGGATCCAGTTTACAAAACCTACATACAAAAACAATTACTGGAAGACAGTATAATTATATATCGTGTACAACGAGCTCCTGAAAGACGTGTGTTTTATATTGATACAGGAAATATGCCTGCTCACAAGGCTATGAGTTTTGTAGAACGTGTAAAGAATGAAATACACCAAAAACGTATACCTACTAGAAGCGGTGGGGGTAGTAGTGTACTAGATGCAAGTTATAATCCATTAAGCATTATGGAAGATTATTTTTTTGCACAAACTGCTGAAGGTAGAGGAAGCAAAGTAGAAGTGTTGCCAGGTGGTGATAATTTGGGCGAAATAGACGATTTAAAATACTTTAACAACAAAATGATGCGAGCTTTAAGAGTTCCTACAACTTATATCAGTACAGGTCCAGAAGATAGTACAGCAGTTTATAGTGATGGTAGAGTAGGAACTGCATTTATAAGTGAATTTCGTTTTACAAAGTACTGTATGCGATTACAAAATAATCTTAGTAGATATTTTGATAAAGAATATAAAATGTACTTAAAATGGAAAGGTATTAATATAGATACTAGTATTTTTAATTTATGTTTTAACGAACCACAGAACTTTAGTGCTTATAGAGAGGTTGAATTAAACAATAGTTTAGTAGGTGTATTTGGTAGTATAAGTGAAGTTCCTTACATTAGTAGACGTTTTGCATTAAAGAAATACCTACAATTAAGTGAAGATGAAATTGTTGAAAATGAAAAAATGTGGCAAGAAGAACAGGCTGATGAAGTAGATAGTTCAGACATAGAAGAACCAGGTTTAGGAAATGTAGGAGGAAGACCTCTTGAACAAGGAGGAGTAGACTTAGAGGGTGCTGACGAAGAACCCATAGAAGATGCAGGTGCTCCGGGAGATGCAGGTAGTGATGCAAGTCCAATTAGTGGAGCAGAAGCCATACAACCGGTAGGACCTACACCAACAGGAGGACAAAATAATGCTGCTTAAAGAAGAGTATGATGAGACTAAAGACCAAAGCATAAGTAGATCCTATAAAAAGGATGTTAGAAAACAAATTATAGGTTTGAGAGATTTAAATAAATTAAGAAAATTACGAGAAAAGAAAAATTTAGATATGGAAAAACGAAGAGATGTATACAAAATGATGTATGCTAGACCTAAAGAGGCGCCACCTGATTTAGGTTAATTTAAATAATTCCAGTCTTTTTCGCCCAAAATTAGCCCATTTGAAACATATTTCTACCTTCTTGAGTAAATAATACTACAGTTTTGTTGTCTATTTTTTATAGGAGCTTATAATGACTACACGAGATAAACTAGAAAAAGTACTCGAATATATTATAAACGAGGAATCAGAAAAAGCGAGTGATTTGCTCCATGATGTTTTTGTGGAAAAGGCTCGTACAGTTTATGAAGATTTAATGGGTCAAGATGAAGATCTTGAAGACTATGAGGAAGAAATTTCCAGTGACGAAATTGCTGAAGAAGAAGATGAAGAAGAAGACATGGAAATGGACATGGATGATGCTACAGCTGATGTAGCTGATGATATGGCTATGGATGTAGAACCAGAAATGGATGATGAAGGTGATGCACCTGATGAAATTGAAAGCAATTTTGAAAAAGTGGAAGACGCTATTGAAGAACTACGCCAAAGCTTCCAGGCAATTTTAGGCGGTGAAATGGAAGAACCAGAAGGCGATGACATGGAAGACGAAATGGGAGCCATGGATAGTTCAGAAGAAGATATGATGGATAGTTTAGAAAATGAAGAAGAAAATGTAGACGAAGAAGTAGAGCTAGATGAATCTGATGACGAAGATGAAGATCTAGAAGAAGACTACGACTACGTAGATGAAGCAGCAATTAGACCTAAACATGCAGAAAAGTTAAAAGGCAAGAAAAAAGCTGCAGAATATCAAAGAGATCAAGCAGTTGAGCCTAAAGGAAAAGGCAAAAAGAAAACAGACGAAGCTTATGAGATGGTAGATGAAGCAGCAACTTTAACTCAAGTTAAAATGCCTCATAACACTAGTGAAAAAAGCACAAGCCCTGTTGCAAAAGGCTCAAACAAACCAGGTGGAACAGTAAGCCAAAGCATGATGAAAGACGGTGGTGGTGAAGGTAAAAAATTGGCTACATCAGCTAAAGTTATGAATACTGGTAATGTAAATGTTCCAGGAGCAAAACAAAAGCTACAAAGTGTTGCAACACCTAAAAACAGTGATGCAGCAGGTAATACCACTAGCCCTAATAACGGAATGTAATAATGTCTGTAGCATTAAGAGAACAACTGAGTTTTGATAGAGCTGGGATGACTGTAGAGAGTGTTACTACAGAATCAGGGGAAAAGAAATTGTACATGGAAGGAATCTTTATTGAAGGTGGTGTAAAAAACCAAAACAAAAGAGTGTATCCTGTGCAAGAAATTAATAAAGCAGTTGGATCTATTAATGAAAAATTGAAGTCAGGCTATAGTGTGTTGGGTGAGTTAGATCATCCAGATGACTTACAAATTAATTTGGACAGGGTATGCCTACAAATTAATGAAATGAAAATGCAAGGAAACAACGGAGTAGGTAAATTGCAAGTTTTACCTACTCCAATGGGAAACATAGTCAAAGCCTTGCTTGAGAGCGGAGTTAAATTAGGAGTAAGTTCAAGAGGAAGTGGCAATGTAGCTGAAGATGGTACTGTTAGTGATTACGAAATTATTACAGTAGACATGGTTGCTCAACCTAGTGCGCCTAATGCTTACCCTACTCCAATTTATGAACGTTTACAGCGAAGTAAAGATGTTGTATCTTTAGCTGAAGCAATACAACATGATAAAACGGCTCAAAACTTTTTTAAAAAAGAAATGGTCAAATTTATTCGGAACCTAGATATTAGGAGAAATTAATGAAAAATGCTTTCGAAGAACTTTTAGGTTCTGAGGTTTTATCAGAAGAAGTTAAAACAACTCTTAGTGAAGCTTGGGAGTCCAAATTAACAGAAGCTAGGCAAGAAATTAAAGCTGAGCTTCGTGAAGAATTTGCCCAACGGTATGAACATGACAAACAAACCATAGTTGAGTCAATGGATCAAATGTTAACAGATGCTATCCAAGCTGAGTTGACAGAGTTTCAAAGTGACAAGCAAAAAATGATTGAGGCTACTGTAGCATATAAGCAAGGTATCCAAGAACATGCTAAGGTTTTAGATAAGTTTGTACTTGAAAACATGGCTAAAGAGATGAAAGAACTTTATGCTGATAAAAAGTTGCAAGAACAAAATTTTAAGAAGTTGGAAAATTTTGTTTTAAAACAGCTAACCACAGAGCTTAACGAATTTTATCAAGATAAAAGAGCTCTCGTAGAACAAAAAGTTAAATTAGTACGTGAAGGCAAAAAAATGATTGCTGAAACACGACACCAATTTATCAAACGAGCAGCTGAAAAGATTGAGAAGCTTGTGGAGTCCACAGTACGTACAGAAATGACTTCTTTACGTGAGGATATCAAACAAGCAAGAGAAAATAATTTTGGTAGAAAGATTTTTGAAACTTTTGCAACAGAGTTTATGACAAGCTATCTTGCAGAAGGAACAGAACTTGCCAAAATGAAAAAGAAGTTGGAAGAATCAAACCAAATGATTCAGCAACAACGAGAACAACTTTCTGAAGCAACGGATGCAGTTAATTTAGTGGAAAGTAAAATAAAGGTAGTTGAAGGTCGTGCTTTGCGAGAAAAAACTATGAATGAATTACTTTCACCACTTAACAAAGATCAACGTGAAATTATGTCAGATCTTTTGGAAAGTGTTCAAACAGACAATTTAAAAGTCGCTTACCAAAAATATTTACCAACTGTTCTTAAAGAGAATAAGAAAGTAGATAAAAATGAGTCTAAAGTGAATCTTGTTGAATCAACAGGAAAGCGAGAGATTACTGGAAATAAACCTTCTTTGAATGAGGCCAATACCAGTGATAAAAATGATTTAGTTTACATTAGAAAACTAGCCGGTTTAGAATAAGGAGACTAACAAATGGCAGATTTATTTGAATCAAGAAACTGGCAGTCCACCAAAGAAGCTCTTTGTGAGGGATTACAAGGAAACAAGAGAACTGTAATGGAAAGTACTCTTGAAAACACAAAGAAATATTTGATGGAACAGGCCACTTCAGGTGCAACCCAAGTTGGTAATATTGCACCATTAAACAAGGTTATTTTACCAGTCATTCGACGTGTAATGCCAACCGTTATTGCTAACGAATTGGTAGGTGTACAACCAATGACCGGACCAGTAGGTCAAATTCACACATTACGTGTACGATATGCTGATACAGCAGCTAATGTTGTAGCAGGTGAAGAAGCAATGTCACCATTTAAGATTGCTGCAAGCTATTCTGGAAATGAAAATGCAACCAATCCTGGACCAAATGCTACAGCTACAATGGAAGGTACTGCTGGTAACAGATTAAACATTCAAGTACTCAAGCAAACTGTGGAAGCTAAAAGCCGCAAGTTGAGTGCAAGATGGACTTTTGAAGCTGCTCAAGATGCTCAGTCTATGCATGGGCTTGATGTTGAAGCAGAAGTAATGGCTGCTTTAGCTCAAGAAATTACTGCAGAAATTGATCAGGAAATTTTGACAAGCTTGGAAAATTTAGCTCCTGCTACAGGAA